>ENA-ORBV01015792-ORBV01015792.1-microbial-mat-metagenome-genome-assembly--contig:-NODE-15792-length-11053-cov-5.153243_pt1 | contig 11053 bp, 7 predicted proteins | sample MGYA00237777_ERZ505514 | MGnify/ENA primary metagenome ERZ505514 (study PRJEB26160, sample SAMN06269048) | microbial mat metagenome | isolation source: Oligotrophic lake microbial mat | place...
GCATAAAGCGTGCTCCTCGGCTCAAGAAGCCTTGCCCAACTCCTCCTTTGCAAGAAAAACATTTGGCCAATCAAAATGTTCTCCAGTACTAGCGCACGTAGAACAACGTCCAGACGCAAGTCGCCCAGGTCGTCGTATCTTTTCATCTTTCCTGTCGCCGCGGCGTTCTACTAGCTATAGTAGTAGCACTAGCTAATAGCTAGTAGTAGACTAGTAGTAGCTTCTGTATGCATCATTGCATCCTGTGCCATCCCATCAATCAACGAAGCCAATGCATCAAGCACACAAGGCAATCAATCAATCCAGGAAGGATAATGGCCTACGACCGTACTACTAGCTAGTATGGGTTGTCAGGGTTACAGAGCTGGTGATATCCGGATAATACTAGTTCTATTTTTCCTTACAACACTGAATTTGGATCCATGTTTGGCTCTGAGTCTTTCCAACAAGTCCCCAACGACGACATCAAGATCCGCCACCACCACCTCTGTCGTCACTCCAATAAGTCGACCTAGCAAAAATAATAACAAGCCATGGCGATATTCGCAACCCAAAGCATCCAAATGGGATATTCGGCATACCAAGAGTTTTCGATTTCAAATTCAAATTCCCGTAGCAGCTGATGATTCCAGCAGCAGCAACCATAATTTGTTGGAGCATTCCAACAACAATTTCGAGCGTTTACCGTTGCACAAAAAGCCTCGAGAATCGTTGAGTCATGTCTTGGGCAAGGGCTTGTTGTGGGCACTCTTTAAAGACCAATATGCTCCCTCATCACCATCATCATCACCATATAGCAGCAAACAGATATTTGTGGAAACACCCATTCCTGGAGAAGATCGGTTCGTCCCCGATGTCGTGGCCTTTGATTATAGTACTCTTACAGAGGATGGCTCTATAATAATTGGGAATGATTCCTCCCCCAGTAGCAGTAGCCAAAACCATCCAGCAATACCACCAGAACATCAACCACAACGATCACAATCACACTATGAACAACCTACCTTTTGGGGCGAATCGGGTCGCATGTCGGCCGACAAGGCAGCTTCCCTTGCGTGGAAGTATCCCCACACACATTTTGTTCATTTGCGATGGGGATATCCACAAGTAACAATGGACATTTTTGAAGAAATCGAGGACGCTGTGTTGCCCGCAGTGCAACATCGGACGGCACCTTTTGAATTTTGCTTGTTGCCAGGACAACCCAAAGACTACTTGTTGTTGTCAGAAAGTGACGACAAGGGCGCAAGTAATGACGAAGAGAGTACTACTGTATCCATCTCCCGAGAGGATTGCTTGTGGCGAACAGCACGGTTTGACATTGACATTAATTATTGAGAGATTTCTTTGTTGCCACTTCAAATTTTGGTCATACATAAATCCCAACAGGCGCGTCATGCTATCGATAGTCGGATGACATCAATTTTAATTACGTAATATTCAGTTTTGGTTATTTATACGCAATATCAGAGTGTTCAATCATCCAAATATACACGAATGATATCTCGCCGGGCACAAGTTAAATTGGCATGGGACATTATTTCTTCACATTGAGTATGCTTGTAATGTTGGATCTGATGCACTCTATTTCTTATACTAATTACTATTGCTAAAATATATTTCAACTGTTCTTTGTAGTTATTTTTTGATTTTCCCCACGACGGGATACTTCTTCTTTTCTTCAAAGGTCTTGATCCAATCCGCCAAAATCTTTTTGTTCTTCTCTTCCAAATCGTCCACATTAGAATTTTCGATATCTTCAGGTTCAAAACTCATTTTCGCCAAGGCACGAGAGGCATCTTTGCCGGCAAATCGATTATAGCCGCCCCCGGCTCCATAAAAGCCAACACCACCAAAGGAAACGTCGTATACTTTGTCTCCCGCTCCCAAGTAGATTGGTGCTATGGCATATCCTTCCGGAATATCAAAACTTTCCGACGTATCAGTACGACCATTGTATTTGGCGATTTCTTCTCGGGTCAAGACTCGATCTTTGAGGGGTTCCAATTTCGAATCGGGTACTAATCGTCCCTTGATGGGATAGGGTCTATAATAGGTAAATTTTTCGATCCATCCCTCCAATTCCGTTTTTTCCGAAGCTGGCAAATCCTTGCATCCTTCCAAATCGTCCAACAATTCGGAATCAAAACTCATTTTCGCCAAGGCCACTCCACATTCGTGTCCTGCAAAGGTACAATAGGGCCCTTCGGGACCATAAAAGTCACGCCCATCGCTCACGTCAAAGACTTGACCATTGACACTCAAATACACGGGCTTGTCTTCCCCCGATTTTTCATCCTTGTTGCCATCAAAATATTTCAATTGTTCCACGGTAAAATTGCGTGGCGGCTCGGGTTCTTCTTCTTCTTCCTTTTTGGAGGGCATGTGTGGGGAGGGAGTGGTTAACCATTGATGCGTCATAGCGATGATTCCGACTAAAATAAGAAACTAAGTAAATATAGTGAGGGAAAAGGAAGAGGATATCAGTCAGATAACAACAAGAATGATGTTATCTTTTTTGGGAAAATAAGAATACTCACCTCGACCGTGTTTGAAACACCAGTTATACCATCAACGCTGTCTCGAATTGGTCGGAACAAACTGTCAAACATCTTCGTATGCTTCTGCCGGAAGTTGTGAACGCTGCTGGAGGGACGATGACGTGTTCGTCAATACAGGTAATAGTATGAGAATATCGTACTGTAATACTTGGTGCTTGTTATTTTTGTCTTCAAGTATATATCAACGGTACTCTCTACAGAACTTTTAATGTAGGTCTTGGGCTTTCAGTTAGCTATGTATTATTAGCAAAGTAGCAGCTATCTTGGACCCGCCAAAATGTGTAGCAACCCAGCGATAATAATGCGTGACAACATTACTGTACACGACACAAGTAAAAGGTGTCGAAGCAAAAATGGCTGCTCTGTTGTCACGGGGCAAAAAGAAGTCGTCCGTGACTCAATCACTGGCTGACTGGACTAATTTTCATTCATAATTCACGCGATGGAAAATTTGGGTTCGAGTTCTTCGTGTCCAACTGTTTTGGTGACGTGACGGCGAATTGAAGCTGGTCCTCGACCATGGCACCGGCAACTCCTCCTGTTAGCTAGATCCACAAGCTACGGTACTAGTAGTTCTAGAGTAACTAGTCCTGGGTGCTGAATAGTAGGCTTCTCGGCAGACGCGGTGTATTGGTAACTAATCACAAGGCGGCTACTGCGGCTTCTAGTACTTAGTAGCTTGTAGCTAGGGCAAATCAGATTCATTCAGTTAGTAGCCACTCAGAAACACTCTACTACTTAGCTAGCTACCGACCAGTAGAACTGAGCTAGCTTGTGTCTGGCTACTGTAGCTGCTAGTCAGGGTTAGGGAGCCGACTCAGCTACTACCGGCATGGCAATTAGATAGGCAGCGACTGAGCCACTAATTCGTAGCTACAGTACTCCCAAGAGTGTTCAAACGCTCCAAGTTTGCCTCTCTACTAGCTAGCTGCGCCACCCCCCTACCTTTCAGTTCCCGCCCTGATCCGGAATATTCATCCGAGACAAAATGGCTGTTGAGCGATAGTCTGCCGCCATAGCGACGATACGATATTTGAGTTGCTCCGTCTTTGAGTTGCTCCGTTCCAAAATAGTGCGTTCCGAAATAGTTGATGCCAATTTTGGTGTTTGCTTGTTTGCACCCTTCCTGAAAGGTTGACAGTTACTGGTCAGTTTTCAGCTGCTCCGTCCTGCCTCTTACCCATTACTACTCCAGTACAATACATTAGTACAGAACTATTGGTGTGCTTCATTCCCTTCTAAGTCTTGGGCCAGTGGAAACACTGTCCTTCAGCCCTCTCTCTATGAACAAATTCCTGCGGCGAACTAAGTAATATCCGTTGGTGACGGTATCGTGACTGATCAGAACAAATAATTATGTAAGATACCTAAACTTACTGGACTGCCATCTTACCGTTAGCTTCATTGGAGCGGCGATTGTTTCGCGAGAAATTAAGAGAGTCTTCAAAATTCAAATAGATATTCCAGTGCGCTTTGGCGGGCTACGATGCAGTGATATTTCGCGGCGGGCGTTGAACGTCTGCGTCCTCGCGAAAAAGCTTTGTTAAGAAACGGTTATCGATTTTGGTTATTTAGTTGCAGAGGCGCGCATAAAGAAGGTAAACGCTCACATTTTCGATTTCGTAGAAGACTCAACTTCTACTGAGTAGTGCCACTATCAGACTCGTTTTTTGAATTATTCAGTCAATAATAACGTTCTCTCTTTTTTGGCCGTCATCCCATATTTTCTGATACCCACACAAGTTGACAAGTAGGTCGTTGACCGCCTTTCCTCATAATTCAACGTCGGAGACACACTCCCAATGCAAAGAAAAAGATAACTCCATCTATCTCGTCTTTGTTCTTTCTTGGTTTATCTGCTACCTTCAGTTTGCTACCTTCACAAGATTAGTATATACTATAATGATGATCACTGTTCAAAGAATAGGTGCTACAGCTGCACCACAAGCCCCTGCCGATGCCGAAGAAGCGATGAGCCCCTGGTCCGTTCCAGTACCGACCATGGCTGCGATGCGGCCTCTGAATTCTTCCTCCACTCTTTATCCTGCCAAAAGAAAACGAGATTGCTGGGAAGCCTATGACTATCAAGTACATATGCGCCAACAAATGAGGTATAGTATGTTGCAAGAACAACCACAGTGCTACCAGCAGCAGTACTACCAATCGCCGCCCTCTGCACAACAACCACAACAGCCCATGACGTATCCTCGTCGGGTTAGCCTCGAGAATCTTCCTTGTCTCGAAGAACAAGCCGCCAAGCGTCAACGCCTCAACGGCGACAACGACCAGCAGCTAGTGGAGAGACGAGACCCTGTTGCCACCACCACTCACACTACTACCACTACCACTCATACCACCCCCCTCTGCAGCAGCCATCAAGTGGTCAGTCAAAACACTCGTGTCGAAGAGGATGATGCCAGAAGAGCAGCACGTCGTCTCCACCGAAAGTCACACTGCAGCAGCAGTAGCCACAAGAGAGCCCACAGAAGTGCCAATGAGTGCAGCAGCAGCAGCCGACGCCGGCAACGAGTGGCTCGCATGACGAGAAAGCACTACAGCAAGAAAAAGCGCATGGAAATGATGGACGCCACACAGAAACAAATACAAGCCATTCTCAATGCCGCCACTGCCGCCAGTACAGTCGTCCATCATCGACTACCCATTCGAGCGGTCCAACGCGTCAAGTATTATCGCTACAAGGCCGCCCAGTTGGACAGCCATCTTCGGAATGATTGCAACGCTATTGTACACAAGGAACAGGATATCAAAGCCTGGTTGGGGATGACCACAAGAAACAAGGATAAGATTATCAGCCTCCGAAAACGAATGTACGATCGTTGGATGGAAGTCAAGGACTTGCAAACCGATGTCAAGCCCAAGCGTCAGAGGCTCAAGAACTTGAAATTTGCGGTTCTATGTGAAGAACGATCCATTGAAGAAGAAGAAGATGTCGAGGTATCGGAAATGGTGTAGGAGAACGATACGGATCGGATCGTCTGTGGTTGTACTATATATCTATCATTGTGAAGGCACTTATTATTATTATTGTGGCATGTGGGACTATTATGAAAAGGCAAACACTAATTTTGGGAAAACTACTATTACTATTATCTCCTTATCCTGTCGGAGATGCTTTTGCGAGCGCTAGCTACTGCTGCCTTCACGAAGCAAATCGAATCATTGGCCACTAGCTATTGTACCATAAAACTATAACAGCAATTGACCTGAACTACCTAAACTAACTACTCCTATTAGCTACACAGTACATTCAAATAGCATCGGCTGCCTATTTCTAGGGACTACAGTAGTAGTACATGTTACAAAAACAGACCACCCCTGTTCGGTTTGAACCTCTAACTACTCTAGCTACCAGTAGTAGCTAGGTAGCTAGCTAGCTAGAGTATTTGCCGTTGGGGCTGTCCGAAAAATAGACAAGCCTGTGGGTCGCCAATATGGTCGAACCGAACTTTGTGAGCGAACGGCAGTGCCCCGGCGTGTATATTATTTTGAACCCTAATTTTCGCAACGACTGGAGGTTCGAACTTTTTGGCACGAACTGATCCGGTCAGTTTGAATCTTTTTCAGCTATCTTTAGAATTTGTAGATTACTAACTACCATAGCTAGACGGGTCTAGCTAGAATGAGAATGAGCTCTACTACTAGAATGGTTATTCCTTCGTTCTGCAAATAGCATAAAAACTCCAACTAGCAGCCATGAGCCCATGACTTCAAGAGTCAGCCAAGCCAATCCATGACAAAAATCAATGTTTAGTGTGAAAAATCAAGAATGGCCCATAACGGAAGAAATTATGTGACTAGAAAAAGAGCATTGGTGCGACTGGACAAAAGGCGAAGGCTTCCCTTTTGCCACCGATTTTAGGAATGCTAGACTAATTCAAGCGTGGATTTGCCTACCGTGTAACTAGAAAAGAGTAGCGTAGCAAGAAAGGTAGCTACTGCCAGGAGTGACTTGCTGAGATAAATAGTTGAAAGGCTGTAATTCAGTGCCTCAAATGTGAGCCGTCATACACAATCGCTCTAGCTCACTGTTGACCGATTCAAATGGATATGTCTGCATAAATTGAGTTGGCCCCGAAACGTGCCTTCTCCCCCTAGTATTTTATCTACAGAGCCTTTTCCTTCAACAAGTCTCGTTGCTCCTTGATCAGAGGTGCAAGATAGTTTTCAAACGTCGTCTCGACACGACTGTGCTCGTGACTTGTATCCGTGTAGTCGACTTCTTTGAAGAGGGTGAGAATCCTCTTTTCCGTGACAGCACCCGCCATTCCTCGTATTCGCTCTCCGGCATGCCACGCACGTGGATCCTCCTTTCCATGGTCATCGCGCGAAAAAAAGATCAAGAGTCGTCCCGCTTGGGGTTGGATTTGGATTGTCGTTTCTTGCGCCGTGTCGAGTACAAAGTTGCTTCCCACTCGGGATTCTAACAGTTGTGCGGCAGGTTCCAATCCGGCCAAGGCCACGGATCGACTCCGGGTATGCGGAATCTTTTCTTCCAACAATCGACGCGCCGCGATGAGAGCTGGATCGTGGGCCAAACATCGTGCCAGTGGAAAGACGGTGGCTCCGCCACATTCTTTGGGAATGTCATTTAAATACAAAATGCAGGTAACATACCGAAATAGACATTGTCCATTGGTATCCATGTGCAGTCCGTCAGGATAATTGTTGTTGGATGAGGGTTGTGCGGCGAATGCCCTGTCGTGTTCTTGTGAATTGGGAGCATTGAATAAGAGTCCATCCATGGCACTTTCTTGTCCACCAAAGACCAAATCGGCAAGTTTTTCCGGATACAAGAGATCAAAACATCCCGAGCCATCCGATTGCACTTGACGACATAAATCGGGATCTATAAAATCGTCAATGGTAAAAATGAGGGGACTGGAGGATATTTGGATCAGGCGTTGTTTCGGTACCGGGAGAGCGTTCTTTCGAAATAACAATTCGTGTTGTAAAAACTCTTGCGTAAAGACGGCTTTCAGCTCTTCTGTTTCGGCCTGTTGTTGGTCAACCGCCTCCAAACGGTCTCCCCACTTTTGTCGGCGTGCCTTTCTTCCTTTGGCGGCCGACAAATTATCAGTCTTTTCTTCTGGTAGTTCCGAATCATGATCTTCTCGAGTAGGAGGAACTATCATGGATTGCTTTTCAAAATGTATTTCTGCAGCAGAAGCTTGCGGCTGTGTTTGTGTTGCCGTTGGTGTGATGGTACTGGTAGATGTTGCTGTTGTCGTTTTAGACTTGATTTGTGGGGTTCCAAAGCCCGCCCCGGCAGTACCGTTCTCTCGAGCATTCGCTTTTTGTTTTGTCTTGTTATTATTCTTGCCTGATTTTTTGCTGGCGGCCAACAAGACGTGCCTCGTTAGTCGTTTATGTTTGCATTGTCTGTTGTTGGTGTTGGCAGACGCCGGTACAAACGCAGTGACAGTGCAGTCCTTGTATCGTGCAGGATGCAGTAGAAAGACCAAGGCCAAAATGCTGCAAACTCGGCGGCCAAACGATAATGGAGATGATATCTTCGCCATGGACGATTTTAGAAGGAGCACTGGGACAATATTCTGGAATGCAAAGCTGCTATTAGATTAGATTGCGTACTGTATTATACTCTGACAAAGGAACAGTTATTGATAAGCAAGAAGGTAGAATAGCTACAATACAGCTAGCTAGCTGGACATTCATGATCAAATTGGGAGGATATTCATGGCCACCGCCGTTTTATTTATTTATTGAGCTAGTGTGCGTGACAAAGAAAACCTCAACGTTGTGAGGGGAAAATTCATCAGCGCCCTTTCCTCGGCATCATGACATCGCTGAAAGATCCACACATTCAATAGACATACAAGCTGCATACAAGCGCGTTCCATCCTCGTCCAACCCCGCATTGTTTGACCTACTTAACTCGCTAGCTACTTACTACAGTACTGTACCAGTCTTGTCTTTTCAAACGACAACGCTGCCACTACAGACAATATCATCACCATGGCGACTACTGTCTATAAAGAGGAAGTCATTGGACGTCGAGTGGAGGTGGAATTCCATTGTCCCAACGAACCTGACCAGTATTTTCCTGGTACCATTCGAAAAATGCTGGTGGAACAAGAAACAGATGGTGGGAGTATTAGCATTAAACATTTTGTGGTGTTTGATGATGGAGACGAAGAGTGGTATGATCTGGCGAAAGACCTCCAGATTGGAGTCATGAGATGGTGTGATACTACTACAACTACTGTGAAGCCAGTAGAAGCAGGCGCTTCGTCGCTTCCACAACAACAACAACAACAAGAGGGGGAGGCCGACACCCCCCAGCAAAACGATGCAGCTTCACCCGAGGCCGTTACAATTTCGCCGCAAAAGAAAACGAGCGCAACGAAAAACGTGAGAACAGCCGCCATTCGAAGAAAACAAAAACAAATATCAGCAAAAGCAACGCCAAAAAAGAAACAGAGCAAGAAACCAACACCACCGAAAAGAGAAAAAGAAAAGGAGGAAGAGCAGGAATCACCGCCCACAGAGAGCAAACGAAAAGCTACGCCGCCACAGAAAAGAAACGTGAGAGCTACGCCGCCAAAGAAAAAGAACGTGAGAGCAGTCACTCAAGAAGAAGAAGAAGAAGAAGAAACGCCGGAAGTGCATGGACCACCGCCCAAGAAGAGAAAGCTAAATGCCCTCCCGGATCCACCAGATTTCAAAGATCTCGCCAAAGAGGAAGGCTTGACGTCCCTGGCGGGTATTATCAGATACATGGACAGACTAGAACCGGGCCAAAATTATTACAAGCGTCAACAGGATACCCGTGGGGGGTGTTCTGGAACCAGAGGGAAGCTAGTCAAGTACGCAAAGACATATCCCGAGGATCCAGCCATCCTTCATTGGGTGCAAACGAAAAAATGGGGACCACCCACGCAAGAAGCACTCGACAATCTCATTGCTTTGATCAAAACCGGGATCCAGTAGATCAAAATAATACTTCCACGCGAGTTTGCGTTCAAGTGTCGACGAATAATTATGGTGTCCACTTTTTGGGTTCGGGTAAAATAGGTTCAAGATATCCGGTTACATGAACACGAGAAAAGAATTTCTGCCATTGAGGAAGTTTTGATGTCCACGTTTGTTGGTTTGCAAAAAAATGGGAGGGCGGTAGTCGTGTGTGCAAAGTGAATTTTGGTATTGGGTTCTTTTGCAAAAAAAAAAGGGCCGTATTATTAGTGTGTGCAAAGTGAATTTTTGTATGGGCTAGAAAAGAAATGCATAAATGTATCCATAGCAGATCCGAATTCTCGACAACCACCAGACTGGGTTTTGAACAGTAGAGTCATTGATGTCTTCTATATAGGAAGAGGAATACGTTGACTCCTTTTGTATGGCGCATTGTTATGCCTTGAAAGGCTTGTGCTTGAATTATCCTCTTTCTTTTAGACCAGCTTGCACTGCCTCTTTGGAGCAATTCCGAATGCATCTACTTGTTATCATTTTTGAATTTATCATTGTGGATCCGATTCCCACAGGCAACGAGAGCGTGCATGATTCCAAATGAGTCGATGCTGTGCGAAAGTGCATCTTTTGCCAAATGAATCATTTAGACACTTGACTGAACAAAGTAAGACATCTCTTATGAATGACAGAATTTCATGGACAAAAGCTTGATCGTATTGAACAAATGTAACCATAAAATATTTATTCACAGATTTTTTTGACAAACGTGACCATAAAGGTAGATGATGCTAGTAAAAATCCACACTGTGCCTCCACATGCGGGAGGATAAAACACAATCAGAGTTGTTGTGATTAGATCAATGCCATGCATGCTTTGTCTTGGTGGCGCATGCAATTGAATTGTCAATGTGCTTTCTTTTTGTTGCCTTTGTTGGTTTACTCAATTGCATTATTTAAAAAAAATGATGTCATTTGGAATGGGTCACCATCTGTGGTGGGCCGTTTCCGCTAACTGAAAGAGACGGAGGGAGTCAAATTGTGACTCAAAGTGCTGTGGCGAAACAAACTTGTTGAGAGAGAATTGAGTTACACATCATTGCAAAAGGAGACAAATTTGCTGACCCTTGAGAGGGAGGTGAGAGAAAATGCAAGGGGCTCATCCCTAAGTTCCTGGTTGTGCTGGTCAACAATCAACAGTGAGATCTTTTTGACTTTGATTTCTTCTGACAACATTTTCTCATCAGCACATGTTTGTTCCATCATTTAGGCAAATGCCCATGAATCGTGCTTGCATGACACAGGAACTAGCTGCAGAAAATAAATTGAACCCATCAAACGTGTGTGTCTCCAACAGCTGAGCTTGGACAGTGCTTCACAACACACAACCTCCCTAACAGTGACATTCGAGTTCCGGTTTTCTCTTCCATCATTTGCCACTGTGGGATTTCTAACCCTAACCCTAACCCTGTATGTAAAGCAGACCACCCCCAGCACTGATGAGTCAATCAATGACGAAAGAGCCAGCCCAACACACGAAGTTACCA
>ENA-ORBV01015793-ORBV01015793.1-microbial-mat-metagenome-genome-assembly--contig:-NODE-15793-length-11053-cov-4.009749_pt1 | contig 11053 bp, 10 predicted proteins | sample MGYA00237777_ERZ505514 | MGnify/ENA primary metagenome ERZ505514 (study PRJEB26160, sample SAMN06269048) | microbial mat metagenome | isolation source: Oligotrophic lake microbial mat | place...
TGATTAAACAAAAGGGTTACATAGGTCTGACAATAGTAGTTTTTATGTTGATGCTTAGCATGATTGTTTTTCCCTGGGGCCATCCTCTTAAAGATGAAGAGGATTGTACCGTTGGGGAAGCTCCTCCCAGTTACGATATAGAGCTCCGGGGCATCCCGGCAATTAAGGATATGCTGACCCCGGCCGAATCTGATTTTAGTGGAAATGATCCGATTTATGGCGGTCCTGATCCTGATGAGAAATCTAATTTTGTATTAATTAGAACTAATGTTCCCACTTCTAAAAAAACAACTCCGGCGGGTTGGTTATTCTTGGGTGGAGCTGAGGCAACCAGTTACACCCACACAGTTAATTTAGGGGTTTTGCCGGAGAAACCAGGATATGACGCATATTATCCGAGCAGATGGGGGGAAATGGATTTACCAGGAAAGGGCAGGAAGTATCTTCGAAATATGGGGATACTACTTTTTGCAAATAATGATCCTTCTACTATCAGAGGGATTGGTGATGATGCAGTTTACATGATGGATATCTACCAGGACAGACGGATTTTTGATGATAAAGAAAAAGGATATACGGAGGGAGAAATATTTATTTGCGGAATTGATACGGAAGTTGGGAAGAGCAGTGTTTTTATACCGACTCAGGCAAGCAGCCAGAAAAAAGAACAGTTACAGCTGGAGTGGTTTCTTCTAAGGGGTGAGAAACTTTGGGGAATTCATTGTAAACCGGCGGTTTATCTTTATCCGGAAAGAAAGCAACTTGTTAATGTGAAGGTTATTCCGAAGGGTGAACTTTCATATACGGATCCACCTTATGATAAGGAAAAGGGGTTGACTGCTACAGCTTTCCCTAGCGGTAATCTAGAGGTTCAAAGTTCGAAGTTCAAAATTCAAAACTATGATTATTTATATTATGAATCAAAGATTTTAGATTCGGAAATTGAAAAACCGGAGACAGGTTGGGTGGTCAGGTATTCTGAATTGGAGTCACTATATAATAGAGTGCTTCCGCAATTAGGTTTGAATAAAAAAGAACAAGCAGATTTTACAGATTATTGGTTAAGTAAATTGCCAGTGTCGCCTTTTTATTATGTAGGGCTTATGGACAAAAATCAGAGGGATTATTTAGAAGTACTTGAGGTTTTACCAAAGCCAGATACCTCAATAAGATTTAGTTTATATTTTGAACCTTTAAAAGAACCAATTATAGTTAACGAACCTGAAATAGTTACCCCTAAAAGAGACGGTTTTACTCTGGTTGATTGGGGAGGGATGATTAAATTGCATAAGGATACGCCGTTTACTTGTTCACAATGATTAAACAAAAGGGTTACATAGGTCTGACAATAGTAGTTTTTATGTTGATGCTTAGCATGATTGTTTTTCCCTGGAAATTTATTCCTGCGGAAAGTAAAGAGTGTAGAGTTGGCCAAAAAGTAGACCCTTTGGAGGAAGCGTCGATTTCTTTACCTCCAATAAATAACGTTGGATTATTTAGATATGGATTTGAAGGAGGTCCGGATTTAACTAAGCCGGATGTTGAGTATGTTCTGATAAGAAAGAATGCACCGGTTTTTACAAATACAACAGACCCTAATTATGCAATAGGATATCCAGATTATATGGGGAAAGATGGCGGTTCTTCGCCAATAATCCGATGGCCAGTTATTGCTGATAGTGATTACCTAGGAAGAAATTCAGATCCAAGGCACACGGTGCTTTATAGAGAGGCGAATCAGCCTGGATTTGATGTTTATTATGCTAATGCAACAGGGGAGGTAGAAACTCCTACTAATGTGACCGACAGGGCAGGCCATAACGGGAAATTTGTTACTTTGCGCACAGAAGGTTTCCTGATGTTTGTGCATTTGGGGCCTGATGGTGAGCCGATTAAACTAAATTATGGACTTCATATTTACTACTTAGTTGATTTTTACCAGGATAAAAGTCTTTACCTAACGCCGGATGAGGAAAAAGGTTATAACATTGATGATATATTTCACTGCCTTGATCCTGATTCTCCTGCTTCTGGGATTGTGTTGACTCCGGAACAGGAGAAAAGTACTGGTCGTGATCAACTTCAGTTGGAGTGGTTTATTCTTCGGGGAACACCTGGGATGTATGCTCACTGTAAACCGGCAGTTTATTTGTATCCGGAGAAGAGAAGCCTGGTTAACGTGAAGGTTTATCCGCGCGGAGAGCTTTCGTATACAGATCCTCCTTATGACAAGGAAAAAGGCTGGACTGTCTGGGCGGAACCGACGGGGGATTTGTATGGAGCTCTTAGCTCTGAGACTTCAGCTATCAGCAAGTATGATTATTTGTATTATGAATCAAAGCTTTTTGATTCTGAGATTAAGAAACCGGAGGCTGGGTGGGTGGTGAAGGGGGTGAAGAATGAATCAAGTATCAAGGGCAAAGTATCAAGGGAAATGCAAGATTTATTTGAGAGGGTATTGCCAGAACTCGGACTGAACGAACAGGAGAAAGCTGATTTTGAGAATTATTGGTTAGGTACGTTGCCGGACTCCCCTTATTATTTCGTTGGACTAATGGGTCTCGCCCAGCGTGACTATCTTGAGCCATTATCTGTTACCCCGAAGCCTGACACATCAATTAGATTCAGTTTGTATTTTGAGCCTCTAAGTGAGCTAAAATCAGTAGAGGAGCCGATTATACAAACTCCGCAAAGGCGCGGATTTACTTTGGTTGATTGGGGAGGGATGATTAAGTTGCATAAAGATACGCCGTTTACTTGCTCACAATAGTATGAATCAAAAAGGATATGTTGGTTTAGTCTTAACAATTTTTGCGTTGCTCATGGGGATTCTTATATTTCCTATGAAATTTCCTTCCCGCAGCGGTTCATCGACTAGTGGGTTTCAATTTTGTCGGGAATTTATAACAGATCCAAACGCTCCCACAATTGAAGTTGCTTTGAAAGATGTTGAGGGTATTACTCTAAGTCCTGCCACTTTCAAGATGATAAAACAGAATGTACCTGTTAGGGAAAACGGTCTAATCGGTGGTCATCATGCTTCTGATATGGGTGTTTTTACCGCGGGTGGTGTAGATTACAAACTTTTTGATCCAGCTTTGGGCGTGGGGAAGAGTTATGATTTCAATACTGAAGACGGGATTATAGATGTTTCTTTTGCGGAGTTTGGCTTGTTGTTTCTGGTTCATCTTGATGCTTCCGGGGTTGAAAAAAAAGTTGAGGTTGGTGGGGAAATGATTATGGTTATGGATATTTACCAAGATATAGCCAAGCCTCCTGTTCCTCAATCTGAGAAGATATTAAAGTGTACGGATGTTGGCGAGTCTGCTGAGGTTAGTGCTCAAGTAGTTGTACCATCGCAAAACCCAAGTTTGGATAAAGAACAGTTACAGCTTGAATGGTTTTTGTTGAAGCAAAATAGAGTGCTGCCATCGGCCTGGTGGACTCCAGAGTGTAAACCGGCGGTTTATTTATATCCTGAAAAGAAAAGTCTGGTTAATGTGAAAGTTAGTCCCCTTGGCGAATTGGCATATACAGATCCGTTATATGATTTTTCTCGGGGTTGGACTGTTTGGGCGGAACCGACAGGGGATTTGTATCAAGTATCAATTAGTAGGTTTCAAGAGGAAAAACGATATGACTACTTATACTATGAATCTAAAATTTATGATTGGGAGATTAAGAAACCTGAAGAGGGGTGGGTGGTGAAATACGATGAATTAGAAAGATTGTATGAAGAAATTCTTCCGAAACTGGGATTAAACGCGCAAGAAAAAGCTGATTTTACCGGTTATTGGCTGGAGAAATTGCCCAGATCAGAGTATTATTTTGTGGGAGTAATAGACAAGACTCAGAGGGATCATATTGAGCCTCTTTCTGTCATCCCAGAACCTGAAACTTCAATTAGATTTAGTTTGTATTTTGAGCCATTGGAAGAGTTTAAGGTGGTATCTGAACCAATGATTATTACTCCAGTACGGAAGGGTTTTACTTTGGTTGATTGGGGAGGAATGGTGAAGTTGCATCCGGGAACGCCGTTTACGTGTTCCCAGTAAGTGGGGGCTTATGCTAAACTGACTCCCGTTATGTTCTCCAAGCTCTGGCAACTAATTACTCATGATATTGGTATAGATTTAGGGACTGTTAATACCCTCGTTGCGGTGCGGGGAAAAGGGATTGTGATTCGGGAGCCTTCGGTTGTAGCGATTCATAGGAAGACGAAGCAGGTTTTGGCTATTGGTACTGAGGCTAAAAGAATGATTGGGAGAACGCCCCAGATTATTGAGGCAATTAGGCCTTTGCGGGACGGGGTGATTTCAGATTTTGATACAACTGAGGCGATGCTGCGCCATTTTATTCAAAAGGTTCATCAATCGCCGAGTAGATTTCCAAAAATTCCCAGACCTAGGGTTGTTATTGGGATTCCTTCCGGGGTTACTGAAGTTGAGAGGCGAGCCGTTCAGGATGCGGCAATGTCGGCGGGGGCGAGGGAAGCTTATTTGATTGAAGAGCCGATGGCAGATGCAATTGGGACGGGGATAAAAATAGAAGAGCCTGAGGGGAGCATGATTGTGGATATAGGCGGAGGGACTACGGAAATTGCGGTAATTTCTTTAGGAGGGATGGTTTTGAATCGCTCGTTAAGAGTTGCCGGGGACGAATTGGATGTAGATATTATTTCCTATATGCGGATGAGATACGGGATGTTAATTGGTGAAAGAACTGCTGAGGATCTTAAAATCGAACTTGGATCCGCAGTTCCTCTAGCTAAAGAGCGCGAGGCGGTTGTTAGGGGAAGGGAACTTTCTTCTGGTTTGCCAAAATCGATAAAGGTTACTTCGAGTGAAATTAGAGAAGCATTATCTTCGACGATTGCTCAAATTATTAACGCTATTCATGAGGTTTTAGAGGAGACTCCGCCTGAGTTGTTGTCGGATATTTTGGAGAGAGGGATTATTATTACCGGTGGAGGGGCTTTGATCCGGGGGATTGATAAAAGGATTTCTGATGAGACGAAGATTCCGGTTTGGGTGGCTGATGATCCGTTAACTACTGTGGTACGCGGGTGTTATAAACTGCTTGAAGATTTGGATTTGTTGGCAAAGGTTAAAGTTACAGGTGGACTTAAGTGATTGAAAAACTCTTCTATATTTGTTAATTTGATATCTCATCAAAGGGGGTGATTTTATTACTACTCAAATCTACGGAGGGAGAAGTGCTTCGCAAATTGGGCGCAAAGTTTTAAGTCTGATAGGTGCTATTGCTAGCAAGGACGCTAAAAACCCTCTTTTAAATTCAATTAGGAATTAGAGAAAAAAGTTAATTTTAGCTCGAGGCTGCTGGCCCGAGCGGTTGTTGTGATATTTTTATTGCAACATCTGGATCCCGCATCAAGTGCGGGATGACAGAACCTATCTGTCATCTGATCCGATTCTGCACAGCAACTTTTTAACTTTTCTTCAGATTCCTAACATAAAAATATTTAAAAGAGACAGACCTCAACTGGATTACCAGTTGTGAAAACCGTTTAGGTTTTTAGAGTCTTTGCGCGTTTTGCGGGCAAAAATACATGCTCTAAACTGGGGGTGATTAGTCATGGCTAGTGAAAGAGGACAGATTGCTGCGGTACATTTTGATGCTGGGGCAATTGCGAGAATGGAGGGTGAAGGCCCAACTCGGACAAGAACACCTGAGGAGTTTAAATTTCTTTATGATGCATTAGACCGTCAATTAATGGCGTCCATGGATTGGGAAGGTCCAGTTGGAGCTCAGGCAGCCGGTAGAAGAGTTAGAGGTGGTGCCATAAGTTTTGCAAAAGTTAGTGCAGGTAAAATTGCCGAACAGCATGGTCCGAGAATACCGGGCGTAAAGGGAAATGGTAAAGCTTGAAATCTCGCTTAGCGAGGTTAGGGCGGTTGTTGTGAATTACGATTTGCAGCAATTTAAATTGCTTTAACAACCAGCGTTTCCTGTTTGAAAAATCCCCGTGTTTCAGAAATGAGCGCGGGGATTTAAGTATTCGCAAGTTACTCATATCGATAACTACACATTATCGACGATCGTCACAAAAGTGTAGAAATTATTTTGTAATTTAATTTGTGCATGAGGATCGATTTTGGTATTATTTCCTAATGTTAAAGACTCCTTTTTATGATCCGACATTAAGTTATGAGGATAATTATGAAAAAGGGCCGTTTAGTGATTTTGCTTCTTCTGAAAAATTCTCTCAATTAGGTGAACCATCTCAGGATTTTTTAGGACACAAAGTATATTTGCCTTTTGGGATTCCGGCGGGGCCGTTACTTAATTCTAAATTTGTTAAAGGGGCTTTTGAGCAGGGTTTTGATATAGCCGTTTATAAAACTGTTAGGTCGGATACTTTTCCTTGTCATCCATTTCCGAATGTGCTTTCTCTCGACGTCGATGGAGATTTAACTCTTGAGCGATTAGATAAACCACTTGTTGCGAATACTAACTATAAAGAGCCAATATCTATTACTAATTCTTTTGGGGTGCCTTCGATGAAAGTTGAAGTTTGGCAGGAAGATGTTAGGAAGGCGATTTCATATGCGGGAAAAGGGCAGGTTTTGGTGTTATCTTTTATGGGGACTGTGAAACCTGACCAAACTCAGGATGAATTTATTGCAGATTATGTTCTGGCAGCAAAGTTGGCTTATGAAACTGGTGCTCCTGTTCTTGAAGCGAATCTATCTTGTCCGAATATTGGGAATGAAGGGTTAGTTTGTTATAACCTGGAGGTTACCGAAAAAATTGCTAAAGGGATTAGAGAGGTTATTGGAGATACACCATTTATTTTGAAAGTTGGTTACTACAAAAAAGACGAGGACATGGTGCGGCTTGCGGAAATTGCGGATAAGTATGCGGATGATGTGGCAGGGATTAACACTTTGCAGGCTGAGGTTCGAGATGAGAATGGGGAGCAGGCTTTGCCGGGGCCTAATAGATTGAGATCGGGGATTTGCGGGCATTGCATAAAATGGGCGGGGTTGGATTTTGTTAAGAGGATGAAAAATATTCGCGACGAAAAGGGGTTCAAGTTTTCGATAACGGGAGTTGGGGGAGTTACGACGCCGGAGGATTATAAAGAGTTTAGGGATGCGGGGGCGGATGTGGTGATGAGTGCTACTGGGGCGATGTGGAATCCGAAGTTGGCGCAGGAAATAAAGAAAAGTGCCTAGAGTTGTCGGGATGATGGGTGGTCTTCGAGTTTTTTGACCCTTTTCTTTAAGTCGCCGATTTCTTCGTCAGTGTCATCAAATCTTTGGGAGTTTATCGTTTGTTCCTGGCGCATGGCTTTGACTTCACCAAGTACCTTATCTACTAAATCGTATAGCTTGTTGTTTTCTTTTTTAGTTACCATTTTTTCCTCGATCCTGTTGATAGCTTGGTCAAATTCGGTTCTTGTAACAAAGTGTTCGACAGGTAGATTTATATCTTTTTTAGTTAACATAAACTTACTTTAGCAGATGAAAATTTTGGATCAAGAATGAGTTGGGTAAGTAGCTTTTCCTGAAGCAGGTTCTGTGATTTTGTCATTTTCGTAAACTGTTTGGCCTCTGAGGACAGTTTTTATAATTTTGCCTTTGATTTTCATGCCATTGAAAGGGGTCCAGCCGCATTTGGTGTAGAGGTTTTCATTTGAGATTGTCCATTCTTCATCCATGTCGACTTCTACATAGGTGTCAGCTTGCTCGGGGATATTGAAGATTTTTCTGGGGTTTGTTGAGGTCATTTCTATTACGCGGTTCATGGTTATTCGTTCATCGTTTACGGCTTGTAAGAGTAAGGGTAGACTTGTTTCTAGTCCCGGGACTCCGTTAACTATGGTTTCGGCTTCTTTTTCTTCTTTGGTGTGAGGGGCGTGGTCTGAGGCGATGGTGTCGATGGAGTTGATGTTTGACCATAAGAAATCGACATCCTCCTGAGAAGCTAAAGGGGGGCGCATCATGCCGTAGTGACCTAATCTTTTTACGTCGTCTTCGGTTAAATAAAGATAATGCATGCCGACTTCACAGGTTATACTCATGCCTTCTTCTTTAGCTTTCATAATTAGTTCGAGTTCTATTCTTCTGGCGACGTGGCAAACATGGAGTTTGTTTTTGTGTTTTTTGGCGAGGGTTATCGCCTTGGTTAGAGTTTCCTGTTCGGCGTGAACCATTAAGACTTTGTCTTTTGGCCAATTACTGAAGATTAGATCCAATTCGTCATTGTCTTCTATTAATAACGGGCCTGTCGTATGGTTCATGTAGACTTTTAAGCCGAAGACTTTGTCTTTTACTTCCTGGAAAAAAGGAACTGCAGATTCTGCTCCGCCAAAATGAAATCCTAGATCTGAGTAGACTCTGCCTTCTGCTAGTTTTATTTTTTCTTCTAATGCTTCTGGATTGGTAATTGGATTTGGGTTATTGGGCATATCAATAATTATGGTGTATCCTCCGGCGATTGCGGCTTTGGTACCGGTTTCGAAATCCTCTTTATGGGTGTTGCCGGGTTCACGTAGGTGGACATGGGTGTCTATTAAGCCTGGGAGTTTGATGATGTTAGTCATATTTTGTTTTGTATCTTATTGCTTCAAAGCTCGACTGATCTTTTACGTTTCATTTTTGTTGTTTCTATCAGCCCAGCCTTTGGGGTCTGAGATCCAGTCTAGAACTATTTTGGTTTCTTCTTCGGTTATGTAATCCATGTTTTTGGCTTCTTTGACTACTTGTTCGAAAGTCGTTAGAGAGACTAGTTCGAGGTGATTTTCTTTAAAGGCTTCATCGCCCTTGCCGATTCCGTAGGTGATTATTGAAAATACATGGGTTACCTCTCCGCCCAAATTTCTGATTGCGTTAACGCTGTTTATCGAGCTTTCGCCGGTTGATACTAAATCCTCGATGACGATAACTTTTTGACCTTTTTCTAATGGGCCTTCAACCAGATTTTCTTTGCCGTGGTCTTTAGCTTTGCCTCTAACATAGATCATAGGGAGATTTAGCTTTTCGGCGATCCAGGCAGCGTGAGGAATTCCAGCGGTTGCGGTTCCGGCGACAATATCGAATTCAATTCCAGATTCTTTTATCGCTTCAATATACAGATCCCGAATCTGGTTTCTTTCGTCTGGGTAGCCAATCAAGACCCGGCAGTCAGTATAAACCGGGGAAAGGATCCCGGAGGCGTAGCGGAAAGGCTTGCTCGGGTTTAGAGTGACGGCTTTAAGGTTTAATAGAATTTTGGTGACTGTTTCTGACGATGCGTTCACTGTATGAAACTCCTTATCTGGTCATGTAATTTTTGTGTGGCTTCTCGTGGGTTGTCTGCATAAATTATACTTCTTGAGCTGCTGATGATAATTCCCTGTTTTTGGGAATTTAATCCATTTTTAACTGTGGGTTCAAGCTCTCCCCCTTGGGCTCCGATTCCAGGGATTAGGATTGGCATATCCCCGACTATCGCTCTGACTGATTTGAGTTCTTCGGGATATGTGGCGCCTACAACTACGGCGCAGTTGCCAGCGGTGTTCCAGTTTCTAGTGACATTTTCTGCAACTAATTGATACAAAGGCCGGCCGTTCATTTCTAAGCTTTGGAGTTCGCCGGAACCTGGGTTTGAGGTGCGGACTAGGACGATGATGCCTTTGTCAGCGTGGGCGAGGAAGGGGCCAAGGGCTTCTTTACCTAAGTAAGGGTGGACGGTTATGGCATCAGCTTTTAAGGACTCGAAGGCCATTTTGACGTAGCCTTCGTTGGTATTGCCGATGTCGGCGCGTTTGGCATCAAGAATTATGGGAATTTCAGGATAGTTTTTTTGGATGTACAAGAAAGTGTGCTGCATGGACTCCCAGTTGTGAATTTGTGCTTCGTAGAAGGCGCTATTAATTTTATAAGCGCAAACTAAATCGTGTGTGGAATCGATAATGGATTTATTAAATTCATAAATTGCCGAAGCTTGAGGAAATTTGTCTCCGGAAGTTTTTTCTTTAACTAGAGAGGGGATTTTTTCGAACTCGGTGTCTAAACCGACACAAACAAACTTGCCTTCATTCCATTTGGATTTTAGTTTTTCGATGAATGAATTTGGCATTTGCTTTAAGGAAGATTTTGCCACAAATATGGTATATTTACAACCTAATGCTCAAGTTTTTAGTATATGATTTTAAAACACTGGCTTTCTTAGTTTTGATATCCATTGTGATTTTGCTGTTAGATTTTTTTAAACTACTGAGCATCCCGAAAGGTCTTTTACAGCAGGTGACAATTCCTATTCAATATGGGCTTTATAAAAGTTCTACAGGGGTATCAAGGCAATTTGGATTTGTTATTCAAGCCCGTCAGGCGGCACAAGAAAATAAGGCTAAGTCTGAGCAGATGGCGCAAATTCTTTTGGAAAACTCTAATTTAAGAAAAAAATTGACAGAGGCGCAGAGTTTTTTGGATCAGGAGAATGCACTATCGGATGAGACGTTCAATTTAACTCCAAGCCGGCCGATTGGATTTTCCAGATTTTTAATAATAGATAAAGGAGCCAATGATGGAATCAGGCAGGACCAGGCAGTGGTTTCTAAAGCTAATTTTATAGGGACAGTGAAAGAGGTTGATCCAAAAAGATCAAGAGTGATTTTGGGTTCTGACCCTGATTCCCGAATTTCGGCGTTTTCACAGTCTGATCAAGGTAAAGCTAAGGGAATATTAATCGGTCAATTTGGTTCGGAAATGCTTTTAGATAAAATTCTGCATGAGGAACCGATTAAAGTTGGCGATTTGGTTTATTCTGAAGGACAGGAGTTAGAGATTCCCCGCGGCTTAATTTTAGGGCAGGTAGCGGAGGTTATTGAGAAAGATAATGAGATTTTTGATAAAGGAGTTTTGATTGCTGAAAAGAATGCAATCATCGCGGAAAAGGATGCCCGTATCGCAGAAATGGAGGCTGTTGTGCCTGTAGAAGACGTTAAACCTATGTAATATTATTATGGAAGCAGACTACACCAAAAGCTGTCTCTTATACACATCTCCGAGCCCACGAGACTAAGGCGAATCTCGTATGCCGTCTT
>ENA-ORBV01015795-ORBV01015795.1-microbial-mat-metagenome-genome-assembly--contig:-NODE-15795-length-11052-cov-4.360820_pt1 | contig 11052 bp, 5 predicted proteins | sample MGYA00237777_ERZ505514 | MGnify/ENA primary metagenome ERZ505514 (study PRJEB26160, sample SAMN06269048) | microbial mat metagenome | isolation source: Oligotrophic lake microbial mat | place...
GTTCTGGCGCTTGCCGAATGGGGTGAGCGCGATCCTGCGAAGCTGACCTGGCTGGATCCACCGCCCGCCGGCAAGTACCGTGCCGCCGAGGCGCAGCTCCTCGCTTTCGGCGCGCTGGACATGGCGGGTGCATTGACGCCCAAGGGCCGCGAGATGGCGCACCTGCCCATGGCGCCGAGGCTCGCGGCGCTGGTTGCAGCCGCGCCCGGTCCGGCGGAGAAAGCGCTGGCAGCGGAAATCGCTGCACTGGCGGGCGAGCGGGGGATCGGCGGCGACTCCAGCGACCTGCGGGACCGGTTGCAGCGTTTCCGCAACGACGCCAGCCCCCGCGCGCGCAGCCTCAAAGCGCAGGCCGCCAGCTGGGGCGGCGGCGCAAAGCCGGGCGGCGATCTCGCGCGGCTGCTGGCGTCCGCCTGGCCGGACCAGGTGGCGCGCCGGCGGCCGGGATCGGGGGAATCGTATCTTCTTGCATCCGGGCGCGCGGCAGGTATTCCGCCAACGGATGGTCTTTCCAAGTCGGAATGGCTGGTTGTTGCAGACCTTGGCGGCGCCTCGCGCGAGCCGCGGATCACGCTTGCCCTGCCGCTCACGGAAGCCGAAGCGCTGGCGAGCCAGAAAGCGGTCACGCAAGACCGCGCCACGTTTGATCCGAAGAGCGGCCGGTTCACGGCGCGCCGGGTCAAGGCTCTGGGCGCCATCATGCTGAGCGAGGCGCCGCTGCCCAAGCCCTCGGCGGAGGCCGCTGCGCTGGCCATGCTGGAGGCCGTTCAGTCCGGGGGTTTCGAAGCGCTGGGCGCCGGGGGTGCCGTGGATGAGACGCTGCACCGGCTGCGGATTCCGCATCAAGTCCTACCAGAACATCCCGGTGCTTTCCTGGGTCCTTCTACGCGGGAAGTGCGGGAACTGCGGGGAGGGTGCGTACCTGCCCGACCACGACCCTGTGGCCGACGCGGAACGCTACCCCGTGCGATTTTTGGAAACGGCCTCTCTGCTACTTGATAACCATTAATTAGCGAGTTATGGAGGCGTGTACAGTAAATGATGTTACACAAGGACATGCGACCCTGCTGTGTCCTCCAGGGCCGGGGTGGAGAACTGACCGGGCAGTGTTATCAACTTTCAATTATTGATTTTAATGATGATTATTTTCTTGTTGTTTCACCATCGGACACGCAGAAAAATGTTGTGGGTGCTCCCAATGAATTAGCTTTCTACTACAGTAGTTGCATTGATTGCTACGGCTGTTCTGTCCATATTGAAAATTGGCGCTTTGGAGTTGGAAAATGGTGAGACGCGTCCGGTACTGTTCCAATTGCCAAAAACGTTTCATTAGTTTTTCTTCCTCCAATGACAGATGCACCGATTGTAAAAATGCTGGTGGTACTGGTACAAATGAATTTCCCACAACCACAATTGTTTTCGACAGCGATGCCAATGCGACAAAAATATCCCAAAGACGGGTAAGCCACTCGCCTTTAGCACCTTCGAAGCAACTACCATCATTCAAGCGAGCCAGAACCGACGATGACGTTGCTAACAGTGATGGCACTATTAGAAAGTGTGGAATAAATGAGGACCAGAGTGTCCAGATTTTGGAAGAGGCTTGTCCATATTCGTCAACCAAAAACCAAAAGGAAATTCTCGAAATATGCGACGACTCGTCGGAGAGTGGAATGAGTGAGGGACTGGATGAAGAACTTTGCACTCAGCTGCACGAGGATGGGGGGTCCTTGTTCGATGAGAGCAGCCATCTTGATCAGGAAGAAAATGACACCGGCAATGTGAATGTCAACGAGAAGGAATTCTCCATGGACAAGGGAACCGACGCCGTCACCATTGATGAGATGGCAAGTCCCGAAAGGTCAAGCAATGCCAACAATCATCTCAATAACGCACTGGGAAATGATGAGGATATTTGCTTCATTTGTGGTTCGTCATTTGCCCGCATCACAACAGGTTTTCATGGCCGTCTGAACCATATGAAACGCTGTGCAAAAAAGTTTGGTGTTTCTGCGCAAGACTTTCGGATCAATGACGACTATGAAGCATTCCACAGCCCAGCTAAGGAACTGGTACAAAGTGATGAGAGCCCAGCACAAAACAAGCCAGCGAGAACAGTAACAAATCCGTATTCAGCTCGCAAAAAATCCATCACCGACGGAAACAACAACAAGTGGCATGGTGATGCGGGAGACGATCTCAAACTTGCCGCAAAATCAGCTGGCGCAACCAAGCAAACCTCGCTCACGACATACTTTAAACAGCCCAAACGGTCAGTGAATAGCGTTCTACTGGCCAATGCCAAACGCCTTGCCAAAGCCGACCACTTGAACGGACAACAGAAAGAACAAAAGACGAATGGTGGAAACAAGGGCAGGAAAGGAGGGTGGAGTAGGTGGAAACCCTATGACTCCACCACTTGCCCTGCGTACAAGCGCATCACAGGGACTGATTTCCTCTGCGATGGCTTCAAGTATCCAAGGGCAAGTAAAAACCATTTCCTATCACATTTCCACTCGGATCACTATGGTGGGATCACAAAGGATTGGAAGGCAGGAACTATCTATTGCAGCCTTTCAACTGCAAACCTCGTCCATGAAAGACTAGGCGTTGAGAGGGAATTTCTTCATCCGATACCTTTGAACAGTCCGGTGGTGATTGCCAGCAACGGACGGCCCGTGACAGTTACACTGTTTGATGCTAATCACTGTCCAGGAGCAGTGATGTTTCTCTTCCAGATTGGTAAGCGGAGCATTTTGCACGTTGGGGATTTTCGTTGGCACCGAGAAATGATGCTGAGCAACCAAGTATTGAAAGCCCTTTCAATCCAACAAAACGGGCTCTGCTTGGACGAATTATTCTTGGACACAACATACTTGAATCCAAAACACACGCTGCCAAAACAGGATGTTGCTATTCAAGCAACAGTGGAGTGCGCTGTACGGGAGGTGAAGCAGGCGCAGAGTAGACAGGAACGTCTTTTGATGATCTTCGGTGCATATACCATCGGGAAAGAAAGGATTTTTTTGGCTGTTGCTGAAAAGCTCGGCATGAAAGTATACGTAGATTCACAGCGGTTGAAAGTGCTCTCGGCCCTTGAGTGGCCAAAGGAGCGCATGTCGATATTTACCACAAGCAAATGGGAAACGAACCTTTGGGTAGTAGAGCTTGGGCATATTAACATGAAGAAGATGCCTGACTATCTTTATGGACTAAGCAAAGCGAAGCAGCCCACCAGAAAATTTGATCGCGTGGTTGGGTTTAGGCCTACCGGATGGACCAATAGGCCTGGCAATTCGATCATAACTAGCAAGACATCCGGCTGTATTGTGTGCCATGGTGTACCTTACAGCGAGCACTCTTCCTTCGACGAACTCCTCGACTGTGTCAGAACCCTCAAGCCCAAAAAGATTATCCCCACAGTGAGCGCCAAGAACAGTCAGGAGCAAGTCACTCTCATTCTACAAAGTCTTAAAACTAAGCAAGCTGTTCTGGGATTCTAGCAACGAGAAACTCGGCATTTCGGGAAGTGCAGGACAGCGCAAATGTGGTTTTCCCTCACGAAAAGTGCAACAAACATCTGGCGGAGCTGAGTGCCAGGGTCTGTAGTATCATGAAACCGTGGGTTGCTTCGATACTAATCCATCGGAATGTTGCACCGCAATTGGGCGAAGCAAATGCAATGAGCGGAAGTTGACTTTGAGCATTGAATTCATGCTTCGCGTCAATGATCTTTTTGCACCAATTCAGTGGCCTCCGTCAGTAACGCGATCAAGGATTCACTTGTCTGCCTTCGAACGAATTGGCGCCCCGCGAGCCAAACAATGCAAAGTTTCAAAGTTTTAAGTCTTCATCGTTTTGTCCAAGATCGGCTATTGCTGCTTGAGTTAAGGTAGAGTGTACAGGCACTAGCGTGCTTTTGAAGGAAGAAAAGGGACAGCATGGGCAGCATGCAGTTGCCAACAAAATAATGACGAAATCAGTCTTATGCATTCAAACAGTCTAGCTCAAGGTTCGTCGTGAAGCTGTCGTGTTTGAAATATTGGAAGACCAGTGCAGATAATTAATTATAAAGGCTAGCTACCTAAAGTGTTGCATTGATAAGTAAATTCATCATTAATATCAGCAAGTTATAGTTTAAAAGGGCAGGCGACAGCCATTTGCCCTCCAAAGGGAATCGAGTTGTATTTCTCGGGTTGCCTCATGTCTACAAGTAGTGGGAGCAAATCACCTTTGTCGACTTCACACGCGAGAGAAATAGACGGGAAGCGCTTGATAGAACCGGGGCGAGTAGGAATACCGACGAGATTGAGACAGAAGAATTTCTCGTCGGAAACAGTTACTCGCCCTCTCAGATCCCCGCTTACCAACCAGTCTGATTCATCATATTTGACAGTGTAAAGGAAATTAGGGAAAGCATCGCTGCCCTTTGGCACATCCTTCTCTCGCAAAGTCTGCAACCCACTGGTATCAATAGAGTAAGTGAAATTCACTGGCTCTCCTACCACGCCACCTTCTGCACAATCGGTCAATTCAATTGCAACGCTACCGAAGCCAGAAAGTTTCGAGTCCCGCCTAACATCGGAGTAGAAAGCACTTAGGTCAACCGCGAGAACTTCGTTAAAAATTGTGCCGAATTCGTCCTCCAATTCAATGTGAAGCGCAGGCTTGAGGCCTTCTTCCCCGTCATCGTTTTTCTCCCCCTTCTTTACAGCCTCAGGGTCCCGCTTGCAGGTAAACCCAAACGAGAGCACTTCGCCTTCTACAACCGGCACATCGAACAACTCCTCGTTGAGATCACCACCTTCAGTAATCACGATTGGTCGTGGCAACTCCAGTTTCCAGGATTTGACATGGTAGGGAACTGGAGAATTACAATTGAGAGAAACGCTAACCAAGAAGCCATCAACAGCGGTCGGAAAGACACCCGCTGATTCAACCGTCAGCACCGGCTTCTCTAATGTAGGTACCATCGCTTCGAGAACTGTTTTCATGCAAGGCATATTCGCCTCGTCCTCGCTGCTATCAGCCACATAATCAGCATGGCGGTACAGCGTTGCCACCTTCGCATTGAGCGCTTGAACTTCGTCTGCGGGGGGATCGAGGAATGGATCGGGAGTTTTCACAATTGTTGTAAGAACAATCGTTTCCCCAGTGCCACAGGAAGGTAGTTTCACAGTGCAGGACTCAACCCAGTTTTCTTCCGTTTCTTCTTCCTCTGGAGGAATTAACATGAGCCCTGGCGAGCACGACAGATTGACAGTTCCTTTGGTAATAACATCTGATCCTGAGTAAAATATTATCCTGACGGGCTGGATATTCCCAGGGACAAGAAAATATGGCTCCAAGGTGATGGATTGCGAGGGATCACTGGGCAATACATCAACGCCGACTAGTGACCTCCGCATCTCGAGGCTGTCATAGAAAAAAGATGCCTCTTTCCATTTAAGCTCAATCGAAGCCAAAATATACTGACCGGTGTTGATTGGGACCCAGTCAAAACTGAATGTGTTTACACCTGGTTGGATGGTTGTCGGGGATTCCAAGCTCAGTACTTTAAATGCATCATCCTTCTCGATGGGAGTCTTCGATTCCACCTTAGCAGCATATGCACCAAACGCCACCAGCGAGAGATTGACGACATCAACGTCAATTGCCTTCGGCAGAAAACTTGAGGTTGTTAAAGTAATACGAACGCTTTCACCAACGGTACAAAACTTCTTGTGAAGTTGTTTACGTGCAGGTCCAAATGCCATGGAAGATTCGCCTGATGAAGTTTCCTGGACCTCCAGCCTTGCTGCTAAGAAAGGCACCGATCGGTATAGAGTACCCGTAATGGATTTGTCCGCGATAACGGCTTCCAGATCGGCAAGGAGGATCCCAAGTGCTTTCGACGGAGCCACATTTGAAATGCTTGGTCCGAAACAATTAACAAGAGTCTTGAGATACTCAGCTGGTTGTCCGACCCGGCGTTGGCAGCTCGCAAGACGAAGTAGTCGCCAAAAATGGCATTTATCCCAATGGTCCTTAGCCAGGATGTTTACAGTGGATATGAGGGTGTTGATAGCCGCTAGATCTTCACCTCTGCTGATTAGAATTTCAGCAAGTTCTCCCTGAAAACGAGCTGCAATCCGCTGGCGACCAGCGAAAAGGCCAAAAGTGGCAACAGCCGACGCCATTTCTACATACTTTGAGACGAAGGCTTCGGGTGATGAGAATGCTCCTTTAAGAAAGACATCCCGTGATGAGTAGAATTCCTTGTCGTCATTGTCGGGACTTTTCGAATCAGCATTCTTGTGAGCCTCCGGATCCCATGGATCCCAGGCCTTTCGCATGTCTTTCGGTATTCCACTCGCGTGGTCGCGGACGGGGTTTGGACCTGGAACCTTCGAGTCGCCCAACTGCAACAAACGGAGGCGTCCGAATTCAAGTAGCGACGAAATTTCTCGCGCCAAAGATCTTTCCATTAGAATCGTCTGCACATCTGGATCCTTCACTAAAGGATACTCCCCATATAAGGATGCTTTCGAGGAAGGATCCATCAGGGTAAAGAACCCTTCGCTCGCACATTTGATGTCCCAACAAAACATCAGTGCCCATTCTTCGGCTTCATCAATTTGTACTTGTCTATCCTTTTCCTCTTCCGCGTGATTGGCTGCGTTCAAGTGAAAGTGGTACATCGTTTCGCCAAACGAGTGGCAACGTCTGATGAGTTCTACTGGCTCGTTCATCTTAAATAGCAGGCTCACTTCTCGCGCAAATATGTATTGCATGACGACGTGAGCAATAGATTTCAAGTCACCCGTAATCGTGCGCATGCGTTTCCGGAAACTTAGGATATCGCCAGCAAGTGCAATTTCAAGCGCGGAATTCCCTTCCAAGCTCGAGCGACGTCGCCTCGACCGCTTTCTCTCTTCAATCGTGGCGTCGCCAATGTCAGGCAGGAATGCCCTTAGCTCTTCGTATTGGAGCAATGCTTCGGAAGGTAGATGCATCTGTTCGTAGGTAAACGCAAGGCTCTCCTTGACGAGGAAAAAGTAGCTAAGATCCAACCCTTTTTCTTTCTTTTCTCCTTTCTCATCGCCCACTCTGCCGCCTGGCATTGGCGATCTCGATCTAGATGACGTCCCTGGCAACATCTGCAAACGCCGCAGCTCTTCGTCGTAACGCCGGCAACGGTCCTTAAATCCGTCTACAACGCAATTACCCAAGGCCCGCAAAAAGGAACTCCACTCCTGCGTCTTTAGATTTACTAGCTTCGCATCATCTGGCGTTTCACTTTCCAAAAGAGTGGAAAGAATACAAGTCTTGCCGTTTGGGAAATCGCCGACAAATTTTCTGAATATTTCCTTGTCCTGCTTTGTGAAGAGCATTCCACTAGTGGAGGCCGACGCGGATGAGTTCATGCTAATATCAAGTGGATCCGCGGTATCCATTTCGGTCGAATCCCCTGTTTGTGCAGTTCCAGCACTGTGGACAGAATTGTCATGAGGGTCCCTTCCTTGTGAAGCCATCCTTTGCCTAGCAGTGGCCAGTCTCGAAAGTGCAGCCCCCATGCGTCCGCCCTGCGTTTGTTCGCCACCTGATTCTGATTTAGTGCGTGGACCAATTGGGACAAACACAATGATGTATTGTGCACTATAGTTTCCACCAGACGGCGGAGCGGATCCATCTCCAGCATTGCTGTTGTAATTGTTTGCCGCGCTTTCAATTTGGCTCACGAAAGCCTGCACAGAAGGGCGGACTTTATTCCTGTAGTCATGCATGTTTTCGCATGCAGCAATGTAGACATGGCAAAATGGACCTTTGTGCCATTCTGCTGGATCACTCACAGGGGCCGCTGCCATGCCCGCGGTACCACCCCAAGCGGTCAAAGCGTCGCCGTTTGCACCTGTTCCTCCATGACTTCGCGTGAGAACCGGTCTGACAGGCAACTCGTCTATAATTTCATTCCTTCCACTTCGAATGTGCTTGTAAGGAACCTGACGCAGTGTCGATCGGTGTTCTTCCTCGAACGTACTCGACAACTTCTCGTACAGTTCCAACGACTTTTTCTTAGCCCTATGGTCTGAATTGGATGTTGGGTCAATAAAGTTTACCGTCACAAAGGAATTCAGTGTCTTGATATCTGCCTCTGGTTTCTCCTCTTCTTCTGTATCCTCGGTGTGCTTGGATCTGCTGCTTTTGTCCTCTTCTTCTATTTCCTTGCCATCCAGTCGATTTCTTAAGACGACAAATCCGTCCCTAATGGATCTAAATTGGATGCTGGAGGCGTCGAACTTTGACACAACCTCTTTTGTGGAGTCGTCATCCTCAAGAGTAGGAGATTCCGATACGTCCTGCGCGTCCTCGTCGTCGCCCATTTTTCTCTGGTGCTACGTGACGGCCTAGAGCAATTTAGATAATTTCACTTGGGTCAGCTGTTCCAACAATTTTTTTTAATTGCTGAAAATATAAAGGATACCAAGGGAAGATCGGGTCGTTACTACTGTTGTAGTTCAATCCTCTATGGTTCTCTCATCAAACCTGGTCGTGTGCGAGCTGTAGGGAAGGTATACGCAAAGCACGATACAGTTGTTGCTGTAATGGAAGATGCAGGTTGCAGGCTTGTAGCTAGCTAATGGCGGCGCCATGGTCGAGGTCGTCTCAATCGCTGCGCCCATGAGGACTGTGCCAGCCCGGCTCGACGTCTGTCCATCGTTCTACAAAATCATTCTTTGGGTTATCCAATCTTTTTTAGCTCTAGCTAGCTAGTAGGTAGCTAGCTCTACTAGTAGTAGTCTACCTAACTTTCTTGCAATGCATCTAACCACCATCCCCTTACTAGTATCACTCTATGGTTCCACTTGTATAGAGCTCTTTCACACCATGTAAATGACAACTAGGGGTGTGTCTGAACATTGCTTTTGTTGGAATGGAAGAGATCTAGGAGTCAATTGACCGGTGAGACCAGAGACATCACACCATTTTTTTTCTCCAACATGATTCTTTCTGTTATTACATTCAATTGAATTTTGCCCATTTGAGGTATGTGTAGTGGTGAAGAAAGACACTGTTCTTGAAGGATAAGCGAAAGTTGCACCCACAAGTCTTCCACATCAAAATCAGCATGATCAAGTCAGTGACTCACAAAAATGGAAAAGCATCTTAATGTTTCCTTTTTTGTTGTTGGATCTATTCAAATGGTTTGTTACTCTTTCATTGGACCTTAGCAATTTATGACAAATCAACATGCAGATGCCACATTGAAAATCTCATTTGTTTGGTTGTGCCTGTTTTGCCAAAGACCCCAGTGCTTTCAATTAGGCACCCAAACAAGTCTTCATCAAAATAAAGTTTGACCTAAGTTTTTGTTCATATTTACTTGCATGTGGTTGAAGGTGGGCATATCATTTAATTAACTACAAGGGCGGTACATGTGCAGGGCTGCTGATGTTTTCTTTCTTTCTTTGGGGTGAAAGCTCAGGAAGGTTGCTATCTATACTTCATGCAAAGCGAAACATCGCAATCAGAAGAGATGGTCCAGTTGGCCTGCACTGTAGTTGATTGCCCATACAAGCACTCAAAGTACATCCACGTTCCAGTCAATCGGCTCCAATCCCATTTTTTCCAGTGCGTGGTTGGCTCGACTGAAGCACTTGCTCCCTATAAAGGGTGAACTAGTTTTGGTTGCTCCAAGAGGCGAAGGATGAGACGTTGAAATGATGGTTTGATTCTTGTGATTCCCACCCAGCACGGATTCAATCTTTTGTGAGGCTGGTTTCCCCCAAAGTAGGTACACCAAACCTCTTCCCGATGTTTTGCAGTCTCGCGAAAGTACTCGAAGAATTTCGTCTGTCACGTCCTCCCATCCCTTTCGTTTGTGGCTATTGGCTTCTCCTCGGCGCACGGTCAGGACAGCATTGAGCATGAGTACACCCTGCCGAGCCCAAAGTTCTAGATATCCGTGATTTGGCATGCGTCCATTCCGTGGAAAGTCCACTTCGGGATCATTTTGCAGCTCCTTGTAAATGTTCCGCAAAGATGGTGGCACTTGCACGCCTTTTCGGACCGAAAAACAAAGCCCATGACCTTGGTTGGGTCCATGGTATGGGTCCTGACCAACAATCACAACTTTGACCTTCTCGAGGGGACACAAAGTGAGTGCCGAAAATACATCGCTGGGGGGAGGATAGACAGTGGCACTTTTTCTGAACATCAAGAAAAATCAAGGAGATGGTGAGAGAATGAATCTAATGTTTGCCACAATAAATTATCAAAACTCTTGGCGGACGCATCCAAACCAGCAAGTATAAGTGTTTTCGTTACCTTTGACTGGCTACGAAACATGCAAGCTTCTCAAACTGTGTGGAAGAAAAATGTTTGTCCAATGCCTTACGCCAAGATGCATGCTGCGTAGTAGAGTTTTCGTCCTCGTCGTCTTTGTCGTCCTTCAGGAATTGCAACAAGTCTTGAACAGCGTCGGAATCATCTGTCTTGAGGCGTTTGTTGGAGCTGGCGTCTTGCGTACAGTCGGCAACACTGGAGGAGGAGGAAGACGCCGACACAACGGCCACTCTGTCACCGCAATTTTTGGTCTTTTGGTAGTCCGTAGCATTCTCTGGTACCGCTGCTGTTGCCGAGGCGTTTGCTTTGCGCTTTGGTTTGAAGAAAGAAGTAATCATTATATACGTGATGAACGAGCGGTTGTTTCCTTTGCAGTTTATCTGTACTAGTACTATTCCAGACGACGTACTCAACTGTACTGTACGGTTGCAAGGAACCAAACAGTGACAACACAATTGTGAAGAAGAAAACACTCGACGGTACTACTTAACTACAGTAGCTATATACTGGAGTAGTAGCTATGCATAGCTATAGCTAGCTAGCAATATTACTAATACTGGTACCAGTACCAGTACTAGTACTAGTAGCTAGCTACAATCAATAGTAGCACAACAAAGCAGCATTGATTGGCTGCAGAATTAATAGAGGGAAAAAATGACGCACTATCTATTACTCCGCTAGACGTATGTTGCGGATTCTGGTGGAGGTTAAAGGAGGAGGATGCTT
>ENA-ORBV01015796-ORBV01015796.1-microbial-mat-metagenome-genome-assembly--contig:-NODE-15796-length-11050-cov-5.108995_pt1 | contig 11050 bp, 8 predicted proteins | sample MGYA00237777_ERZ505514 | MGnify/ENA primary metagenome ERZ505514 (study PRJEB26160, sample SAMN06269048) | microbial mat metagenome | isolation source: Oligotrophic lake microbial mat | place...
TTTTTCAAGCAGAAGACGGCATACGAGATTCGCCTTAGTCTCGTGGGCTCGGAGATGTGTATAAGAGACAGGCCGCCTGCTTGTTCCCGCCACCACCCTCTGCGGGCGCTGCAGGCTGGTCGGAAGACGGTACGGCGTTCGACTCGGATTCCATAGGGCAGGCTCATGTACAGGACCGCGGCTCTCGGCCCCGGCGGAATTGCCGAAGACCCGGCCAACCAAAGCATCGACACCGCCAAGCCTATCACCCCCGGCAACCCCAGACCTCAACAGGGCCAAAAACACCCACCCACTCCCCCCCGAGCCCCATCCCGAGGCCGAACAAGAGCCCGATAGCCGGGCCCGGCGCCTGGTCAACCCTCCCATTTCCACTGCCGCTCACGCCGCGCAGCCTCCACGATCCGCTCGGCCGTCCGCACATTGGCCAGGCCGGCGTTCGCGTCAACCTCGGGCCGCGTCCCCGTCCGCACCGCCTGCAGAAAGCTCTGGATCTCGGCCACGATCGGTTCCTCATCGTCGACCTCGAGCTCCTCGATGTTCACCAGCTCGTGCCACTTCAGGCTCGTCAGATCCTCGCCCTTGCGGAGCAGCTCGCGCACCTCGCGCATCTGCACCTCGTTGGCCGTGCGCCGGATCACGATCCCCTTCTTGGCCGCGTAATCGATCTTCACGTACGCGTTCTCGCCGGTAATCCGCGTCACCCGCTCGGTCTTGAGCGCCAGCCGGCTCGCCGAGATCGTCGCCACGCACACACCCCGCGGCGTCCGCCATGTCAGCCGCGCGTTGCACACGTCCTCGTGCTCGGTGATCACCGGCACACCCGAAGCCTGGATCTCGTCGGGCTCCCGCCCGCCCATCAGCATGATCACCACGTCCAGATCGTGGATCATCATGTCCATCACCACGCTCGTATCGATCGACCGGAAGGTCATGGGGCTCACCCGCGTCACTTCCATGAAACGCGGGATGATCTCCTGGTCGCCGGCCGTCTCGCGCCGCAACGCCCGCATGATCGGGTTGAACCGCTCGATATGCCCCACCATCAAGACCGCGCCCGAACGATCCGCCGCCTCCTTGATAAGCATCGCCTCCTCGGCGCTCCCGGCCAAGGGCTTCTCCACCAGGCACGCGACCCCGGCCTCCAGCAGCGGAACCGCCAGCGCCCGGTGGAACGACGTCGGCACTGCCACCGACACCACGTCCACACCCAATGACAGCAGTTCCTCGACCTTCTCAAGCGCGCGGCAGTGATAGTCCTCCGCCAACGCCTCGCGACGCTCGGCGTTCTGGTCCACCACCGCCACCAACTCTATGTCGGGCAGCTTCGAGTACACCCGCGCGTGGTGCCGGCCCATCCGGCCCACGCCGATCACGCCCGCGCGAAGCCTGCGTCCTGTTGACGAACTCGACAATGAACTCGTCTGGGTTACGGTCGACATGCGCCTCCGTCAGGATCCACCCGCCGGTTGAACCGCTCGCTCAAGCCACCGCACCCACGGCCGCGTTGAGCGCGCTGATCAGCTCCGCCTTCGGAGGCATCCCGACAAACTTCTTCACGACCTCGCCGTTCTTGATCAGCAGGCAAGTTGGGATCGCCGAGATCCCGTACTTCGCCGGTGTGGTCATGTTGTTGTCGGTGTTCATCTTCCCAATGACCACCTTGCCCGCAAAGTCGTCGGCCAGCTTGTCGATCGTCGGGCCCAACAGCTTGCAGGGACCGCACCAATCGGCCCAGAAATCCACCAGCACCGGAAGCTTCGCGCTCAAAACCTCGGCTTGGAAGTTCGCGTCGGTAAACTCTTTGGTATTCGCACTCGCCATGATCGGCATCCTTTCCTGAGCCCGCAGGCCCCTCTTGAAGGAGCATGCTACTCCGCTTGAGCCGACCGAGCCGCGTCACCCGACGCCCGTCCCGTCCAAGCCGCCCAAGCCACTCGGAGCGCCTCCACATGTTGGATGACGTCGTGCACCCGGAAGATCCGCGCTCCCGCGTGAAGGTGCGACACGGCCAACGCCACGCTCGGCTCCACCCGCTCCGCCGGCAACGTATCTGGCCCCAAACCCGCGACACGCGCCACAAAGCTCTTCCGGGAGATTCCCGACAAGATCGGCCAACCGAGCGCCACAAAATCCCCCGTTCGAGCGATCAACGCCAAGTTGTCGGCAACCGACTTCCCGAAACCCAAGCCCGGATCCAGCACGATCGCCGCCTGCTCGACCCCGGCCTCCTGCGCCGCCTTGGCCCGCGCGGCCAAAAACCGGCCCACCGCCGTGACCACGTCGCCGTAGTCCGGCGGCACCGCGTATCGATCCGAGTACGAATCCCCCTCCGGCGGTCTCAATCGGTGCATCAACACCACCCCCACCCGCCGACGCGCCGCAAGCGGCAGCATCTGCGGATCGTCGGTGCCCGCTGAAACGTCGTTAATGGCCGTCGCCCCCGCCTCCAACGCCCCGGCGGCCACTTCGGCGCGCGTGGTATCCACCGGCATGGGCACCGAGGGGCCAATCCGCTCGCGGATTGCACGAATCGACGGGATCAGCCGCGCCAGTTGCTCGCCCGCGGCCACGCGCTGGGCCCCCGGGCGGGTGGATTCTGCACCGATGTCGAGCAAGTCCGCCCCGTCCACGACGGCCCGCGCGGCCGCCTCCGCCGCCGCGATCGGCGTTGAGAGCCGCCCGCCGTCTGAAAAACTGTCCGGCGTCACATTCAGAATCGCCATGACACGCGGTCGATCGAGCACCAGCTCGATCCCATCAGCCATCCGCCAAACCGCGTTGGATCCTGTCTGCTTATGCACTCCGCCACTCCTGACCGGCCATGAGGACATATCGCGTCACACGATCAAAGATCCGCGATCCAAAAATAAAGAGGCCCCGCGGCATAACGCCAGCGAGGCCTCAGGGGGGGGTGCTTGTTTAAGCGGACTCAAACATAATACCGTCAAAATCCGGGCTGTCTAGCGGCTGGCTTATCCCCAGCCGCATTTTCACCGTTCCCGAGGGCACCCTGCAACTGCTTGGCCAGTTCACCGAACGTTTTCAGAACAGGGGCCGGCAAATAGATCGAAGCGGTCACGCTTCCCCCGTTCGGGGTGATGCCCAAGCCAACTGGGGGAAGATCCTGGGGGATATCCACGTTGAGCTGCGGGCCGCCGAACATCGCGGCCATTGGCATCACGGTGTCGAGGATGCCCTTGGTCCCGATGTAGATCTCCGCCACACGATTAGCGGGGAGGCGTTCGCCGATGAGGGCCAGAATCTTGTCTTGGCCCTGCGAGTTTTCGCCCTTGGCGGCGGTGTTCAGGGCCGCACCGAGGAGCTGGGAGTTCTTGGCGAAGGTCTCGATGACCCCACCCTCTGCCTTGGCGATGAAGCCGCTGGGGCCGCCGGCGGGGCCGAACATCATCATCGAGCCTTGAGCTGCAAACGGGTTATTGGGGTCGGCGATCAGGCGCATCTCGAACGAGTCGACCTTTTTGCCATTGACCTCGCTGGCGTTGTCCTCGACCTTGCCGGTGGCGTGCTTGCCGTCAATCATGGCCTTGATGTAGCCCTTGCGCTGAGCCACGAACGCCGCCGGGTCCTTGGTCGCCACATACGAGACGGAGCTGACGAGCAGCCCGCCCATGAGCCCGCCGGGCGAGACGCCCACCATCATCGCCTGGCCGTCGCTGTTCTCGATGGTGTCGACGAAGGACTTGGCCTGGATCGCGGCCGCCGAGTTGGCCGCCCCGCCCTTGGCGGCCAGATCGGCGAACTCCCTGACCAGCGCCCGCCGCTCGGGGGCCGAAGTATCCAGCGCCAGCACGGCCAGATAGGGCCCCGCGGGCAGCTTGGAGATCAGTCCGGTGGACGTGCCGGGGGCCGTGAGGGCCTTGGCCATCTTGGAACCGGCCGCGAACGACAGCGTGGTGTCGAGCGACACGCCCATGTTGTCGATCGTCAAGCCGGCGACCATCCCCAGGCCGTCCTTAAAGATGTTTTCTTTGATCCACGCCATCGATTCGGGGTTCGGGGCCGCGCCGCCGCCCATAGCCGCAGCCTGGCCGGCGATGCGCTCGAGCCCCTCGTCGATCGACTTCTCCGCCAGCGGCCGAACGGCCTGCATGTTCACCACGATCGACAAGTCGGCCTTGTCCGAGAGCTTGTCGCCGACTTCGCCGGCCAGCTTCTTGTGAGCCGCCATCTGACCGGCCTTTCCCGAAAACGCCTCAACCGACGCCTTCTTGGGCCCGAGGGCCGCGAAGCCCTCGCCCAGGTCCTTAGCGAAGACCTCTTCGCCATTGATATTGAGGGTGTCGATCGCGCCGCTGGGCGTGGCGACGCCGAAGTTGCCCACCAGCTCGGCGTAGTTGGGCGTAGGGATCAGCACGATCGCGTCGGGCTCCTCGCCCGCGTCGATCTGGGCCTTGGTCATCGGCATGATTACCACGGCCAGCGACCCGTCCTGCTTCAGCCCCTTCTCGATCCCCGCCATCAGCAGAACCTGGTCGATCTGGTCCGCGAACCCCGGTTGCCCGACGAGCGTGCCCACGGCTTTGAGATCCTTCTGCAACGCCGCGAAGTTCGGCACCGCGATCGTGATCATCGCCTCGGCCGGCACCCGGTCCATCACCGGGGGCATGGCCTGAGCCGTCGAAAGACACAAACCGGCCGAACCGACGAGCAACAGTGATCGAGATTGACGCATCAGCTTCCCTTGTTCGAGGTATCCGCCGCCACCGCAGCCGCGCTCGCGGGTGGGGTTGCGGGTTGGTTATGCCATCAGTTTATGGCCGGAGGGGGGTGCGGGTTTCGCGGCGGGGTGAGGAGATTTGGAGTGGGGCCGCGTCGTCAAGCTTCCGGCGCCTCTCCGCTCGGGCCACCATGCGATCGCCAGATCGTGACTCGCCAGGCTCCTGGAAACACCGGCACCACACACAACACCCCGCCCCCAACCGCCCGCCCGCGGCGACGTCCGTCAGCTCGTCCCGATGCTGCACATCGCCGACGTGGAGTGCTCGGCTCACTTCTACCAGCTTCTGGGGCTCAGCCCCGGTGAAGTCATGCGCGACCTGAAGGGGCAGGCGTTCTGGGCCAAGGTCGGCGACAGTACAGCGACGACCATGTTCGCCGCGGCCAGGGGGCCGGTCGATTCGGATGTGCAAGCCGTGCTCGTCTATCTGTACTCCGCCCATGTCGCCGCGCTCCGCTCGCACCTACTTGCCCACGGCCTTCACGAAGGCGGCCCGTTCCGCAGCCAACCCGGCCCCGGCAACGGGCGCAGCGTCGCGTTCGCGATCTCGCACCAGAGCGACATGCCCAGCGGCGAACTCCATGTGCATGATCCCGATGGCCACGTGCTGCTGATCGGACAACTCAGGTCGTCGAGGCCCGGCGTTAGCACCGGCTCCGTTGCTTTTACGAGCCACCGACTTCGCTCTAGAAGTCAGTGCGACTTGATCACGGTGCGCCCATCGCACAACTCTCGCGGAGCTGCGATTCGATGGCATGCAATGCGATTGCTCGCCGCGCACTCGGTTAGACTCGCCGGCCTCGCCGAGCGCAATCGTTCATTATGTAACGTCGCTGGCACAAATACGACACCGCTGCGTCGTCCACCGCTACTCGATGGCGGGCAAACAGGGACATTTCACCATCGCGTTACGCTAGTCTCGCTGAATCTGTGATGTACAGTCGCGTGTTGGACCCAGACGCTCACTTGGGAAGGAAGGCCTGGGCCAACACCAAAGGTGACAGATATGAACACGTTTCCATTTGGCCGCTTTGGCCCAGCTGTTACGTCGCAGGCGGCTTTCGCCATCGGCGTGGTGCTAGCAGCGACAGGGGCGTCCCAGGGAGCAATTGTCCTGGGCACAGCTAGCAGCTTCGCCGTGCTGGGCGCTTCAACCGTCACGAACACCGGGTCCTCCGTGATCGTTGGTAACTTGGGAGTCAGCCCCGGAACGGCCTTGACCGGCTTCCCACCGGGAGCCGTCAGAGAGGGAACGATCCACCTCAACGACGCGGTCGCCAGTCAGGCTCGGGTCGACGCCACCATGGCTTACAACACCCTCGCCGGTCTGGAGCTCACCCTGGATCTGACCGGGCAAGACCTGGGCGGCCTCACGCTCACGCCCGGCGTCTATCGCTTCTCATCTTCGGCACAGCTCACCGGAGCGCTCACACTCAACGGCCTCGGGCAGGCCGACCCGCTCTTCGTGTTTCAGATCGGAAGCACGCTGACCACCGCCTCCGCTTCATCGATCTTGTTCATCGGCGGGGCCTACGCCTGCAATACCTTCTTTCAAGTCGGCAGCTCCGCAACTCTCGGCACCGCAACTGCCTTCGCAGGAACGATCATCGCTCTGGCAAGCAACACGCTGACCACCGGTGCCAGCGTCGATGGCCGAATCTTCGCACTCAATGGTGCCGTGACCCTCGACAGTAATCGAATCACCTTGTGCGTGATCCCGGCCCCGTCCGCCGGCATCGCGGGCCTCGCCATGCTGGTCGCTATCGGCGCGCGTCGGACCCGTCAAGCGAAAGGCCAGACCGCTTCGTAACCGCAGTGCTTTACTGACGGCACATTTGGGCGAGCTGGCGGCAGCTACCTCGCCGAATTCACATGCCACTTTCTTCGCCAAGTGCTCCGCGTTTCGCGGCAGGTCGGGCCACCCCATAAGTTCTGCCACAGTCGGAAAAACGCCATCAAAAGCCTGCGAGCGGTCTCGCAAGTAACCGCTCTCGGCGTCGCCATGCGCCCGCTGAAGCAAGGCTTCACCCGCGGCAGCGGATCAGGCCCGTCCGCCGGTCTCCGGTTCGTCTTCAAACGGGTCGCCCTCACCCACGCGGCTCAGATCGGGCGCGGGCTCAGGGATGAACCGCTTCTTGGGCTCTGCGGCAAACAACCCATCAGGCGGCACGGCGTGGCCACCTCCGCCCGCCTTGGCGTCCGACGCCGCCAGGGCCTTCATCGCGGCCCACTCATCGGGCGTGATGAGAACTTCGCGGTCGACGGTGCCCTTGTGGTCGCCGACGATCCCGGCCTGCCACATGGCGTCGATGAGCCGCGACGAGCGGGTGTACCCGATCGCCAGGCGCCGCTGCAGCATAGAGACCGACCCGCGCTGCGCCTCCAGCACGATCTCCACGGCCTTGTCGAACAGTTCGTCGGCCTGGCCCTTGAGGATCCCGTCGTGCGTGAACTCCGGCCCGGTGGGCGCGGCGCCCTCGGCGGCCTCGCCGTCGCCCGCCAGGCCCGCCGCCGCTTCGGAGCCTGTGCGGATCTGCATAAGCGACCGCTCGAATGTCGGCTCGGCCACGTCCTTCATGAACTTGGCTACCCGGCGGATCTCCTTGTCGTCCACCAGCGTCCCCTGCGCCCGCGTCAGCTTGCTCGATCGCGGCGAGAGATACAGCATGTCGCCCTGGCCCAGGAGCAACTCGCCGCCCTTCTGGTCGAGCACGATCCGCGAGTCCATGCCGCTGGCCACCTTGAAGGCGATGCGCGCCGGCATGTTCGACTTGATCAGCCCCGTCACGACGTTTGCCTGCGGACGCTGCGTCGCCAGGATGAGGTGGATGCCGACCGCACGCGCCTTCTGCGCGATGCGGACGATCGAGCCTTCGACCTCCTTGTTGGTCATCATCAAGTCGGCCAGCTCGTCGATCACGAACACCATGTACGGCAGCTTCTTGGGGATGCGTGCCGCTTCAGCATCGTCCTTGGGGTTGAAGCGCTCGCGGAGCTCCTCCCACGTCAGCTCGTTGTACCCGCTGATGTCGCGGCAACCCGCCTCCAGCAGAAGTTCGTACCGCTCTTCCATCTTCCGCACGGCCCACTCCAGGATCGCCGCGGCCTTTGACATCTCCGTCACCACCGGGCACATCAGCTGCGGGATGTCCTTGAACTGCGAAAGCTCGACCATCTTCGGATCGACCAGCACAAGCTTGAGCTCGTTGGGCTTCTTGGTATAGAGGAAGCTCATCAGGATCGACGACATGCACACCGACTTGCCCGAGCCGGTGGTGCCAGCGATGAGCAGGTGCGGCATCTTGGCCAGGTCCTCGATCAGCGGGTTGCCGCTGGCGTCCTTACCGAGGAACATCGGGAGCTTCATCCCCGCGAAGACCTCGGCCTTGGTCATGAGTTCCTTGAGGCGCACCTTCTCCTTGTGCGGGTTGGGCACCTCGATGCCGACAGTGTCCTTGCCCGCCGTGTTGGGAACGATGCGGATGTTTACGGCTTTAAGCGACCGCGCCAGGTCGCTCGACACCGCCGCGAGGGCCGCGACCTTGGTGCCGGGGGCGAGGCGGACCTCGTAGAGCGTGATCACCGGGCCCGAGTCCATGCCCACGACGTCGCCTTCGATCTTGAACTCCTTGAGCGCGCGGTGCAACGCCGAGGCCTGTTCGCGGATGAAGTGCTCCATCTTGTCGGGGTAGTTCGTCTCGGGCTCCTCAAGCTGATCGAGGCCGGGGAACCTGTACCCTTCAAGGTCTTGCGTGTTCTGGATATCGCGCAGGTCGTCCTGGGTCGCGCTGCGACGCTCGGTGGCCGCGAACTTCAGCGGAAGCTTGGCGATCTTGGCCCGAAGCTCCTCGGGCGTCCACTTCTTATCAGCGCCCCCGGCGGACGTCGCGGGTTCTTCCGACTTCCGATCAGAGCCACCGGCGAAAGCCGGGGGGCCATTCAGCTCCCCGCCGTCGCCCGCCTCCGCAGAATCGTCGTCGCCAACAGCCTCGGCGGCTCGACCCGCCGCTCCCGCCTCGGGCTCCGACGGATGTTCATCGGGATTGAACGACTCGGTGCCGCCGATTCCGCCGGCCTGCTCGTCGATCCCCGCAGCCGGGTCGGGCTTGGTCTTCTTCTTCTTGCCGATGGCCAGGTCGACGGCCGCCTTCGCCTGCCCGCGGTTTTGACGATCGGCCCTGCGCAGCCGCGCCAGGAACTTCTGGAATCGGCCCACGCCCTTGGCCGTAACCTCCGCCGTCGCGCCCATCACGGCCGCTGTCGGGCCCGCCGCGGCCTTGGCCTGACGGAACGCCCACAGCGGCGCCAAGATTACCCAGATGTCTACCGCCACCAACGCCCCGACGAGGAACGTGACGATCGAGAGGATCAACGCCCCGCCCACGCCGAATCGCTGAGCGAAGACATCGGCCGCAAACGTCCCGATGAGCCCGCCACCCAGATCGCCAAGCGGGCCCGAGTGTGGCACCAAAGTCGCCTGCAGCGACGCCGCCGCTGAGGCCATCACGATCACGCCGATCAACCGCACGAACGGATGCCCAACGGTTCCGACAAACGCCGTGACGAAGAGGTACACGCCCCACAGCGCCAGCGCTAGCCACGCCCCCCAGCCCAGCAGCGCGATGGCGTAGTACGAGAGGTACGCCCCAAACATCCCGCCGAGGTTCAGCGGCTGCGCGTTGTACGGATACACCAAATGCGACGGCGGGTCGCCGGGGTTGAACGTGAGCAGCGCGATCAGCAGGAACGCCCAAGCCGCGGCCTGGAGCATCCAGATCGTGTAGAGGAACAGCGTCGCGGAACCGCGACGGATCGCAGGGGTGGTGAGCAAACCGGGCGCGCTTCGCGCGCCGGTTGACGCAGATGCCATGGCCATAGTCACCAAGTATCGGCCTGCCGAGCGGACCGGGACGAATCTTGTAACGACCTGGCGCCAGCTGCTCCCGGTTCAGGGGAAAGGGCTCCGCCATGGCCCGGCCGCTCTACGCTTGGACCGCGATGCGGCTCTCGGTCATCATCCCGTGCTACAACGAGGTCGCCACCATCGAGCAGCTGGTCGCCCGCGTCCAGGCCGCCACAGGCGGCTTCACCGAAAAAGAACTCATTATCATCGACGACGGCTCCACCGACGGCACCCGCGGCAAGCTGAACGTCATAGCCCACGCCGCCAACGTCAAAGTCGTCTACCACGAACGCAACCGCGGCAAGGGGGCCGCCCTCCGCTCGGGCATCGCCGTCGCCACCGGCGCGATCATCCTCATCCAAGATGCCGACCTCGAATACGACCCTGCCGACTACGCCAAGCTCGTCGGCCCGATCATCGACGGCCGGGCCGATGTGGTCTTCGGCTCCCGCTTCGCCGGCGGCGAATCCCACCGTGTCCTCTACTTCTGGCACTCCCTCGCCAACCGCGCCCTCACCTTCGCCTCCAACTGTTTCACGAACATCAACCTGACAGACGTGATGACCTGCCTCAAGGCCTTCCGCCGCGAGGTGGTGCAGGATCTTCGAATCGAGGAAGACGGCTTCGCCGTCGAGGCCGAACTGACGGCCAAAGTCGCCGCTCGACGCTGCCGGATCTACGAAGTCGGCATCAGCTACAGCGGGCGGACCTACGAAGAAGGCAAGAAGATCCGCTGGCGCGACGGCTTCCGCGTCCTGTGGGCAATCTTCAAGTACGCCGGCGGCTGAACTCGACCCTTCCGTTGACCGATAACCCTCGCATGGACCAGGCCATCGCCACCGCCCGAGCGATCTACCTGTTCGCCGTCGCCCGGCCCGAGCATCTCAGCACGCCCACCGGCACCGCCTTCGAACCCGATCAGCCGCTCCGCGCCGTGGCCGTGGCCCCCGGGCTCGTCGGTCTGATCGCCGACGTTCCACTGTCAGATTTCGCCGGTCCCGACGCCGAGGCCAAGCTCGCCGACGCGGGCCATGTCACCCGCTGCGCTTTCCGCCACGAGGAACTCGTCCGCGCCGCTCTGGCCCAAGGCCCGGCCATGCCGCTGGGCTTCGCGACCGTCTTCTCAGGCGAGGCCGCTCTGTGGGCCCACATCAGCCCGCACACCCACGCCATCGCCGACTTCCTCGACCACACCGCGGGCCGCGACGAATGGGCCCTCAAGCTGGTCTGCGACCGGGGCGCGCTCGTCAAGGCGATCGCCGACCGACTCGTGAGCGAAGACCCCGCCGCCGCGAACGCCGGCACCGGCACGCGTTACATGCTCGAAAAGCGGGCCCTCATCCGCGGCGAGAAACAAGCCGACGAGCACCTCGACCAACTTGTCGCCGACCTCGACGCGCTCCTCGAAC
>ENA-ORBV01015797-ORBV01015797.1-microbial-mat-metagenome-genome-assembly--contig:-NODE-15797-length-11049-cov-11.093602_pt1 | contig 11049 bp, 7 predicted proteins | sample MGYA00237777_ERZ505514 | MGnify/ENA primary metagenome ERZ505514 (study PRJEB26160, sample SAMN06269048) | microbial mat metagenome | isolation source: Oligotrophic lake microbial mat | place...
ACGCCGACGCTTCTGTCGCCGCCCACTGCCGACGCATCCGCTCGTCCATCATATCCCCGAGGGCGCTATATTTGCGCCGAATCTGCTCGATAATAGCCGGCGTTTGTATCCGCACAGGCTGACCACGCTTCGCGGACTATGCAATCTTTTGCTCAAGTTATTATTTCGCGGAGCCTTAGCAGCCAGTTCGTTATGTTAAACCGTATGGATTATCAAAAATCGGATTTCCTAAGCCCGACAGGCTGCTAGCGAAGAGTGTTCAATCCGAGCGTCGGCCAGTGTCCGGAGGACGTCCCGCCCGGATACTTCTGGTCCCGCAGGCGCAGCAAACAAAGGTGGCCGGTGCGGTGCGATCCAAAGCCGGCCACTTCGACATCGTAATGCAGCAGGTACGGATACTTCGACACCGGGTCGTCGGCCCCCGAAAAAAATTGCGTATGATAGTCGACCCTGGGCCCCCAAGTCAGCGTCGCCCCTACCTTTAGGTCCTCGCCTCGCACATGCCGCGCCAGGTGCTCGGCGAGCACGCCTTCGCTTGGCGACGTATAGTGGGCGCACCCGGCAGTATGGATATGATGGTCGCCCGACCACCACCCGAAGGCCGCCGGGTCAATCCAACGACGCACCTTGAAATCCTAACCGGTCGAACGCGGGTCGATCGTGACCCGGCGAACCTCGGCGATCGATTCGGGTTCGTGGCGAAATTCGATTTCAAATTCGCCATCCGGCAGCCGAATCGTGTCTCCGTCGGCTCGATACCCCTGCGGGTGAAAGCCGAAATCGGGCGGGAGGCGTTTGGCTTGCAATTGATAGACCCGACGTTGTGCATCGCGGAAAACAAATGCGGCGGTCGTCGGCCGGGCGTCCTCGTCGCGCACAACCCGCAGCGAGACGTTGCGCGCCGGCGTGCAGCTGAACGTTGCCGCGATTTCATAGCGGCTTCCCACGTCCTGGGTGCCCTGACTCAGCGCAAACGTAAACTTCGCCGTTTGTCGACCCGAAGTCTGGCTGTAAAGCTGGATGATCCGGTATCCGACCGAGAGCCCGCTGAGCGTAGGTGTCAGCGGCTGGCTATCGAAGAGTTGAAGATTCCAGCCATGCCTCCTCCACTGATGGAACCGCCGCCTCCGCCCGACCCTTGCGAAAGGCCAGGTCGGAGTCGTTTCGAACGCGCGGAGACCTGAAAACTGACTGTGCCTGCGGACTAAAAACCCGCAACGCGGCCGCTCCACCGCGTGGATTTGCCGTACGGCCCGCGACCTGACCGAAAATTAGGAACTCATTTCAGAATCTCACGGAAAAACTCGTCCTGCGCCGTGTTCAGGATTTTCGAGTCTCGCATCGTGTGGCCCGCCTTCGGGTCGATCGCCAATCGCTTTCGTTCATGAGGTATGCTGTTGAATGCCGCGATGCCCCCTCGGATGTTTCCATCCATCAAGCCCTCGATTACAAGGGAATTGGCCTGTACATAGCGGGCGAAGAACACCGGATCGTAATAGGCGCGGGATCTTATCGTATCCGGCGTGTCCGGGTCCTTGAAGTATCTGACCCGGGGATCGGCAGTGCTTAGAACGCCAAGTTCGGTGAATGCCGGCACCTTCGCGACCATGGCCGTCACCCGGCTGTCCAGTCCCGCCATCCAATAGGCGGCGGCGCCCCCTTGACTGCCTCCGAGGACGATGAGCGTTCGGCCGTCCCAATCCTCCTGCGCCGTGAGGAAGTCGATCGCGCGTAGCAAGCCGGCAATGACGCTGCGATAGAAATGCGTGGCCGGACTCTCCAAGCCGTGATTCCAATATTGGTGCAATGGTCCTTCCCGGGTCTCCAACCGACGGTAGAATTCATTCGGATTATCCAGGGGAAGGTCGTGCACGCTCGCGGTAAACGAGAGACAACCGTATCTCTTGGCAAAACTGTAGCCACCGCCCGTCGGTCCTGCCGGAATTGCCATCACGGCGCCACCCAGTACCCGAATCAACGCCGGATACTTCCCCGGTTTTCGCGGTCGGTCGAGCCAGCCATGAAATCGCTTCCCTTCGAGTGTATTGAAACTCACGCGGAGATTGAGGATGCTTTCGTCCGAATATTTCTCCTCTGGTGTGACGGTCAGGCCGGTGGGAATCCGGGCCAGTAGGCCGCGTTGCTCAAGCCAAAAGGCCATAAAGTCGTCCGGAGCAGTCTGGGCGGGCCGGATCTCCCGGATGGCAAAGCCGGCCGCAGCCTCGGCGCGAAACTGCATCGGACGATTCCGATCCGGAACGGCGTGAATCATCAAAACGCCAGGCTGGGCCAGGCTGCCTTCGACCACCAGCGGCGCATCCGTCGTGTGGTGGTCGAAGTCCTTCAAGATGCCGGCTCCGAGACTCATCATGCGCACGGTAATCCTTGCCCCTGCGGCGACCGGACGCGGATATTTGACCTCGATGGTGAATTTCGCCTTGTCCCCCACTTCATACATCCCATCGGACCGATCGGCGGTGATTGTGATCAGCGGCCCGTCCCCGCTTTCAGCCGTAACAGGCCCGCCTTCCGCCGGCACCGGTGTGGTCGCTGTTGGCACTGGGCTGGCCCCGACACGTCCAGCCGGCAACTGGGCGCCAACTGGCGGTTGCGCCAGCAACGCGGCCACTCCGGCCAGCCCGGCCAACGCGGCGATCCGAATCAGTTTAGGGCTCATAAATCGTGCCATGCGCGGCGAAAAACTTTGGACATGGACTGGTGCACCCTTGCCTCAATTCGCCCGAAGAAACCAGGTGGTTGCGGTCGGGTCGGTCGTGAAGAAATCCAGGAGCAGAGCTCCGACCTTTTCCATTCCGGTTGCGTCCGGGTGCACGCCATCATCCTTTATATCGCTGCGCGCCCAAGTCAGGCCATCGCTTTTCCTTGGCGTGATTCCGTCGGCCCAAAGATACGGGCCCCACAGGATAACGGGCGCTCTCACTTCGCCTTTGGTCGCATCGAAATTGAGGTCGGAAATCCCGCTAATCTGCTCCTGTATCACCCAGCGGTCGGCGAATGCACTTTCATAGGCGACTGGTTCGTTTTGATTCCTCAATGAATAACCGCCGTATATTCTATTGCTCAGATATACAATCTGTAGATTGGGATACCTTCTTTTCGCCTTTTCGATGATTTGGATGAGCATCGATTGAAGGCGACGGGGATGATTGGGAAATTCGCCATATGATCTCACCCGCATCGACGCATGCTTCAGCCAGACGGCTTGAATCTGCGCGGGCGACAGGTTTGCCGCCTTCACCCTCGTGTCGAGCTCCGCCCAAGGCGCCTCTTGCTCGACCCACAATTCGGCGCCCTGCCCATTCTGCGCGCCATTAACCAGCACCACGCTGGCCGATTTTCGCGCGTCAGCCTCCGCCTTCCGTTTGAAATTGTTGAATTCCATCGACGTATTCGACATGCCGATGGCAAGTAATCCGATTCTACCGTCGGCGGCCGGCCGGCCATCTTGATCCAGCGGCCTGATTTTTTTCGTCGCGACCAGCGCAGCGCGCCCATGCTCCGGCGGGGGCGTGTTTCGGCCCGCGCCGTAGAGCCCCCCGTCCTCGCCCTTGTACCGATCGACGGCAGACATTTCGGTCAGGGGGATCAATCCGCTGGTCGACTGTTGCGCCGAACCGGGGGCGATGCCTGCCAGGAAAAAAACTGTTCCGAAGCCGATGAGGCGATTGACGGGAGCGTTGGTCATTGGATTTTTGAATTGGCAACCGGCGACAGGGTGCACGTCCTATTTCCCAGTGAACCAGGACTTCGCCAGCGGGTTCGTGGTCAGGAAGGTGAGCAGTTGTGCGCTGACTTTTCCGCGGCCGGAATCGCTCGGATGCACTCCGTCCGGCCCGAAGTCGCTCCGTTCCCACACGAGTGAGTCGATCTTCCGGCCATGCTGCCCCTCGGCCCAAAGATAAGGCCCCCACAGGAGCAGCGGAACGCGCGTGAGGGCCAGCGCCGGGTCGCGCTCGATTTGGCGCAGAATCAACCGGCGCGCAGAGAACGCGCTTTCGAAGGCGTATGGCTCCGGATTCAATCCGATTCCACGCTGCGCGGCGAGTTCGGTCGCATATCCGGCAAAGGTGCGGCTGCCGAGATATGCGACACGCAAGTTTGGGAAGAGGATCCGCGCATTGTGCAGCACCGCGAGCGTGTCGCGCTCGAGTTTACGGCCATGTTCCTCCAGCGATCCGGTGGGCGCCTTGTTCGCGAGTTTAATCCAAGCCACCTGCACTTGCTGCACTGTGACGCCCGCCGCGTCCAATCGCTCCCGGGCCACTTCCCACGGCTTCGCGTCGGGCGGCGCCCATTCGGCCATCGCTTGTCCCCCTTGAGCACAATCGACGATGGTCACCCGGGGCGACTTGAGTGTCGAGCGATCAGCTATGACTTTGAAATGGGAAAATTCCTGTGTCGCGTTCGACATGCTGATCGACACGAATCCAATGATGCCATCTTCAGCCGGCTCGCCCGTGCGGTCGCGCGGCTTGATTTGTGCGAGTTCGACTTCCCCCAACTTGCGGTGCGATTCGGGAGGAATGTTGCTACCACCGCCATATAATCCACCGGCTTCGCCTTCATAACGCTCGCCGGGACCGAAATCCGTCAGTGGCGTGAGCCGCGCTGGTGCCGGTCGCTGCGTGCCACGACGGGGCACGACTGCTGCCACCCGGGCAGGTGCCGCATCTCCCTTCCGCAGCTGTTTCGCGCCTACGGCGCGGGCGAGATTGAGATATTCCTTTTTGGCCGGGTCTGCCCTGTCTTCGTCGCGCGTCCGCTGCGTCAACTTGTGGCTCATTTCGAAGTCGACCGGGCTGGTCGCAGGCTGCGACCGCGCTGGCGCCACGCAGAGGGCGGCGGCGATGGACCACCGCGGCATCCAACGGATCATGGCAAGAAACTCGCGAAGCGAGAGAAGGGTGGACATTGTATAGGGTTGACGTTGGTTTCTCTGATGGCGAAGGGACATTGCACCGCCAATGCACGAGGCAACGCGACGCCGCGACGGATAGGTAAGGTCCGGAAAAAATTCCGGCGGCCAGGACCGATTCGTCCACGGCCGGTCACTTTATGGCTTGTGGATTTATGGGACTCCCGGTGGCAAACGGTATATTAAGCGGCGCGGCAGCGAACATAAACTCGTACACGCCGTCGCGGGCGCAGGCTGCGGCCAGCCCATCGAGTTGAAAAAGCTTGCCGATGATCATTCCCTGATTGCGGATCAGTTCGTAATTTACCGGCTTGTCGAAATCGGGGAAGCCGATGCGTCGAGTGCCCTCGGCCTCGGGGGGTACCACTTCACCATGGAAATTATCGAGGGCGACCGCAGCCGTGCGCTGTGCCTTGAGCCACTGGGTCGCCGCCCAGCCGATGCCCGGCTGTGAACCCTGCAATTTCTCGCGTCGTCCCATCAGGGCGGCCACTCCTTTGACGGCGCCCGGCGTCACCCCGGGAAAGAAGGTCCTTATCCAACCCGTTCGGATGAGAATGATGTCGCCGGAACGAATTTCGACATTCTGATTACGGGCCGCCGCCTCGAGGTCGTCGGGCGTGATGATATAGCCGGGAGCAAGGATATCGGTTTCTTTCAGCCGTGCAATGTCAAGCAACACGCCGCGTCCGACGACTTTGTTGCGCAGGGTCTGAATGCCGTTCTTCAACGCTCCCAGCGGTGTGACCGAGGCCTCGGCGTCGTAGCCATTGTAAATCTTACCGCCGCCAAATACGGATCCCAAACCGCTCCAATGGGTCGTGCCCTGCAACGGCAGCGCCATCCAGTCCATCAACCAGAGCGGTTTTTCGGGATGGGTCTTCGCTCCCTGGCCGGTCTGCATCATGACCAGCAAGAAGGCTGGATCAACGGCGAGCGGGCCGTTTCCCAGCGGCGCCGCCAGACTATAGGTACGTCCACTCCGGACTAGGCGTGCGGCCTCGACGATGCATTGCGGAGTAATGTAGTTCAACGTGCCGAGTTCGTCGTGCCGGCCCCATTTGCCCCAATTGGTTTCGTCTCCCAAACAGCAGGTGAACGTCAGGGCCAGGGTCCCCAGCCACACACCGGACATGGAGAGCGGGCGTCTCAGCGGCACAGTATTCATTTGATGGCAAGGGGGTTGATCGGACTGCCGGTGCCGCCGAGCAGGTTCAGCGGAGGTCCGACAAACATGAACTCATATATGCCATCTGCCGCACAATCATTCGCCAGCTCCGTGAGGAAAATGTGATCACCGAGCATCATGCCCTGGTTCCGGTTTAATTCGACATGAATAGGCAATTGCCAGCCGGGCACACCGACTTTCGCAGGAGTATCCGGTTCGCAAGGCATGATTTCGTTGCTCTCGCTGTCGCTCCCAAAAGCGGCGGCCTGAACGCGTTTGAGCCATTGGCTGACTTCCCAGCCGATGCCGGTTGAGCCACGCGACCAGTAGGCGAGCGGTCCCTGTTCGTTCCAGATGATGTCGGACCCGGTATGAACGAGAATCATGTCGCCCGAACGGTACGCAACGCCCTGCTTGGCTGCCGCGCCTTCCATGTCCGCCACGGTGATGAGGTGATCGCGGGGCAGGTGACGTACATTAAAATGTCGTGCCAAGTCGATGAGCACGCCGCGCGTCACGAGTTTGTCGGATGCCTTGTGGATGCCGCACTTGAGCAGACCGCGATCAGTGGCGTTTTCCTCCACGTCGTAACCGTTGTAAAGTTTTCCGCTGGCAAACATATGGCCGATGCCGTCCCAGTGGGTGGTGCCATGCGATATCGTTGTGAGCACATCCTGGGCAAACCCCGGTTTAAGGCCGGCGCCCTGAGCCGTGCTCGTCATATAATGTTGGATGACCCTCGTAGAGCCGCGTGGTGACTTCATGTCATAGGGCAGTCCCAGACCGAAAACCCTGCCCTGTTTCACGAGTGACGCCGCGTGTCGGGTGACCTCGGGCGTGATGTAGTTGAGCGTGCCGATTTCGTCGTTCGGGCCCCACTTGCCCCAATTTTCAGGAGCGCTCGCGCCGATCGCGCCAGTCCCGCCCAACCCAACTGCCAGAGCGATCAGCAATGGATATCTCATCGGCCCGGCGGTCGATGCTCTGGATCCCACCATAGCGCAGCCATCGGCGTGCGCCGCTTCTCCGGATCCTAAAAGCGAAATGTATTGGTCCATATGAGTTGTAACGGAGGATCAAAACGGACCCGCGCGATCGTGCCGTCCGGCTGGTGACGGATTGCACTCACTTGTTCGCCCTCCCAATTCTGTAGATTTCTGATATTGATTTGGGACGTCCAATTGATGTTTTTAATGGTCCTGCGGCGATAGCCGAAGCTCAAATCGAAACTGAGCTCAGGCTCGGCGAAGTATGGGTGCGCAATATCCGGCAGGACAAATCCACGCGGATCGTAGATCAGCGGATAACCGGTGGCATATACATCCTGCCACCGGACGGCGCCGCCGACCGAAAAACCGCGGAGGCGGCCGCCGGTGAATTGGTAATTTGTCACCATGTTCAACCGCCATTTCCTCTGCTCGTTCTGAGCCCGCCCCTCCTGCCCTTTTTGCACATAGTAATCGAGGATTGGATTCTGCGAACCGAACACGCTCACCCCTTCAAAGGCAGTCGGACCCGACACTGGCTCGACGGGACGATCCCAATCGAGATCGCCGAATTTTGCCAGATGCGGGAGCCAGACATTGTTCAACAAACTGGTCAATCGCGGCGCGATGTTGGTCAGCGCGGTTTCCTGCTTGGCGGCATTGAAGGCGATGCGCCAGTTGGGCGTGGGATTGAGCGTGATATCAGCCTCGAATCCCTTCGCCGTGATATCCTGCAAGTCCGTGATCATGCCCGGGAACTGGGTCGAGTTGCCGCCGTCGGCCGCCTCCAGAAAATTATAGGATTCCTTGAGCGCCGGAGTCAGGTAGGGCAGGATCGCGGCGCGCGCCTCTTTGGCTCGCGCCAGGTTGGGGTACTGCGATTGAACTGTCTGGCCGGGGCCGAGCTGGGCGGCAACCGCCGAGTCGATGACTCCGTCGTCGTTCGCATCGACCGCCAGGAGGTTGCGGTTGAGCGAACCGTACCAGTTGAACAAATACGTGTTCAGCTGGTTGAACGTCGTGGAAACGCTGGAACTGGCGTTGTTCAACGCGGAATCGTACCAATTCAACCGCGCGACGACCTTGTTGTCGAAAAGATAGAAGCTGATCCCACGGTCCTTGCTTCGCCCGGACGGGGAAACGACCGGCTGCTTCAGTTCGTTGATGCGACCGGTGGAAGGAACGAAGTTCTGACTGTCGTTATAGTGAAAGGTGATATCCTGTATCCACTCGGGTAATTTGACTATTTTCTTCGGCCAATAGAGAACGCCGCCGTATCCAAAAACATTTGACTTGCTTGTGATCAGCTGCCCATCGCGGGCGCGGTACACGGCCGGCGAGACATCTGGAATCTGATCCAGCCCGAGCCGGGGGGGATTCGTGTTCTGCCAGTGCACCACCGAGTCTTCGCGATAGCCGGCGTTCACGACAATCAATCGATCCCAGAAGAACGACTGCGTATTGATGGCATATGACGTCGTCGTGGTTTCCTGCACATTCGCCTGGGTCGGAATGTACCGCGGGCTGAACACACCATCGACCCAGCCCTCATTGCCGTTCGTCCGGATGTTCTGGCCGATGTTGGCGCGCGTGGCGTCGGGTCCCAAGCTCCAGACTTTCTTCGAAATGTTTAAATCGGGCGGCAGCAGGAGTTGATACTTGGCAGGCGTCAGCTTGAAATCGCTGATGGTGAAATTCGGGTCGGTGAATGCGTTGAGCTGAGCAGGTCCCAGGTAAATGTTCATCGGGACGCCACGGGCGAAGGTCGCGGCCAGCGCGGCATTCGCCGGTCCGATATGGAGCGCAGGTTCGGGGGTACCAAACGAGCTCGGCGAATAGTTGATATTCTTGCTGTCCACCTTCGAGTGGTCGATCAGCCCGGTGACCATGTGCCGGCCGAGCAACCGGGGCAGCCAGCCGGTCTTCATTTTTTCGGCAAAGTCGTATTTGAAGAAACCGGTGAAACGGCCGGCGTTCCGCTGCTGGTCGTTGACCACATAGCCCTGCCGGCTCTGAGTCAGGGGACGACCGTAATTGGGATTGGGAAGGACAGCAGCGACGCCGGGAGCGGCGGGCAGCAGCAGGGTTCGATTGATGTCGAACATGACCGGCGCCTGGAACCCGAAAATATTGGCGGTACGGCGGTATAAATCCTGATAGTCGAAGGCAACCTCGAAACCGACCCTCTGCTTCCAAAAGGTTTGCTCGAGCGCGAAATTATAATTAACGAAATCGCGAGTATAGAAATCGTTGTTCCACCCGAGATGGGCGCGACTGAAGTCGAACGTCTTCAAGTCGGTAAAGCCCTGCTCGAGCCCAGTTCCGAGGACCTGCAACCGATTACCATGATAGACGTCGTTCGGGTTGCCCCGGCCGGCGCGCTGCGGGTCCCAGAATGGATCCCCGAGCAAAAACGAGGTCGAAGGATACTGGCCGGTGTACGCAAACGACGGCAGCTGGCCGTTGGCACCATCGAATACAAGGCCCCAGGAGCCATTCCCCCACGTGCCCGGAAACAGGGTGTTGACGGAAGGAATATTGGCCACGACATACAGCTGCCGCTCAGCCGGAGAGAGTGCATTGTATTGCGCCTGGTTCGGGCCTTCCGAATTCTGGAACCGCTGCAGGTTTGCATATGCGTCAATCGAGATTCGCTTGACGCTCGGGTTGTCGAGGAAAGTGCTTAGGTTCTCGACTGGAAGCAGGGTCTGAGGCGAATTGCCGCGAATTCGGCCGTTTTCGACGTGCGCGGTGAGCACGGTGCGATCGTGCTTGAAGGGCCGGAACGTCACTGCGGCATACTGGCGATCTTCATCTTTGTAGGTTGGTTCCTGCCGGTACTGCGTCCGGTCCATGAGCGCGGCGGCCAAAAATGCGAGCCGCTTCTCCAGCAAGACACGATTGACGTTGATTGACCCGCGGTAGGACGGGTTCTGGCCTCCGCTGCCCAGCCGGGTGATTATCTCGGTGTCGTCCTTGAAGTGCGCCCGTGCCATAGTCGTATCGATCAGGCCGGCCGGCGACCCGAGGCCAAAGAGAAATGAGTTTGCGCCGCGATTGATGTCGACGCGCTCAATGTTGTAGGTGTCGAGCGGGATGTCGGTCTTGAAAAAATTACGACTGCGGTCGGGCGCAGCCAGGCCTCGGACCCGGGAGGTGGCGTCGGGATTGTTGCGGGCGCCTGGGTTGCCGACCTCGCCAACATTGAAGTCATCGGCTCCCACGAAATTTCCCAGGATTCCCGCGACCTCGGTGCCGGTTGTATATTGGAGGAGTTCCTCGACGCCGGTCGCCCCGATATCGTTCAGAAAGTTCTTCGTCACGACCTGAATCGACGACCCGGTATTTTTAATTTCCTGTTTCAAGCGCCCGCCCGCCATGGTTTGCGAGGCGTAGTAGCCCGAATCCTTGTCGTCCTTGATTACAAACGGAGAGAGAACAATTGCGTCTGAGTCGGCCTCTTTGTGGGTTGCTTCCGGACTGGCTTGGCCGGAAGCCGCAGGAGGCTGAGTCAAGAAGCCAACGATGGCAAAACTGGTCAGCGACAGAGAAACGCCACGGAGTAAAATAATTAAGTGCATGGGGGTCGCAGCAGCGGGGGCAATCTAGCTCGATAAACATCGAATGGGCCGATGCTAGAAAGACAAATGTGCAGTGTGTTGCATACCGTCAATACATTTTTCACTTTGTGGATGCCACCTACGGCGGATTTTTGCCCGAAGGTTAAAGGCTCAGACCTTCTGACCCCCGGCTGGAATCAATCTGTTTGTCCAGCGCCAATTAGAATCCGTGGTCAGCGCCAACTAGAATCCGTGTTGGTGATGGCGCAGGAATCCCAGAGAGGGTGAGGAGCCGAAGGAAGCGATGGAGAGGAAGAGAGAGTCTCCAAGGTGAGAGGACTCCAGAGGGCGGGACGGGATGAAGGACCAGGCGGAGGGAAGGCCCGGCTTGGCGGGCCT
>ENA-ORBV01015798-ORBV01015798.1-microbial-mat-metagenome-genome-assembly--contig:-NODE-15798-length-11049-cov-10.112195_pt1 | contig 11049 bp, 6 predicted proteins | sample MGYA00237777_ERZ505514 | MGnify/ENA primary metagenome ERZ505514 (study PRJEB26160, sample SAMN06269048) | microbial mat metagenome | isolation source: Oligotrophic lake microbial mat | place...
GGGCCGATAGACTCCGGCAGAGCTTCAATGGGGCCGCGTCCTTTTGGACGCGGAGGGCTTTATCGGTGCATCGCATATTCGCTCCAATGCAAGCTTCAATGGGGCCGCGTCCTTTTGGACGCGGAGGGGATTGCGAGGATGGCCGTCAAATTGGTTCCAACCGTGCTTCAATGGGGCCGCGTCCTTTTGGACGCGGAGGGAATCCTCCCGTGACGGGATGACCTTCGCGTATGGCGGGCTTCAATGGGGCCGCGTCCTTTTGGACGCGGAGGGGATCGTACCTTCGCAGATTTATAGCCGCGGTTTGAAAGCTTCAATGGGGCCGCGTCCTTTTGGACGCGGAGGGCCGGAACTTGGGACCCCGTCGCGCGCCGAGTCCCTGGCTTCAATGGGGCCGCGTCCTTTTGGACGCGGAGGGGGCGAGACTGCGCCCGACTGGACACCCAAAGCGATCGAGCTTCAATGGGGCCGCGTCCTTTTGGACGCGGAGGGGAAGTGATCATCCAGCAAGTTTCCGAGCAGCGCCACCGCTTCAATGGGGCCGCGTCCTTTTGGACGCGGAGGGCCGATCCGTTCCTGTCGCTGGCGGGCAACTTGACACCGCTTCAATGGGGCCGCGTCCTTTTGGACGCGGAGGGGGCGGGTGCCGCAAGTGGCCAGGATAGCAGTACTTGCGACGCCCGTTGCGAGCGCTCGGTCGGCGCGGGCGTGGCGCGCGGGTGCGCCGGGCGGTGCGGGGCTCTAACTGCCTTGTTGTCAAAGACTTGCGGCTGCGAGCGCTGCCTGGGGAAAACGCCAGCACCCGAGCGCTCGCAGCGGGGTGCGGCGGCGGGGCTGTAGCGAGGGCGGTCAGAATACCACAACATCTTCGACGGGCGGCGGGGTCGAGCGGCCCAGCACTTGGATTCGGCGCCGGGCGCGTTTGCTCGCCGGGCCAAGTTCAATGATAAGCACCTGGTCGCTCTTGTGGTTCAAGATTTTGTGCAGTTCCGCGGTCATCAGCTCCCGCTCGATGGGTGAAAGCACACAGCTAAAAACCGAGAGCTGCAACGGGTCTCCAAAACCCCGCATCTTCTTGTAGATGCGCCGCAGCCGCTTCGCGTCGGCAATGTCGTAGGTCACGATGAATCGGCTGCGGGTGCTCATCGGGTGCGGAATCCAGGGTACTCCGGCAGCTCTGCGCAAAGGTGGCGGGCAAGCAAACGGGCTTGGACCTCGAGCAAGCGCCGGTACGAGATGCGGTAACCGAAGATCGGATGGGTGACGAGGTGGGCCATGCGGCGTTCGTAGGCGCGGAAGAACTTCTTGCGCCCCTCGGGTGTCAGCGAGACGGCTCCACCGCGGCTCAAGAAGTGCGACGCCTGCACCTCGCCGTTGTTCACGAGCTGCAGCACCACCGAATCGGCGATGAGCGGCCGGAACTCTTCCATGAGGTCCAAGGCGAGCGGCGCTCGGCCAAAGCGGGGGCGGTGCAAAAACCCGAAGAACGGATCAAGTCCGACGGCGAGCAGGGTCACCGTGAAATCCTTCGCGAGAATTGCATAGGCAAGCGAGAGGAGCGCGTTGATGGGGTCCTTGGGCGGACGGCGGTTGCGGCCTTGGAAGTCAAAGCCCGACGTTTCCGCCCCGGCTCGGAGCATGCGCGGGAAGTGCTCGAAGTAGTGGCGCGCGCCGAGACCCTCGAAGCCCAACAACTGGGCGACGTCGTCCGCACGGGTGGCACGATCGGCCAAGCGCTCGAGTTCTACGAGCGCTTGCGGGGGGACGCCTTCTGCGTTTCGTCGCAGCAGCGTCCGCTGGTTCAGCAGCTTGCGTTGGACGAGGCCCCGCGCGATCGTCAGCGAGGCCGCGGCGTCGGAAGCCGTGCGGTACTGGTGGAGGCGCAGGTCGGCATTGCGATTGCCGATTCCATGGCTGATGCCGTGGAACCAGGCACCCATGCTGAAGTGACAGACGGGAATGCCGCGGTCGAAGAGCGCTGCGAACGCTTGCGCCGTGACCTGCACGGAGCCAAACAGGCAAAGCTGCGAAATATCCAACAGCCGCACACGTTGACGAACGCCGTCGGCGTCCTTGAACTCGAGCTCCTCGCCGCGCTTTCCAACGTAGGCTCCCTGCGTCTGGACGTAAACCGGGAGAGCGTCGTCCCGGGCGGGCGAAAGTCGGCGCACTTCGGTTTCCGCGGACGCGGACGCGGACGACAGGGCGCGCACTTCGTCGGGCAGACAGATGCCAACTAAGGAGCAGCGCGGACACTTGGGGCTGTCGATCAGCGGCTCGGGCGGATGCGCGGATGCTGCGACGGCGCGGGCGGCCGCAAGCGCCGCATGCACCTCGCGTTCGAGCCGCTCATCGACGTGCACGGTCACCCGCGTGCGCGAAGCGGCGTAGTACAGCACCGCTTCATTGCACCGATACCCGTGGGCACGCAGCAGGAGCGCCTGGGCGCCGACCTGGATCCGGTCCGCATCCCAGGCACCTTGCTCGGGAGCCCGTCCCTTTTTGTAGTCGACGGGCCGAACGCTCCCGTCGGCGGCCTCCGCGAGGTCCAGCTTGGCGATCAGCCCTAACTCTTCGCTGGAAAGCTCCAAGGAGCGCGCGACGGCGGTGGAATCATCCATGTCGCCGTTTGCCAAAGCCTCGGGCGAAGGCAACTCGCCCGTCTCTTGATCCACCCGGCGATGCACAAATCGGCCGGCCACCGTGTCCGCGCTCTCGGCCCACTCCCCCTGCACCCATTCGAGGTGAAACAACCTCGGGCAGTACACGAACTCATTGAGCATCCGCGCGGGAAGGAGCGCAGGCGTATCCGAATGACCCGGGTGGAGCGGTCCTTGATTCACGATTACTCCGGATGGGGCAGCGTCGGGTCAAGGGGTGTGGATGTCGGTGGCTGCCAGTTTGGACATGCGTCTTTCGGCGGGTCCCCTTGCGGCCTTGAGCCGTTTCGTTATCCTCAGGTTCGCCACGAACAATTTTCCAACGCGGAGCTCTCCATGTTCGCCGTTTATGTGCTCGTCGTCTCGTTCGCGTTGAATCAGTCGGGTGCTGGCACGGGGGCCCTCCCCTGCACGGGGGATTGGGTGCCCGGGTTTGGGGCTACGCCGGGTGTCGAGGGGCCGGTGAATGCCGTTCTCGACCTCGATGGGGACACGTTGGTCGGGGGCGTTTTTGCGAGCGCGGGGGGTGTGCCCGTCAGCAACGTCGCGCGCTTTGATGGGCAGCAGTGGCATCCGCTCGGCTTGGGGCTGGGCGCGGAAGTGCGGGCGTTGGCGGTTTTTGGTGCGCCCGGCAATCAGCGCGTCCTTGCGGGCGGCATCGCGGCCGCGCTGCCTGGAAGCACCGGCCCGTTCAGTTCCGTCGCCGAGTTCAACGGGGAGCAGTGGGTCGCGTCCGCGGGTGGTTTTGGCGGCGTCACGGTCGACTTCGAGCTGCGCACGATCGGGTCGACCGAGGACTTGCTCGCGCTCAACCACGTGATCCCGAGCCTGGGTGTGAACGTGTGGCGCGTGGGGACGTACAACGGTTCGAACTGGCAATCCGTTAGCCCGCTGCGACCCGGTATCCCGCAGCGCATCGTGGTGAACGACGACGGCAGCGGTCCGCGCATCTACGTGACGGGGGGCAACCTCGTCGGCGCCGACGGTGTGCCGCGCAACATGGTGGTGTGGGATGGCGCCGCTTGGCAGGCGACCGCGCCGAACGCACCCCTCGGCGCCATCACGGCGATCACCAGCTTCGATCGGGGGCAGGGGCCGCGCCTCACCGCGGTCGGCGTGATACCGGGTGTCGCGCCGGCGACCCTCGGATTGGGTCGATTGGAAGGCAATCAGTGGATCTACACACCCATCGCGCCGCAGAGTTCCCCGACGGCCCTCGTGGCCGGCCTCGCTCCCGCGCAACTGCAACCGGGTGGTCCCGTGGAGCTGTTCGGAATGGGCAGTTTGCCGCTCGGCGGCCCGAATCCCAGTGCTGTGTTCCGTTGGGACAACGGCGCATTTGTGAGTGTGCTCCACGGAGCCGGCGCGCCGGGCACGGCTCAGAACCAACGTGCGCTGGAGCGGGGTATCGCCGCCGGTGGCGATCGCCTGCTCGTGGGTGGTTTTGCCATCGAGTACGTCGGGCCGAGCGTGAGGAATGTGGCCAGCATCTCGACAAAGGGCGTGGACGTGCTCGGCGAGGGACTGCGCGGACCGATCTTCGACACGGCGCAGCGTGTGACCTCGAACGGCTCCGAGCTGTATGTCGTCGGCGGGCCGCTCGCGATCGGCTCCACGGCGCTCGGCCAAGTGGCGCGTTACGTGGATGGCGCATGGCAGTCGCAGGCGGAGTTGGGTGTCGCCGCGGGTGGATACGAGCGGCTGCTGATCGACAGCGAATCGCCGACGGCCGACGTGTACGCGGGGGGCGAAGTGGTGCGTCGATTTGATGGCACCACGTGGACCCAGCTCGGCGGTTCGTTCGGGATCCAGCGTGTGTCCGCGCTCGAGTTCTTCGAGCCGCAAGGCGGCACGCGCCAACTGTTCATGGGGCTGCGGCCGTTTGCTCCGACGCTCGTCCCCTCGCCGTACCTGCAGCGTTTCGACGGGGCGGCCTGGCAGCCCGTCTTCGCCGGGGCCAACGGAGCCGTCAACGCTCTACGCGTCTTCGACGATGGTTCGGGCCCCGCCCTCTACGTGGGTGGGGACTTCACGCAGATCGACGGCCAATCCGCGCGTTATTTGGTGCGCTACGACGGCACGATCTGGACGGAAGTGGGCGCGGGCCTCGGCGGATCCGTGCGCTCCATCGCGATCTACGACTCGGGATCGGGCCCGCGGTTGCACGTCGCGGGCGCGTTCGTGATCGCGGACGAGGCTGTCGTCAATGGGGTGGCGCGGCTCGACGGCGCAAGCTGGTCGGGGCTCGCGGGTGGCGTGGAAGGTGACGTGCGGACGCTGAGCGTGCACTCGAGCCCCGCGGGTCCGCTGCTGGTCGCGGCCGGCGTTTTCCTGCCGCCCGGCGGACAAGTGGCGACGGGGCTCGCGCACTGGAACGGCGAGCAATGGACGATGGTGCCCGAGCCCATCTCCGGCGGCTGGATCGCCACCGCGCGCAGCTATGTGTGGCCCGGCGACCTGCAACCGACGCTGCACCTGGGCGGCGCATTCACCGCGCTCGGCCCGAATGGCGACAGCTACTTCACGCGTTGGGGCTGCCCGGAGCAAAGCTCGCTCGTGAACCCCATCGCGAGCTGCGAACCGTCGGCCGTCGGCCTGTCCAGCAGTGCGTCGTTCGTGCCGCTTGGCGGTGACCTGCCGCTGTTTGTGTCCGGCGGCAGCGGTGTGGCGCTCGTGATGCTTGGCTTTGAGTTCCAAGGGGGCGGTGGCTGCGGTCTCGCCCTACCCGGCATCGGCGAGCTGTGGCTTGACCCCGCCCAGGCCATCATTCCGGTGGCGATCGGTCCGCTCACGCTGGGCAGCTTCGACGCGGCGCTGACCGTGCCGTCCACGCCCGGATTGCTCGGGGCGGAAGTGGTGCTGCAAGCGGCGGCGCTCGACGGAGTTGGCACTACCTTGAGCAACGCGCTGTCCGTGGTGCTGGGGCCGTGAGCGCGGCGGGTGCGGGGAGTATGCCGCGCGGGTGATCGGAAATGATCGTTTTCTGGCCATTGGGGCTAGAAAACGATCATATTTGAGCGTCATCGCTTCCTGCGGCCCTCAAGTGATCAAAAATGAGCGATTTTTGGCGTCTTTGGCCTAGAATCGATCGATAATGATCGGGTGAAGATCCAAAACTTGACCACCCCTGCGGCGATGCTCGGAGAGCTTGGGCGAAGGTTGGAGCTGGCCCGGCGGCAGCGGGGGTTCTCCCAGGAGGAGCTCGCTCAGCGGGCCGGGGTGGGTGTGGCCACCCTGCGGCGGATCGAGGACGGCAAGGACGCGCGGCTTGGGTCCTGGTTGCGGCTCTTTGCGGCCCTCGATCTGGTGACGGCGGTGGAATTGTTGTTGCCGGAAGAGCAGCGCTCGCCCATGGCCGACGTGCGCGGTAAGCGGCGGCGGCGCCCGGGGCAACCGGCGGACGGCGCGGACTTCGTGTGGGGGGATGAGCGCGGATGACCACAGCCACCGTCAGGTTGTGGGGCACGGCGATCGGCTATGTGTCGATGGATGTCGGCGAGCCGTTCGCGCGCTTTGAGTACGACCCGGAGTTCGCCGACAGGGGTGTCGAGTTGGCGCCGCTCGTGATGCTTCTCGAAAAGGGCCGCATCTATCGCTTCCCCCAACTCGCGCCGCGCAGCTTCCACGGCCTGCCGGGGTTGCTGGCGGACAGTTTGCCGGACCGCTACGGGCATCGGTTGATCGATGTTTGGCTCGCGCGCACCGGGCGGCGGCGCGAGGACTTCAACGCCGTTGACCGCCTGTGTTACACGGGCACACGCGGGATGGGCGCGCTCGAGTTCGAGCCCGCCATCGGGCCCGCCGAGCGCGCGGACCGGCCGCTTGAGGTGGCGCAGCTCGTTGAACTGGCGGCGCTGGCGTTTGCCGAAAAAGAAAGCCTGTCCGTGAAGCTGGATGGGGCCGAGGGCGATCGCGCGTTGGCGGACATCCTCAGCGTCGGCACGTCGGCCGGTGGCGCGCGCGCAAAAGCGGTGATTGCATTCGATCCGCGCACCAAGGATGTGCGCTCGGGGCAAACCCGTTTGCGGCCCGGTTTTGAGCACTGGTTGATCAAGTTCGACGGCGTCAACTTCAGCGGCGACTGGGGTGTCGCGGATCCGGCCGGCTTTGGGTTGCTCGAGTATTCCTACGCCCAAAGCGCGAAGGACTGCGGCATCCAGATGGCGGAATGCCGGTTGCTCGAAGAGAACGGGCGTGCGCACTTCATGACACGGCGTTTCGACCGTGATGGGGAGATGGGCAAACACTTCGTCCAAAGCTTCGGCGCGCTTGCGCACTTCGACTACTTCGAGAGCGGCGCATATTCGTACGAGCAGCTCTTCGAGACCATGCGGCGCCTCGACGTGCCCAGTTCGGCGTTCGAGCAGCAGTTCCGGCGTGTCGTGTTCAACCTGGTCGGCTGCAACCAGGACGACCACGTGAAAAACTTCGCTTTCCAGATGGACCGCAAGGGCCGCTGGGACCTGACACCCGCCTACGACCTGTGCCACGCCGAGGGCAGCGACTTCACACGCCACCACCAGCTCAGTGTGAATGGCAAAACCCGTGGCTTCGAGCGCGCCGACCTAAGCGCGCTCGCCGAGCACGCGCGCCTGCCACAGGGCCGCGACCGGGCGATCCTCGAGCAGACCCTTGCCGCCTTCGCAGCCTGGCCCGCGCACGCCAAGCAACTCGGAATCCCCCAGCGCCTTCGGGAACACGTGCAACGCACGCTGCGCCTTGCGTGGCCGTAGGTGGCCCCCGGCTCCGCAGCCGGACCCCGCGCGGCAGTTGCGAATCCATCCGCAGTGACGAGTCACTGCGCAGTGAGGAGTCAATCCGCAGTGAGGAGTCACTGCGCAGTGCACGTCCCGCTCCGCAGCGGGCGAGCAGCGCTGGGAGCGCGGGCCTCCAGGCCCGCCGTGGAGCAAGGGGCGCGATCCACAAACACGAGGCGCGCCCCAAGGCGGGCCTGGAGGCCCGCGCTCCCAGCGGGCAGAGCCCGCAGAAGAGTGCGGCGTTGCTCCACGGCGGGCCTGGAGGCCCGCGCTCCCAGCGGGCAAAGCCCGCGAAAGAGTGCGGCGTTGCTCCACGGCGGGCCTGGAGGCCCGCGCTCCCAGCGGGCAAAGCCCGCAGAAGAGTGCGGCGTTGCTCCACGGCGGGCCTGGAGGCCCGCGCTCCCAGCGGGCAGAGCCCGCGAAAGAGTGCGGCGTTGCCCCACGGCGGGCCTGGAGGCCCGCGCTCCCAGCGGGCAAAGCCCGCAAAAGAGTGCGGCGTTGCTGCACGGCGGGCCTGGAGGCCCGCGCTCCCAGCGGGCAGAGCCCGCAAAAGAGTGCGGCGTTGCTGCGGGATGGGTGAAGAGTGCGGCGTTGATGCGGAACGATGCGGCGCGCATCCCGCCGGCGCGCATCCCGCGGCCCCGGGGTTATTCGTGGCCCAGGAGTGCGGTGAGGATCGCCACCTCGGATTGGATGCGGGGCATGTCCTGGGCGGGGGTTTCGGCGTCGTCGGCTGCGGCGCGCCAGCTTGATAGGGCGGCTTCCAGTTCGCCGGCTGCGGCTTGAGCTTCGGCCAGGAACATCAGGCGTTTGCCCCGCGCGGCGCCCGCCGGCGTCGCGTCGACGGCGGTGCGTGCGTCCGCGAGCGCGGCGATCGGGTCGCCCATAACGATGCGCAGGCTGGATCGCTCCGCCAGCAGGCCTGGGTTGCCCGGTGTTGCGCGGTCGTCGCGGTCGAGGATGACCGCGCGCTCGAACGCAGGCATGGCGCTCGCAAGGCCGGGGCGCGTGCCAGCGGCCAGCTCGCGCGCGATGGCGAGCGCTTCCTCGGCGCGGCCCGACGTCGCAAGGTGGCGCGCGACGGCTTCGCGATCCTCGGGATGCCGCGCGGCCGCGAGGGCTTCCGCGTAAAGCGGCGCCGCGTCGGGCTCGCTCCACCCGGCGAGGGCGCGCAGGCGCTCGATGCTCGCCGCGATGTAGATCGCGGGCGAAATCGGCGCGCCGCCGCGTGTCAAACCGGCGAGCGCAAGGTCGAGCTGCCGCACGGCCTCGCGCGGGTTGTCGCTGCGCGCGAGCACCGTGCCCAGCATCCAACGCTGCGTCGCACCCTCGCGCTGGCGCAACACACTCTCCATCACGTCCCGGGCCTGGTCGTAACGGCCTTGAGCAAACAACAACTGCCCGAGCATGTGCAGCGCGAAATAGGTGTCCTCGGCGACCACGTGGTAACCCGCGAGGCCGCGCGTGAGGTCGTCGACAGCCAACCGCCGGCGGCGCGCGGCTTCGACGGGATCCGCAGGGCTGTCGATGCGGGCCTGCGCCGAAATCAGGTACGCCTGGAAACGCTGCTCGGGATTGAGGTCGTCGGCGTTCGCCAGCAGACGCGTCGCGAGCTCGAGCGCGCGGGTGGGATCGAGCGCGAGCTCGGTTCCCGCCTGGTGCAGGAGAAGCTCGGCCTCCGCAGCGTTTTGTCCGCCAAAGCGCGGTGTCATCTCGCGGTACAGCGTCTGTGCCTCATCCGCGCGGCCCGTGTTGAGCAGGAGCCGCCCGAGGGAGCGCACGTTTTCGACCGTCGGCGCGATGGCGAGGCTGCTGCGCAAGGCCGCTTCGGCGTCCTGGGCGCGGTTGAGCGCGAGCAGCGTGCGCGCGCGGTAGAGCTCGACCGAAGGGCTCGCAAAGCCGCGCGCCAGCAAACGGTCGAGCCACGCGAGGTGTTCTTCGGGTGTGACGATCGCGTCGATCAGCTCGAGTTGGTTCACGCGGTAAAGCACGTACGTCGGGTTGGGCAGCAGGTTCTCGATCGCGGGGCTCCAGGTCCATCCCGCGCGCTGAGCCTGCAACTCGGTGGCCGCGCGCAGGGCGGTCGCGGCGCCCTGGGGGTCGAAGTTTGCGGCGCGCGCTTCGCCGAGCAGCGCTTGCGCCGTCGCGCTCTGCGGCGCCAAAGCGATCGCGCGGTCGAGGCTATTTTGGCCCATCGAGTAGAGCAACTCGCCGAGCAGCAGTCCGCCGAGCTCCGTGTGCGCGCGGGCGCTCTTCGTCGCCGTGTGGTCCGCGACATGGCGCCACAGTGACGTGGGGTCCTCCCAGTGGCGCGATTCGGCGTTCAGCCACACACCGCTCCCGATCGCAAGCACACCCGCGCCCGCGAGTCCGATGCGGCCCGCCGCGCCAAAAAAAGGCGCCAGGAACAGCGCAAGGAGCGCGCCGGGCAGCAGCAGCAGCCGTGCGGAGAACACTTCGGGCTGCACGAAGAGCGTATTGGATGCGAGCACGAGCACGGCGAGCACCGCGATCGCGAGCGCCCCGCGCGTGCGGCAGCGCGGGAAGAGCCACGCGGCGGCGGCGGCAAGGGCGATCAGCACGACGAGCGCGATCAGGTTCGCGGGCGAAAACGCACTCAACGCGGTGACCTGCGCGGCGCCGTGGTCGGGGCTGCCGCCAAAAATGCGGCTTGCAAGGGGATCGATGCCCACCATCGCGGGGACGCCCGCGGCCGCCATCCGCAAACCGTTGGCGATGCGGTCGAGCGCGCCGAGGTCGGCCAGAGGGTTCACGACGGGATCGATGAGGCCGGGGGCGAAGAGAGCGCCACCCACGGCGAAGCGCAGGCCCGCGGCTACCCCCAGACCGACCACGATCGCGAGCACGGGTGCGACGCGCCCGAGTGCAACACGCAGTCCCTCACCCAGGCCACCGGTGCGCGCGCGCGCGGTCTCGAGCGCCAGCACCACGACGGGCAGCACGAAGGCGATCTCGTGCGCGAGGGCGGCCACAAGTGCGAGGAGCGCGGCGCCGACGACTCCCGCTCCATTGGGACCCGCGTCTTCGCGCCGGCCCCCAAACCAGGCGCACAATGCCGCGAGACTGAGCACCGTGCCCAGTTGCACTGCGATTCCACCGGCGTCGAACAGCACGTCGGCGTGGATCGGAAGGGCGGCGTACAGGAGCCCCGCCGCGATCGCGTGCGGCGCCTTGCGCATCAGCCGCCAGCCGAGCTCGACGACGAGCAACGCCGCGATGGCGTGCAGCGCCAGCGAGAAGAGCTTGAACGGCATCGCGCCGCTGCCAGGTTGGGCGGCGTCGTAGGGTTTACCTGCCACCCACGCGGCGGTGCCGAGCACCGCGCTCGACAGCGGCCGGTAGAAGGGCTGGTCGGCGCGCAGACCACCCCACCAGTCGCTCGCAACCAGTGCGCCGAAACCGCCCTGGCCCGCCGCGATGGACCGCAACTGCGGATGCGTCGCGACGAGGGTTTGCCCGTCGCGGACGAGCGCTCCACCCACGGCGCCGCCGTCCCGTTCGGCCGGTGCATAGAAAAACGGCCACAGCACAAATGCCACGGCCACCAGGGCGACGGCAAATCGCTGCCAGGTCGGGGGTTCGATCGCGGCGGAGGGGGCGCTCGGGGTGAT
>ENA-ORBV01015799-ORBV01015799.1-microbial-mat-metagenome-genome-assembly--contig:-NODE-15799-length-11049-cov-5.977579_pt1 | contig 11049 bp, 9 predicted proteins | sample MGYA00237777_ERZ505514 | MGnify/ENA primary metagenome ERZ505514 (study PRJEB26160, sample SAMN06269048) | microbial mat metagenome | isolation source: Oligotrophic lake microbial mat | place...
GGTGCTTGGGGTAGTTCCAGCCCTGCGCTTCGATCTGCTTGGCCTCGGCCACCCGCTTGCCGTGGGTGCTGCTGGGGTCCGGGTTGCCGCCATCGGCACATACCAGCCGATCGATCATCAGTTTCAATGGGCTGGGCGATTGGTACCAATAGGTCGGCGCCAGCAGGATCACCGCGTGCGCCGCCACCCAGCGTTCATAAATTTCGGCCATCCAGTCGTGGGTCTGCGCCAGCGCGTGGTTCGGGTAGCAACTGCAGGGCCAATGGCACAGCGGCATGGCGCTCGACACGCAGCCCTTGCAAGGATGGATATTGCGCCCGTACTCGGAGGTGACGCGGCTCAGGTCCAGCACGTCGGCTTGGACACCAGCGCTTTGCACGACCTCCTGCGCGATCTCGGTCAGGCGCCAGGTTTTCGAGATTTCGCCGGGGCAGGTGCCGTCGTTGCGGGCGCTGCCGCACACCAGCAGCACCCGTGATGGCGTGGCCGAGTTGCCCCAGGCCAGTTGCGCCTGGTCGACGGCCTGCCGGGTGGCCAACCACTCCACCGACAACGCGTAGGTCGGGTCGGCGTAGCCCGCTCCGGCCGCGCGCGTCAGCGGCGCCTTGCGGCCTTCGTCGTAGGCCTGCCAGGCAATCTCTTCCAGACGCGCGATCGCGTCCTTTTCAGCGGCGAAGGCAGGGTCGAGGAAGCCGGCGCGGTAGCGTTCTCCGAAGGCCTGTCGCGACAGCGGCGCAGGCGCTTGGCCCTTGCGAATTTCAATCGTCATGGCAACTCCTGCGGGAATGCGAATTCATTGCCCGCAGCTTGAGACCGCGCCCAGCCGGCTGTCTGTGCGCAAGGCAACGCAACTCCGGCCGGACGGCGCAGGGCGTCTTGGGCGTCTTGGGCGTCTTGGGCGTCTTGGGCGTCTGCCGACCGAGGGCACCACGCCGGCCTGGCGGTACCGGTCGGGGCCTCGTCACCACGGTGCAACTCATCGGCCCGGCCGTGGTTGACGTCGCGCAGCGTTGCCTGGGCCGGCGGCTTCCAGTAATCCACGGCGATCTCCGGCGCCGCAACGTCTGCCTGCAGGCCGGCGTCGATCGGTGCCAGGGCGATCTGGATGAAGGTCATCAGGTGCATGCGCTCGTTCTCCGCCTCTTCCGTCAGGCGGCGGATCCAACCGTTGTCGGCTTCGCTTCGGCGCGAGCAGCACAGGTGCATCAGCGTGGCACCCGGGTCCGGGTTCACGCGTCGGCTTTGGGCCCGAGCACGTCGTTGCGCGCGCCTGTCTGCAGGTCCAGGCCGCGGTCCGGCGATTCGGTTGTCTGGCGGGCGCTGGTTCCGGGGGCAATCAGCTCCTCGATCAACAGCGTGCCGTAGTGTTGCGCCCGCGTCGCGTGCGCGTGGGTTGCCACCTCAGTGACGCGTTGCACCTGTTCGTCATGCGCGGCGCTGACGACGACGAAGCTCTGGCCCTGCAGTGCCAGCGCCAGGTGGGCCTTGACCAGGTTCAGATCCTGCCCCAAAGATGCCAGCCCGCTCGCATTGCCGATGTCCTGTTCCGCCTGATCCCGCATCTCGCTGGGGGTGTAGCGCGCAATGTCCGGATCGTCGAAGCCAGCGTCGCGCAATCCGCGTACAGCAGCGTCGGAATCGGCGGCGGTCGCAAAGGACATCAGCACGTGACCCACAGGCTTGAACACACCGAAGGAGGTGGGGTGGGGATTCATGGGCATGGTGATCGCTCTCCGGAAGTTTCAGGCGTGTCTGAGACGGCTTGAGCGACTGCGCGTCACCCGGGACGTGCGCCAAGTCCCACACCGTAGTCGCCCGGACCGGAAAGGTCTGTGCGCTACCCCACAGTCGGCAGCGCCGGATTGACTGCACGATCGCACCAAGGAGACATCGATGGCTGAACAGCGAACCGAGCGCGACGCAATGGGCGACGTGGCGGTGCCTGCCGAGCGACTCTGGGGAGCGCAGACCCAGCGCGCTTTGCGGAATTTCGCGATCTCGAGCGAGCGCATGCCGGCCGAATTCCTGCACGCGTTGGCGCTGACCAAGCGCGCTGCCGCGCTGGTCAATGGCGCACTCGGCCTGCTGGATGGCGAGAAGGTGCGGGCCATCGTGGATGCTGCCGATGCCGTGTGCGCGGGCCGGCACGATGCCGAGTTTCCGTTGATGGTGTGGCAGACCGGCTCAGGCACCCAGACCCACATGAACATGAACGAGGTGCTAGCCAACCTGGCGTCGGTGCGCCTGGGCGGGCCGCTCGGCAAGGACCGGCGGGTGCATGCCAATGACGACGTCAACCTCGGCCAGTCCAGCAACGACGTCGTGCCGACGGCGATGAACGTGGCCGCCGTGGTGGCGCTGAGCCGCGACCTGCTGCCCGCCCTGCGCAGCCTGGCCACGACGCTGGAGGACAAGGCAACCAAATTCGCCGACATCGTCAAGATCGGCCGCACGCACCTGCAGGACGCCACCCCGCTGACGCTGGGGCAAGAGATCTCAGGCTGGGCCGCGCAACTGCGTCACGGCGAAACGCACGTCGCCGCCGCGCTGCCGCATCTGTGTGATCTGGCCATCGGCGGTACCGCAGTGGGCACCGGCCTGAACACCCATCCCGAGTTCGCAGCGCGCGTGGCCATCGAATTGAGCCATCTGACCGGCGAGGAATTCCACACCGCGCCGAACAAGTTCGAGGCGCTGGCCGCACACGATGCGATCGTGCACGCGCACGGCGCGCTCAAGACGCTGGCGGCTTCGCTCGTCAAGATCGCCAACGACGTGCGCTGGCTCGCCTCGGGGCCGCGCTGCGGCCTGGGCGAGATCGTGATCCCCGCCAACGAGCCTGGCAGCTCGATCATGCCGGGCAAGGTCAACCCGACGCAGTGCGAGGCTCTGCTGATGGTCTGCGGGCAGGTCTTCGGCAACGACGTGGCGGTCGGCTGGGGCGGCGCCAGCGGCAACTTCGAGCTCAATGTCTGCAAGCCGCTGCTGCTGCACAACTTTCTGCAGAGCGTGCGGCTGCTCGCGGGTGCGCTGCGCAGCTTCGAGCAGCACTGCGCCGCCGGCATCGAGCCCGACCGCCCCCGCATCAAGGAGTTGCTGCAGCGCTCGCTGATGCTGGTGACGGCACTGGCGCCGCACATCGGTTACGACCGGGCCGCCGAGATCGCCAAGGCCGCGCACCGCGACGGATCGGGCTTGCGTCAGGCGGCCCTGGCCTCGGGCCACGTCAGCGCCGAGCAGTTCGACGCCTGGGTGCGACCCGACGCAATGGTCGGCCCCCGCGTGCCATGATCTGGCGCCTTGCGACCGGCGCCCACGCCCGCGCCAAGCGCCGGCTCAGAGCCCCAGTTCGGTCAAGCCCGGGTGGTCGTCGGGCCGCCGGTCCAGCGGCCAGTGGAAGAAGCGGTCTTGTTCGCTTAGGGAAGGTCTGCATAACCCCCGGGCAAGCCTGCTTGCCGGGGTGTGATTGAGAAGCGACGATTCGAGCCATGCAGCAAACCGATCTGGGCCTGAACCTGACGACCAAGCGAACGCGCAAGCGGGAGTTCCTGGCGCAGATGGAACGCGTGGTGCCGTGGGCGGCACTGGTGGAGTTGGTGTCGCCGTATGCGCCCGAAGGCAAGAAAGGCCGCCCGCCGTTTGCGGTGCAGACGATGCTGCGTATTCACTTCATGCAGCAGTGGTTCACCTTGAGCGACCCGGCGATGGAAGAGGCGCTGCACGACATTGCGCTGTTCCGCGAGTTTGCGGGCCTGGGCTGGGACGGTCGGCTGCCCGACGAGAGCACCATCCTGCGCTTTCGCCACCTGCTGGAGAGGCACAAGCTGGCCGAGCAGATCCTGGCCGCGGTCAACGACCTGCTGCAGGGCAAGGGGCTGATGCTCAAGGCCGGCACGGTCGTGGATGCCACGCTGATTGCCGCGCCGAGTTCGACCAAGAACCAAAGCGGCGAGCGCGACCCGGAGATGCACCAGACCAAGAAGGGCAACCAGTGGCACTTTGGCATGAAGGCGCACATTGGCGTGGATGCCGAGTCCGGGCTGGTGCACACGGTGCGCGGCACGGCAGCCAACGTCAACGATGTGGTCGAGGCCAACAGCCTGCTGCACGGGCAGGAGACTGATGTGTTTGCCGATGCCGGCTACCAAGGCGCGGCCAAGCGGCCCGATGCCAAGGACGACGTGAACTGGCACGTCGCCATGCGACCGGGCAAACGGCGCGCGCTGGACAAGGCCAAGACGCTCGACAAGCTCATCGACCAAGTCGAACGTATCAAGGCCAGCGTGCGCGCCAAGGTCGAGCATCCCTTTCGCGTCATCAAGCAGCAGTTTGGACACGTCAAGGTTCGCTACCGCGGGCTGAAGAAGAACACCGCGCAACTGCGCACGTTGTTTGCGCTGTCGAACCTGTGGATGGCGCGCGCAAAGTTGCTGGTACTGGATGGGCAAGTCCGTCCGAAAGCGGCGAATGCGGCTTGAAGAACCCGGCAATGCAACCTCTGCGACCGCAAATCGGCTCGCTGGGTCGCATCGAATGCCTGAAATCACCCGATTCATCATGTTCACGCCGGTACTCGAGCTGGATGTGAATTCTTCAGACCATCCCTAGCGCGCCTGCGCATCGCCTCCGCATCTCGCTTTGTCAATCGAACACCACCTCCTCCACCCGTCCACTCCTCAAGGAAGCCGTGATCGCCACCCCGATGCGCGTTGCCTCCGTCGCATCGCTCAATGTCAACGGTGCAGGCCCCTCGCCTTGGCAAGCCGCCACGAACGCCGCCATCTCGCGCTGGAACGCCTCGGCAAAGCGCTCGACGAAGTCGACCAGCACGCGGTGGTGCACGCCGCTGGCGTCGCGGCTTTGCACGCGGTCGCGGTGGGCGCCCACGCCCACGCTCACGCTGCCTGCGGTGCCGATGACTTCGGTGCTGGTTTCGTGGCCGTGGGCCAGCGTGCGGCTGGCATAGAACTGGGCGCGGGCGCCGCCTTCGAACTCGACGATCGCCAGGCCGTTGTCGACGTCGCCGCAGGCGGCGAGGCCGGGGTGCAGGGCGATGGTGCCGGTGGCGAAGGCGCGTAGCGCTTTCGGGTTGCCGAGCATCCAGCGCGCCAAGTCGATGTCGTGCACGCTGCAGTCCAGGAAGATGCCGCCCGAGGTGGGCGCGAAGCGCACGAAGAAGCCGTCGGGGTCGTTCATGTCGCAGGTCTGCGAGCGCACCAGAAAGGGTCGGCCCACGCGGCCCGCGTCGATCTGCGCCTTGGCCTCCTGGTAGTGCGCGTCGAAGCGCCGTACGAAGCCCACCATCGCTGTGAGTTCAGGGTGCTGGCGCGCCACGGCCTCGACGCTTTCGCAGGTGGCCACGTCCAGCGCCAGGGGCTTCTCGACGAAGACATGCTTGCCGGCTTGCAGCGCGGCGATGGTCTGCTCGGCATGCAGCGTGGTCGGCGTGGCGATGACGACGGCCTGCACCTGCGGGTCGCGCAGCATCGCGGCGTAGTCGGCATACAGCGCGCAAGCACCGAGGCCGAGCTGCGCGCGCGCCCAGCCATGCTCGTCGATGTTCGGGCTGCAGGCGGCCATCAGGCGCGCGCCGCGGGTGCGCAGCGCCAGATGTTCGGCATGGCGCTGGCCCATGCGGCCGAGCCCGGCGATGCCGATCCGCAGGGGCTGTGCGCTCACAACGTCACCACCTTCCCGCTGGCCAGAGACTGCGCCGCCGCATCGGCCAGCTTCTGCGCCTCCACGCCGTCGGCCACCGAGGTGCGGAACGGCTTGCCGCTCTGCAGGCCATCGAAAAAGTGTTCCAGTTCCAGCCGGTAGGCCTCGCGGTAACGCTGCAGGAAGAAGTGCTCGGGTTTGTCGACACGCACGCTGGCGGCATCGAACTGCACCACTTCCGTCGGCCGGTGGTTGCCGCATTGCAAGAGGCCCTGCGAGCCCAGCACTTCGAAGCGCTGGTCGTAGCCGTAGGCGGCACGGCGGCTGGTGTTGATCTGCGCCAGGCGGCCCTTCCTGGTGCGGATGGTCACCGCGCTGCAGTCGATGTCGGGCACGTCGGCGATGGCCGGGTCCACCAGCACCGAGCCGGTGGCGTACAGCGTGTCGGCCGCGTCGCCGCCATCGCCCAGGTCGGTGCACAAGATCCAGCGAAAGATGTCGAAGTCGTGGATCAGCATGTCGCGAAAGATGCCGCCCGAGCCCTTCAGGTACTCGGCCGGTGGCGCGCCGGGGTCGCGGCTGGTCACCACCAGCATCTCGGGCACGCCGATCTCGCCGCGCGCCAGCCGTGCCTGCGCTTCGGCGAAGGTGGGGTCGAAGCGGCGCTGGAAGCCGATCATGCAGCCGACGTTGGCCGCCTTCACCGCCGCTGCGCACTCGGCCGCGCGCGACACCGACAGGTCCACCGGCTTCTCGCAGAAGATGTGCTTGCCGGCGGCGGCAGCGCGCTGGATCAGGGCGCTGTGCGTGTCGGTGGGCGAGGCGATGACGACGGCGTCGACGCCGGCATCGGCAAACACCTCGTCGGGCGTGGCCACCTGAGCACCCAGCTGCACCGCCAGCGCCGCAGCGCTGTCGGCCACCGGGTCGCAGACGAACTTCAGGCGCACGCCGGGCAGCGCGACGACGTTGCCAGCGTGGATGCGGCCGATGCGGCCGGCGCCGAACACGGCGACGTTTTTCATTGCAGGTCTCCTGTTGTCGTGATGGCGGGGGTGGACTCGTTGTTCATGGGCGTGGAAGGCGGTGCGCAACGGCGCTCAATGTAGCGCCCAGCGTTGCGTCCCGCACGGCGTGCCATTCCGTTCCCGAATGGCTGGCGACGCAATCTTCAGTATTCAGCGCCAGGGCGATGCCGATACTGGCGCTCCATCGCGGCAACGCCTCGCAAGGCCCCATGGCATCACCCAACGTCGTTCTGGTTCTCGTCGACGACATGGGGTTCTCCGACATCGGCTGCTACGGCGGCGAGGTCCGAACCCCGAACCTGGACCGCCTGGCGCACGGCGGCGTGCGCTTCTCGCAGTTCTACAACACCGCCCGCTGCAGCCCGTCGCGCGCCTCGCTGCTCACCGGCCTGCACCCGCACCAGACCGGCATCGGCATCCTGACCAACGACGACCGGCCGCGCGGCTACTCGGGCACCCTCAACCCACGTTGCGTGACGATCGCCGAAGCCCTCAAGACCCGCGGCTACGCCACCTGCCTGGCCGGCAAGTGGCACCTGAGTGCCGAGATGCACGAGGCCAACGAGGCCTGGCCGACACGGCGCGGCTTCGACCGTTTCTTCGGCACGCTCACCGGCTGCGGCTCGTTCTGGCAGCCCGGCACGCTGACACGCGGCGAAGCCAACGCCGAGCACGAGGCGCTGGCACCCGGCTTCTACTACACCGACGCGATCACCGACGAGGCCTGCCACTTCGTCAGCGAGTGCACGCAGCCTGGCGCCGGCCCCTTTTTCCTCTACCTGGCCTACACCGCACCGCACTGGCCGCTGCACGCGCCCGAAGAGGACGTGGCCCGGTACGACGGCACGTTCGACGTTGGCTGGGACCGGCTGCGCGAGCGCCGCCTGCAGCGCCTGCGCGACGAAGGCCTGATCGACGAAGCCACCGCCCCGAGCGGGCGCGACCCGAGCCAACCGGCTTGGGCCGACGCCGAGCACAAGGCCTGGCAGCTGCGGCGCATGCAGGTCTACGCGGCGCAGATCGACCGCGTCGACCAAGGCGTGGGCCGCGTGCTGGCCGAACTGGAACGCAGCGGGCAGCTCGACAACACGCTGGTGATCTTCCTGTCGGACAACGGCGCCTCGGACGAGACACTGCCGCTGGTGGACCTGGAGCGCTTCAAGCAGCGCCGCGACATCCTGCGCCTGAGCACGCGCGACGGGCGCGACGTTCATGTGGGCAACGACCCGGCCGTGATGCCCGGCGGCGAAGACACCTACGCCAGCTATGGCCGCGCCTGGGCCAACCTGTCGAACACGCCGTTTCGCTTCTACAAGCGCTGGACCCACGAAGGCGGCATCGCCACGCCGCTGATCGCGCACTGGCCCGGCGGGCGCCTGCGCGCCGGCGGCGTGGTGCGCCGGCCGTTCCAGCTCACCGACGTGCTGCCGACGATCCTCGAGGCTGCCGGCGTGCCCTACCCGACGCGCTACAACGGCCGCCAGATCCAGCCGTGCGAGGGCCGCAGCTTCCTGCCGACGCTTCGCGGCACGGCTTCGCCCGATGGCACGCTGTACTGGGAGCACACCGGCAACGCGGCGATCCGGCGCGGGCGCTGGAAGCTGGTGCGCGAACACCCGAACCACTGGGAGCTGTACGACATGGCGAGCGACCGCTGCGAACTGCACGACCTGGCCGCCGTGCACCCGGACGTGGTGCGCGAACTCGACGCGGCCTGGCAGGCCTGGGCCGAGCGCGTCGGCGTGATCCCCTGGCAGACGACGCTGGACCTCTACCGCCAGGCCGGCAAGCCCGACCGGGAGGCCGCGGGGTGAGCTGCTGTGGCGCGATGGCGATGACCCGGCCCGACGCGGGGCCGCGGGGCGCTCCGCTTGCCGTGCAGCGCAAGGCGCTCGACACCGCGGGCATGGCGCGCATCCCCGGCGGCTCCTTCCTGATGGGCAGCGACGGCCCGGACACCTTCATCGACGATGCCGAGGGCCCCGTGCGCGAGGTGCGCTTGCCGCGCTACCTGATCGACGCCACGGCAGTGAGCAACGCCGCTTTCGCCGACTTCGTGGCCGCCACCGGCCATGTCACCGATGCCGAGCGCGAGGGCTGGTCCTTCGTCTTCCACGCGCTGCTGCACCCGCAGGCTCGGCGGGCGGTGCGCAAGGGCCTGGTGCCCGACTCGCCGTGGTGGCTGGCCGTCGAGCGCGCGTGCTGGCAAGCGCCGGAAGGCCCGGGCTCGAGCATCGCGACGCGTTCGCGGCACCCGGTGGTGCATGTTTCATGGCACGACGCGTTGGCCTATGCCGCGTGGTGCGGCAAGCGCCTGCCCAGCGAGCCCGAATGGGAGAACGCCGCGCGCGGTGGCCTGGTGCAGTCGGCCTACCCCTGGGGCGACGAGCTCAAGCCCGTAGGACAGCACCGCTGCAACCTCTGGCAGGGGCGTTTCCCGGACATCGACATCGGCGACGACGGCTACATCGGCACTTGCCCGGTGAATGCCTTCGAGCCCAACGGCTTCGGCCTGTACGACATGGCGGGCAACGTCTGGGAGTGGTGTGCCGACCGCTGGCGCCCCGACGCCGCGCCCGTCGCCGACCCAACGCGCCTGATCCGCGGGGGCTCCTACCTCTGCCACGCCTCGTACTGCAACCGCTACCGCGTTTCCGCCCGCCACTTCAACCACCCCGCCAGCAGCACCGGCCACATGGGTTTTCGCTGCGCCGCGGAGGCCCTTTGAGCCCGCACCATTGCCCACCCCACGAGGAGACAAGACCATGATGTCGATCCAGTCCATCCTGCGCATGACGGCCGCCGCCGCCCTGTTGGCCACTGCCCTGCATGCCCAGGCCCAGCCCAAGCCTTTCGTCGACGTCGGCAAGCAGGACACGATCACCATCCTTGCGCCGTCGGCGCCCTGGCTGCCGGCTTTCACCAGCCTGGTCGAGCAGTACGAGGCGCAGACCGGCAACAAGATCAAGCTCGACGTCAACCCCTTCGGCGGCGTGCTCGACAAGGCGCGCAACGACGTGCGTGGCGGCGGTGGCACCTACGATGTGGTGCTGCTCGACACGCAGTGGACGATCGAGATGTACGAAGGCGGCTTTCTCACGCCGCTGAAGGACATCGACGCGTCCTTCGAGATGCCCAAGGAAGTGCTGAGCTACGGCGACTCGGGCTACTGGAACGAGGCCAAGCGCTGGCGCACCCCCAACGGCGGCAAGTTGATGGCGTTCACCGTGCTGGGCAACGTGCCGATGTGGTACTACCGCGCCGATGCCCTGAAGGAGGCCGGCGTGACGCCGCCGCGCACCGTGGCCGAGGTGCTGGCCTCGTGCGAGAAGCTCACCAAGCCCGGCACCACCTACGGCGCCGTGATGCGCGGCGAACGCGGCAACGGCATCCGCTACGAGTGGATGCAGTGGATGTCCGGGCGCGGCGGTACGGTGGTGAAGGATCCGGAGAATGGCGATTACACCGTCACGCTCAACAGCCCGGTCAACAAGATGGTGCTCGACCAGTTCATCGAAGTCGCCAAGAAGTGCGGTGCACCCAACCCGGGCGCGATCTCGCAGGGCGAGGTGATCCAGCTGCTGGCCACCGGCAAGGCCCTGCAGGGCCAGCTGGTGCTCGCCGCCTGGGCGGGCCTGCAGGACCCGAAGAAGTCGGCCGTGGCCGGCAAGCTCGACGTGCTGCCGATCCCGCGCATGGCCGACGGCCAGCACGGCGCGGTGATCGGCAACTGGAACTACGCGGTGCCCAAGGGCGCGAAGAACAAGAAGGCCGCGTTGGCCTTCGCTCGCTGGTTCCTGAGCCAGCCTGCGCAGTACGCCTACGGCAAGGCCGGCGGCATTCCGGTGCGCAGCGACGTGCTGTCGTCCGACCTGGCCAAGGAACCGATGAACCGCTGGATGCCGGCCTACCTGGAAGCGCTGAAGACCGCCAAGCAGGAACTGGGTTACCAAGAAGGTGCGCAGGTCGAGGCGGTGCTGGGCTTGAAGTTGAACCAGGCCCTGATCGGCGAGTTGAGCTCGGGGCGCGCGCTGAACCAGGCGGCCCAGGAGATCAAGGCGATCTTCGAGAAGAACGGCAGGAAGACGGGGGTCGGGGCGGCGTTGGCGGAGTAGCGGATTCGCGAGACCTCAAATGCATGCAGAGAAGTACACTGCATGCATTGATTTCTCCATGAGGCGATGAAGATGGCCATGCTGACCGTCCGCAACATTCCCGACCCGGTGCACCGGGCACTGCGCGTGCGGGCGGCTCGGCACGGCCACAGCATGGAGGCCGAAGTGCGCGAGATCCTGGAGTCCGTCGTCAGCCCGCAGGGACGGGTGAAGCTGGGCTCGATGCTGGCCGACATGGGCCGGCAGGC
>ENA-ORBV01015803-ORBV01015803.1-microbial-mat-metagenome-genome-assembly--contig:-NODE-15803-length-11046-cov-4.160088_pt1 | contig 11046 bp, 6 predicted proteins | sample MGYA00237777_ERZ505514 | MGnify/ENA primary metagenome ERZ505514 (study PRJEB26160, sample SAMN06269048) | microbial mat metagenome | isolation source: Oligotrophic lake microbial mat | place...
CACCACCCCCATCTACTACGTCAACGACCGCCCGCACATCGGGCACTGCTATGCCACGCTTGTCGCCGATGTGCTCGCGCGGTTTCAGCGGTTGATTCGCGGCGAGCCGATGGGGGGTGCTGCTTTCTCACTCGACAACGACGTCTTTTTCCTCACCGGCACCGACGAGCACGCCGACAAGGTCGTCACCTCCGCGGCCGCGAACAACGCCACGCCGCAGCAGTGGTCCGACATCAACGCGGCCGAGTTTAAGAAGGCCTTCGCGTGGATCGGAGCCACGAGCGACGACTTCATCCGCACCACCGAGCCGCGGCACAAGGACAAGGTGGTCGCGTACATCGAGCGGCTGATGGCCAGCGGCGACATCTACAAGGGCGAGTTCACCGGGTGGTACGACGTGGGGCAGGAGGAATACCTCACCGACAATGCGGCCCGCGAACACGAGTTCAAGAGTCCGATCAACAAGCAGCCGCTGGTGAAACGCACCGAGCCGTGCTACTTCTTCAGGCTGGGGAAATATCAGGAAGCGCTGCTGGGGTTGATTCAGAAGGCCGACCGGTTTCGCGTGCTGCCCGACTCGCGCCGGCAGGAGGTGCTCGGGCGGCTCAAGCCGCCGGCAGAGCCGCTGCGCGATGTGCCGGTGTCGCGCCCGGTGACCGATGATCCGGCGACGCAGTGGGGGATCCGTATTCCCGGCGACCCGGCGCACCGGGTGTATGTGTGGATCGATGCGCTGTTCAACTACCTCAGCGTGGTGGACACCGCGGAACGACGAAAATTCTGGCCCGCCAGCGTACACCTGATCGGCAAGGACATTCTGTGGTTTCACGCGGTGATCTGGCCCGCGCTCCTGCTGGCGCTCGGCGAGGAGCTGCCGCGCGCGATTTTCGGCACCGGCTGGTGGATCAGCGAGGGGCAGAAGATGAGCAAGAGCCTGGGCAACTTCATCGACATCGACACGCTGCACCGCTATGCCGCGTGGTCGCCCAACAAGGACGCGCTCCCGCTCGGTGTCGATGCGCTCAGATGGTTTCTCGCGACGCAGGGTCCGCTCAGCGGCGCGGATACCGACTTCAGCATCGCGAAACTGGTCGAGGTGTACAACGCCGACCTCGCCAACGGCGTAGGCAACTGCGCCAGCCGTGTGGGCAACATGATCGAGAAATATTTCGACGGGGTCGTGCCCGACCCGCGCGGCGCGACCGCGCACACGCCCGCAGGCCACACCGTGTTCGACTTCGCCGTTCTCTGCGACCGCGCCCTTCAGGGCGCGATCGACGCACTCGCCGAGTTCCGGATCGACGCGGCGTTGCAGCAGGGTATTTGGCTTGTGGGGCAGGTCGATCTCTTCATCAACCACACCCGTCCATTCACGATGGCCAAGGAGATGGATAAGGTCCGCGCCGAGGGCGATTCCACGCGCGCGGCCGCGATGCGCGAAGAACTCGGGCGAATCCTCTATCTGTGCGCCGAGGCGGTGCGCATCGCGTCGCTGCTCGTCGCGCCGGCGATGCCCGAGAAGATGAACCAACTCTGGCGAACGTGGGGGTGCTTGCCGCCAACGGGCGTTGCGCTCGCCGACCTCGCGGCCTTCGGCGGATCCAACGGGCTCCAACCGGGCGCACAGATCGCCAAGGGCGGGATTCTGTTCATGCGGGCCGATCCGAAGGTGCCGCCGCCGTCGAGCCCGGTCTGAAAGTGTTCGGGCACGACGCTCTTCGTCCGAGAACCTTGCTCCGGCCGCGCAATCCGCACACACGCACTTCCCCGATTCGCCAGCCCTAAGGACCGCTCATCTTAAGTCCCGCCGCGGCCGACATTTGTGGCACCATGGGTTTGCGCTCAACCTCGACATCCACCGGCGGCGGCAAATCCTCGACCAACGGCGTGCAGGCGTGCATCGACGCCTGCCTCCGCGGCCAGCGCGAGTGCATTATGACGCTCACGCACCTGCGCGATCTCGGCGGGGCACACATCGACCCCGTCCGGATTCGCTCGCTGCTCGATTGCGCCGACGTCTCGCAGTTCGCCGCCACCTTCATGATGCGCGGCTCGCACCGCCACATCGAGATGTGCGCCGTCGCGGCCCGAATCTCGCGCGATTGCGCCGAGCTGTGCGAGGGTACCGGCGATCAACAGATCCGCAAGTGTGTCGAAGCCTGCCGGGCGTGCGAGGCGCACTGCCGCGAACTCATCAACGCCCAGTCCGAGCGCCCTTCCGAACGGGCAGAGGCGGCATAACCCCGCACATCCCGACCGAAATGCGAACGGCACATGAGCGGTGTTTTACCTGAACCGTTCTCGCTTGTAGCGCAACGCTTACCGAAGTAAACTTGGGGACCGTGGGCGCACAGACCCAGTCACTAGACGAGCGTGATCGCGCTGGCGATCGACCGAACGGAAACCTCGCCGCGATGGCTGTCGCTTTCGATGGCGAGCTTTCCAGCGACGCGGCCACCACGATTCAACCGCGGCATTTTCGAGCGCTGGTCGATTCGCTGGCCGCCGCGATCTACACGACGGATATCCAAGGTCGCGTGACCTATTGCAACCGCTCCGCGGTCGAGCTGTGGGGGCGCGAGCCGGTACTGGGCGACGATCAGTGGTGCGGCTCGTGGCGCATCTATCGACCCGACGGCTCGCCGCTGGCCATCGACCAGTGTCCGATGGCGGTTTCCATCCGCGAAGGCCGTTCCATCCGCGGCGAGGAGATTGTCGTCGAGCGGCCCGATGGAACGCGGCGGAATGTGCTGCCCCATCCCGACCCGATCCGCGATTGTTCGGGAAACATCATTGGTGCGGTCAACATGCTGGTGGACATCACCGACCGGCGCACCATCGAACGCGCGCTGAGCCAGAGCCAGGAACGACTGCAGGTCGTCTTCAATCAGGCCGCGGTCGGGATCACCCTGATGGATCAGCATGGGCGGATCCTCGAGGCCAACGAGCGGGCCTGCCAGATCGTAGGACGCGACCTCGCGCGGTTGCGGGCGTGCAACTGCCGCGACCTGGTGCACCCCGACGACTGGGCGAGCAACGAGTCGATGCTCCGCCAGGTGATCGAAGGCCGGCGCAAAGAGTTCGTGATCGAGAAGCGGTACCTCCGCGGGCAATTGCCCGAGGCGTGGGTGTGGGTGAGCGTGGCCTTCACGGGGTTGCTGGATGACCGCGGCCATCCGCACCGGCTGATCGCGGTTATCGAGGACATCACCGAGCGCAAGCTGTTTCGTGAGGAGCTGGAGCGGCACACGCGGGAGCGGACGGCTGAGCTGGAGCGGGCCCAGCGGAGTCTCCGCGAGGGCGAGCGGCTGGCGGCCCTCGGCACGCTGTCTGCCGGGCTGGGTCACGATCTGGCCAACCTGCTGCTGCCCCTTCGCGGAAGCCTCGACACGCTCGAATCGACGACCTCGCCTCCGACACCCGAGCAGCTCGCGACGGAAGTCGGGGCGATCCGCCGCGGGCTGGATTACCTGCAGCGGCTTTCCGCCGGGCTGCGTCTGCTCGCGGTCGATCCCGCTTCGCGCCCCAGCGCGATCGAGCGCACCATGCTCGGCGCGTGGTGGACGGAGACCGAGGGCGTGCTGCGCGCGGTGCTGCTGCGCGGCGCGGCGCTCGATGCCCGGATCGCGCCGGACTTGCCGCCCGTCAACATCGCGCGGGCCGCGCTCACGCAGGCCGTCTTCAACCTGGTGCAGAACGCGGCCGAGGCGATGGACGGAGCGCCGAACTCGGTGGTGTCGTTGGCCGCCGAGCGCGCGCCGGCCGCGGCCGATGGACGACCTAGGGTCCGCATCACCGTCTCCGACAATGGCCCGGGCATGACCACCGAGGCGTTTGCCAGGTGCTTCGAGCCGTACTTTTCGACCAAGCAGCGTGCGATTGCGACCGGGCTGGGCCTGTCGCTGGTGCGCACGCATATCGTCGGCGCGGGCGGAACGATCTCGTGCGAGTCGACTCCTGGCGGCGGAGTGCGGTTCATCATCGACCTTCTCGCATCTGACGAAGACGTGCTGAGCGCGATGCCGCCGATGACGGCGCGGGTTGCGGTGCATTCGCCGCGGACGGCCGCATTGGCCACGGCGCTGCTCGAAGCATTGCACATCGACGTCGTGGCCGAAGGGCCGCTCGACTCGATCGACCTGCTGGTGGTGCAGAGCGCGTCGGCGCTGGATCTTCGGCAGTTCGACGATGACAAGCGCGGGCCGGCGGCGGTGGTGTTGCAGGCCCCGGCGTCGCTCACTGATTCGCTGGCGCATCACGACCGGATCGTGTTCTGCGGCGAGAACCCGAACACGCGCACGCTTCAGGCCGCGTTCGAGCGGGCCGCCACGATCCTGCGCTCGAACAGGAGGCGCGATGACCACTGAGACACCCAAGAGCGGAGCGACTCCGATCAGCGTGGCCGTGGTCGACGACAACCGCCTCATCGGTCAGTCGGTCGAGCGGTGGATCGCGGGCGATGCCGGATTCGCGTTCCTGGGTGCGTACACCTCGACGGCCGAGGCCGCGGCGGCGCTGGTTGGGCAGCGCCCGCGGGTGTTGTTGCTGGACCTCGACATGCCGGGCTCGGATACGCTGAAGTTTCTGGCGGACGCGTTTGCCAGGTACGCGGACATGCGTGTGGTGATGCTGAGCGGGCGCTCGCAGTCGCCGCAGATCAGCCGGGCGCTCGACTTGGGGGCCGCGGGTTACATCGTCAAGGATGAGGGGATGTCGGCGATCATGGCGATGATCCGGCGAGCCGCGGGCGGTCAGGTGGTGCTCAGCTCGACGGCGAAGGGTGCGCTGACGTACGGGCCGGCGTGACCGGTCACTTGGCGCTGACCCGCATCACCACCAGCGTCAGGTCGTCGCCGCGCCCGCTCAGTCCCGCGTGCTGGCGCACTTGCGCGAGGACGTGATCGACGATGCGGGCTGGACCGGCCTCCGGCTCCGCGGCGAGCACTTCGAGGACAGCGTTTCGCAGGCGGGTGCCGCCGAAGCGCTTGCCCTCGAAGTTGGTCGCGTCGTGGACGCCGTCGGTAAAGGCGACGAGCACATCGCGCTCCTTGAGCTGGAAGGTGCCCTTGACGTACTTCTGGGTTTCGTCGATGCCGAGCGCCATGCCGTCGGCGGTGAGTCGCTGCAGATCCTTGTCCTCGACCGCGCGGTCTTTGGGCACGCGCACGAGCAGCGGCCAGTCGTGCCCGGCCGAGCAGTAGGTGAGCCGCAGCGTGTTGGGATCGGCCACGCCGTACCACGCGGTGGCGAACTCGTTGTCGAGCGTGTCGCGGACGAGCGCCTTGTTGACGCGGCTGAGCACCTCGTCGATGTGGTAGACGTCCTGCGCGTGGGCGCGAAGGCTGGCCTGCACGGAGCTCATGAGCAGCGCGGCGGGGACGCCCTTGCCGGCGACATCGCCGATGAGGATGCCCAGGTGCCCGCCGAGCTCCAGGAAGTCGTAGAAGTCGCCGCCGAGGTCGAACGACGGGGCGAAGTGGCCCGCGACCTCGAAGGGCTTGATGCGCGGCATGGTGCGCGGCAACATGCGTCGCTGCACGGCCGCGGCAAGGCGGAGCTGGCCCTTCATCGCGTCGTCCTGCTTGCGGAGGGATCGGAGGCGGGCGGAGGTGAGGGCGCTGGCGGCGTGCTCGGCGATGGCGCGGAGGAGCTCGCCCTCGACCTGCGTGAAGACGCGGGGCGTGCGGGAGTAGAGGCGAATCAGGCCGATGGGCTTGCCTTGATCGAGCAGGCCGGTGGTGAGGAGGCTGCACAGGCCCTCGGCGCGGGTGCGGGCGTGGTCGGCGATGCGCTCGTCGGTGGAGAGGTCGGCGACGGCGATGATCTCTCCGGCGAGCGCGGCCTGGCGGAGCAGGCCGCCGCGGGAAAGTGGCATGGTCGATTGCACCCAGTGGTCGCTCAGACCCTGATGAGCACGGATGACCGGCGAGCGCAGGTCCGGTCCGGCCGTCGCGGCGAGACTCGCGCCCGGGCCTTCCTCGAGTACCGCGATGGAGCCGGCATCGGTGCCGACGACCTGGAGCGCCAGCTCGAGCGCGTGGCGCAGCAACTCGTCGGGATCGGCGGTGTCGCTGAGCAGGCTGGACAGGCGGAAGAGGGCATCGAGCTCGCGGACGCGCTTGGAGAGCGCGACCTGCGATTCGCAGACATCGCAGACCGACGAAGCGAGCAGGTTGAGCGAGCGCTTGATGTGGTGCGTGCGGTGCGAGGCGGCGGTCGGGCCTTCGGCGCTATCGGCACCGGGGAGGCAGGCGACGATCGCGCCGAGCACGCCCGAGGAGATGCGGAGCGGGACGGTGTACATCTCGGTGCATGAGGGGGCGTTGCCGTCGGGCTCGAACCAGCCTACTCGCTGCAGAGCGCGGGCTCGCCCGACCGACTCGCTGACGATTGACCAGGGATGACGTATCGCTCCGGGGACGGCGCGGTCGCCGGCGCTGGATTCGGGGACGATGACCTCACCGCCCTGATCGCGGAGCCAGATGGGCGTGCCCAGGAGCAGCGCCATCTCATCGCAGAGCGCGGCCACGGAACCGTCGGTGATGAAGTCACGGAGACGGGTGCCCCAGTCGGGACCGGTGGCGAAGTCGGCGGCCATGCGCCGCCCGTCAGGCTTGGCCGACAGCGCAGTCATGACTTCCGGCCGTTCATCCATGAGGTCTTCGCGATCAAACACCTGATGCTTCCGCGCGCCATTCCCGACCATGCCTGCTCAAGGACATGAGAATGGTTCGTGAATCTCTACCGCTTGAAAAGCGCTCAAGACATCGAGATATTCGCTGTTGGACAACTTCGAGTCATCGGCGACAAGGCCAGTGCGCGGGTCATAGATGATGTCATGCTGAGTCAGATCAATCGCTGCATTCTTGAGGGCGTAGTAAAACTCCTTGAAATCAGTGGTGCCAACGCTGGGGTATGCTGCCAAATATACGGTGACTGCGCGGTACAACACGGCCGCGGTCTTGATAGGTCCAATACCGATGACCTTGATGCCGTTAAAGTGGCCGCCGGGAAGCGATGCCGTTCCATCACACAACAGGGCAAAGCCGTGAGAGATGACACCAGCTCCTCGGTGCGTGAAGTCAACTTGGCAGTCGCAAAGTGGATAAAGCGTATCAAAGACTCTTTCTGGATTTCCGAGAACGCCATTACATGCTTGATTAGAGCAATGGGGTCTCCACATATCACGGACAGCCTGTTGCGGCGGCAAGCCAGGAGTGCCCTCTAATAACTTCCAGCGCATGCTCGGGTCCGTGGCGCAATCGAAAGTGCGCAGCGAGTTGGGCGAGTCCAATCCTCCCCCGGTTATAGTGACAGGCCAAGCGGGATTCGTGACGGGGTCGCCAGCGAAGGCAACATCTCCGTTGAAAAGGTCCACTAATTCTCCGAGTATGTCTACGCACCCCTCCTCTACTGCGTTGCTTTGGTTGCTGCCCCCAAAGTTGGCGGAGTACTGAATAAAGCCGTGGCTGAATTCGTGTCCGATGCCGTCGTCTACCATTTGCGGACCATAGTCAACCGCGGCAACCACATGGGCAGCACACCCCGGGCTAGCGGGATTATCATTGTTCCAGTTGAGCGCCCCCCCCCCAAACTGGTCGATGACGACCGTCATCTGAGCTCCAAGGCCATTGAAGCTGTCGAGGCCAAAGCCGCGATCAAAAAAACCATACCAGTCGGCCATTATGTCGTACGCGGCTTGGACGTGCGAAGTAGTGATGGGCGGAACGGTGCCAATAGTCCCCCCCTCAGTAAGCAATACAGGCCATGTGCATGGGTCTGTAGAGGGAGTAGTACCGAACCGACGGACAACTCGAGTAAGGGCGTTGCAATCATCACGAGATCGATGGAATATGGCACCTGAATGCGCATCGACAAATAGCTGGACAGTGTGCGGTGCAGTATCTTGGTTGCGAAAACGGCAACGAAAGCGGTAGCACAGGCGTGGGTCGCGTACGGATGCACCGACAGAACCGCCATCGAGTATCACCAGTTGGTCTTCGAGAATCACGGCACCCTGCCAGTCAAATGCGGTATCCCCTTGCATTGCGATTATCGCCTGCTCAGGCGACATGCCCGGAATGGTGGAGAGGGCTGGCGGCAAGTGGCTCAGACGAGAGTTCGCGCCGCAAACGGCACCATCAGAATGCTGATGAACACGAATCACTTGTCCAAAGACCGGCACCCCGCAATGAAGCCGTTGAAAAACCGTGTGCTGTTGTCGCGCGAGACACTGAAACTCGCGCACGCGATCAATGTTGGACGACGCCTCCGACAGCCCAATCAGGTGTCCAAACTCTTCGAGAAAAGCCACGGGCCACTCGGCGACGGGTAATCCAATCTCGGCAGGATGCCAACCTTCCAAATCCGCCACTCGAAGCGAAACAGCAAGGTTGTTGTAGTCCGAAGTGTAAATGCAAAGACGCACATCGGTAATAGCAGTTGCCGCGATTGAGTCAGAGAGTGAGAAGAACAGCGAGGTAAACAGGAGAAAAAAGATCCGACGAAGAGCTTGGGGATGGCAAGAAGGTTTCATGTGGTGGTCATGGGCCGAGATAGGAAGTCATTGTGTACTGCCATTGCTCTCCGAGAAAAACAATGACGATGGAAACCATTCAAGAGCATTGCGTTCGGTTACGACGCCGCAGCGTCAGAAGCGTTGACAAGCCTATTCCGAAACACGTTGGCGATGGCACGAAGACGGCAACAGAAGCATCGGCAGTTGCGAGTTGGAGCTCGCTTCGGGCGGGCGAGTCGTCATCGGGAAACCAGGAGAACGTCGGGGAAGCCGACCCGTCATTTCCCACCAAAACGCGCACGTCGGAAACGCCGTTGGTCGAGCCGGGGGTTATTTCAAGCGAGTAGAGACCGAACCAGTCGCCGAGTACATCGCCGTTGACTCTGCCGGGCACTGAGTGTTGGCCGTTGAGACTGAGGCTGAGGGCCATCATTCCCGTCAGCTGAGGATTTCCCGCTGGTGAAGTGGTGAGCAGGCCGTTGTCCGGATCGTTGACATGGTCGAAGCCGATGGCCCCTCTGAACGGGCGATGCAGTCCAGCCCAGTTTCCGAATGGGTTGGTTTGCACCCCCGACGTATCTCGCATCGGCGGAGGTTCGGCAAGTGCGCGGCTGGCCTCGTAGTTGCTCAATCGAGCTTTCTCGAGAGTGAGCGAAGACAGAGGTGGGCCTGACACAACCACAGAAAGGTTGAAGCTCAATCGCTCGAGCCCGGCGGGGCGAACGCCGTCATCCGGGAAAAGATCGACCAACCTGTACTGAATCTCAAAGCGGCGGAGCCGGTTGCCTCCCGGGCCGATGACCGGTGCATGAACCGTTCCGGGCAAATCGTCGATCGCCGTCGGGATCGTGCCAACTTGTGGCACTATCCGAAGATCCAGCCGAGCGCCTGTTTGAGCCGCCACCGGCGACTGGACGCTGAGGATCGCTATGACCAGTGCGATGGAGCGGTTTAGAGGCGGTTGCATGAGAGGTACTCCTTGGCTCGGAGCTTGGTGGACGACAATAAATGTACCAGCGCAGCACCGGATGTCAAGTCGTTGTTCGGGTTTTAGTAGAAAACTTGATGCGCTGCACGTCAAGTTAGAGCAACGCGAACCGCCCGAATGTCGGTGTCATACGCATTGCCGCCGGTGTGCCCAAACTATCCGCATTTCCAGTCGCTTCGACCTTTTGACCGTACTGCCTACTTGCCCCACACACCTCGGAGCGTCGCCAGCAGCGCCGCCTCGGCCGAATCGTTGTCGGGCTGACGCGCGGCCATCGCCCGCAGACCCTCATCGGTCATGGATTGGTTGCCGGTCAAGCGGCCGAGGTAGGCAAGCAGGAGCGAGGTTTCGAGGCCGAGTCCGGTGGAGCCTTTATCGATCTCGGCGCGGAGTTGGCGGGCGATGATCTTGGTGCGCTCGCCGGTTGGGCCGAGCTTGGGATTGAAGCGCATGCCGACCATTTCGGGATGGTCGGCGATGAGTTGGCGAAGGTTGCGCGAGGCGGAGAGGTAAAGCCCCGCGCCGAGTTCGGCGTGGACGCGGCCGGCCTTGGCCATCGGGTCGTTGGGCATCGCGGCGAGGGCGCGGATGAAGCGATCCTCGGCATCGAAGTAGCGCTCGTCGGCGATGGCCCGCTGGCCGCCCTGCATGTGCAGCTTGTAAATGTGAGGGTCGGTCTGAGACTCGATGTCGGGCGAGAGGCTGTCGAGGCTTTTTTCGCCGAGTGCCTTGAGGGCCCGAAGAATTTCGGGAGAAACTTCGGGCTGCTTGTCGGGGTCGATCTTGGCGGGTTGGCCGTCGGGCCTGGCGGGATCGAGTTTGGCGATGTCGGGCTGGTCGCCCGGCTCGGGTTTCTTTGCAGGTTCGGCGGGCAGGCCGCGGAGGAGGCGCTTGAGGCGGTCGAGGTCGCGCTCGGCGAAGGTGCGGGGTGCGGCACCCGGGGTGCTTCCGGCGGTGTCGTCGGCAGGCTTGTCGGGCGAAGCGTTGTAGGCCGATTTCAGGGACTCGATCGCTCGCACATGCGCGGCGGAGCGGATCGGCACGGCATCGGAGCCGACGGCGTTGTCGATGGCGGAACTGACGCGCAAGTCGCCGGAGAGCGAGGTGTCCCAGCGGGAGCGGAAGCCGCCGGCGCGGGCCTCGAGGCCGGTGGGCGTCATGCCTTCGAAGCGCGGCTCTGGCTTGGCGGGCGCGCCGGGCGTGACCGAGGGATTGGGTGCATCGGGCGATGTTGGGGTGGCCGGTGCGCCGGGCGTGACGGGTGCGGTGCCCGGGGCGATGAGTTCGGCGACGGGATCGGCGGCGGGCCTGGCCCGCGCGGCATCGGCCGGACCTCGATTCACGCGCATCCAAGAAAGCCCGAGCAAGGTGGAGGCGGTGGCGTTCCACTCGGTGCCGTTGGCCTCGGTGCGCGAGCCGACGAAGGTGGGACGGAGCGAGCGCGAAGCGAGGTAGTCGGCGGTGCTGCGGAGGGCCGATTCGCCCGAGGAGGCGGCGACGGCCGCACCGGTCGCGGTCTTGGACTCGCGCTGTGTGAAAT
>ENA-ORBV01015804-ORBV01015804.1-microbial-mat-metagenome-genome-assembly--contig:-NODE-15804-length-11046-cov-4.154344_pt1 | contig 11046 bp, 7 predicted proteins | sample MGYA00237777_ERZ505514 | MGnify/ENA primary metagenome ERZ505514 (study PRJEB26160, sample SAMN06269048) | microbial mat metagenome | isolation source: Oligotrophic lake microbial mat | place...
TCGCCGGTGAGCAGCGCGCTCTCCGGGATCGGCTGTGGGGCGAATTTCGGGTAAATGCACGAGCTTCCCATGAAGAGCAGTTTCTCCGCGCCATACGCATTGGCCGCTTCGATCAGGTTGTTCTGGATGTTCAGGTTCTCGATCAGAAACTCGACCGGGAAATCGTTGTTCGCCTTGATGCCGCCAACTTTCGCCGCCGCCACGACCACGATCTGCGGACGCTGTTCCTCAAAAAATTTCCGCACCGCCGCCCGCTGCTGCAGGTCCACCTCGGCGCGCGTCCGCGTGAGGAGATTCGTATAACCCGCCGATTGCAGTTCCCGCAGGATGGCCCCGCCCGCGAGACCTCGATGACCGGCGACAAAGATGGAGTCCGATTTTTTCACGGCGCGCACGCTAGCACAGCGGGCCGCTGGGGAAATGAGGAACTGCGCCGAGTTCACCATTTCCAAATCCCGCGACTCTGGCCCATGCTGCCTCGGCTTATGCGCGCACTTCTCATCGTCCTCGACAGCGTCGGCTGCGGTCACGCGCCAGATGCGGCGGCCTACGGCGACGCCGGAGCGGATACGCTCGGCCACCTCTTCGCCGCGCAGCGGGCGCTCGAGCTCCCCACGCTTTTCTCGCTCGGCCTGTGGAAAATCCTCACCGCCGATGTCCTCGACCGCCGCTCGCTCGGCACGATCGGCAGCTTCGGCCGGATGCGCGAACGCTCCGCCGGCAAGGACACGACGACCGGCCATTGGGAAATCGCCGGCGCCGTCCTCGAACAAGCCTTCGCGACCTTCGAGAAGTTTCCGCCGGAACTGGTCCAAGCGATCGAGCGCGATGCGCGCGTGCAGTTCATCGGTAACTACGCGCGCAGCGGCACGACGATCCTCGAGGAACTCGGCGCCGAGCACGTAAAGACGGGTAAACCGATCCTGTATACCTCGGCGGATTCGGTCATCCAGATCGCCGCGCACGAGCGCGTGATCCCGCTCAAACGACTCTACGAAATCTGCCGCATCGCGCGCCGCCATGCCGACGCTCTCCGCATCGGCCGCGTGATCGCGCGGCCGTTCGATGGCGAGCCCGGCGCGTTTCGCCGCACGAGCGGGCGCCATGATCTTTCCATGGTCCCGCCGGCCACGGTCCTGAATGCCATCGCCGAGACCGGCATGCGCGTGGCAGGCGTCGGAAAAATCAGCGACATCTTCGCGGACAGCGGCATCACGCAATCGACGCCGACCGCCTCCAACGCCGAGGGGATGGCGGCGATCGAGCAATACTGGGCCGACGGGCAGGACGGGCTCATCTTCGCCAACCTCGTCGATTTCGACATGCTCTTCGGCCATCGACGCGACGTCGCCGGCTACACTCGGGCGCTCGTCGAGTTTGATGCGTGGCTCGCCACGTTCCTGCCGAGCTGCGATCCCGAGGACCTCGTCATCATCACCGCCGACCACGGCAACGACCCGACGTGGCGCGGCAGCGATCACACCCGCGAGGAAGTCCCGCTCATGGTCCTGCACGGTGCGGCCAGCCTGCCGCTCGGCACACGTTCGACCTTCGCCGATGTCGCCGCCACGCTCGCCGCGTTCTTCGGCTTGTCGCATCCGTGGCCGGTCGGCAAATCCTTCATCAGCCTCCAGCAACGCCATGCACGTTCCTACTTTCATCGAGCGTAAACGCGACGGCTTCGCGCACGAACGCGCGGAAATCGAGGAGTTCGTCCGCGGCTTCACCTCCGGCGATATTCCCGAATACCAGGCGGGCGCGTGGGCCATGGCGGTCTTCTTCCGCGGGCTCGATGCCGCCGAGACCGGTCATCTCACCCGCGCCATGATGAACAGCGGGCGCGTGCTCCAGTATCCGCCCGGCACGCCGCCCAAGGTTGATAAACACAGCACCGGCGGGGTGGGGGATACTATTTCGCTGATCCTCGCGCCGCTCCTCGCGTGCGACGAATTGTGGGTGCCGATGATTTCCGGGCGCGGCCTCGGTATCACCGGAGGCACGCTCGACAAGCTCGAGAGCATCCCCGGTTTCAACGTCTCACTTTCCGAGCAGCAGGCGCTCGCGCAGCTCGCCAAACTCGGCGTGGTCATGATCGGACAGACCGCCGACATCTGCCCGGCGGACAAAAAACTCTACGCCCTCCGCGATGTGACCGCGACCGTGCCGTCGCAGCCGCTGATCGTTGCGAGCATCATGAGCAAGAAGCTCGCGGAATCGCTCGATCGGCTGGTGCTCGATGTGAAGTTCGGCTCGGGTGCGTTCATGAAGACGCGTGATGAAGCCGTCTCGCTCGCCACTTCGCTGGAAGCCGTCGGGCGCGAGATGGGTGTCGAGGTCAGCCACCTTCTATCGCCGATGAATGAACCGCTCGGCGGAAGCGCGGGCAACGCGCTGGAGGTCGCGGAAGTCGTCGAGTGCCTGCACGGCGGCGGGCCGCCCGACAAAGTGAAGCTGACGCTCGATTTGGCGGTGAAGGTTTCCAAGACCGAGCGCGCCACCTTCGCGCGATGGCTGAACGACGGCACGGCGTGGCGGAAGTTCGTCGCCATGGTCGAGGCGCAGGACGGCGATGCTTCGGCGCTGGAGCGGCTGACCGAGATTCATCGTGCACCGATCATCCGCGACTTCCCGGCACCGCGCTCGGGGCGTCTCATCAAGCTCGATGCCGGCTGCATCGGCCGGGCCTGCGTGGCCCTCGGCGCCGGGCGCGCGAAAGCCACAGATTCGATCGATTTCGCGGTGGGTTGCAATCGTTTCAAGAAAGTCGGCACGCAGGTCGAGCGCGGCGAACCGTTGCTCCAGATTCATGCGCGCAACGAAGCCACCCTCGCCATCGCCCTGCGCCTCATCGAGCCGGCGGTCGCCATTAGCTAACGCGCCCCACGCGCCCTTCCAATCGTCATTCCGAGCTTGCGAAGAACCTCCGATCTCTCCCGGTCTTCTGCCATCGCGAACGAGAAGCTGCCGTCACCGGCCTTCCCTGCGAGTGAGGAAAGGCCGAGATCACAGGTCCTTCGCAAGCTCAGGATGACGGGTGGGGGCGCTGGCGCTACCATCGACACCATGTTTTCACGGTCCCTTCTCCCTGCGCTCTTCATCGCTCTGCTTTCGATTTCCAAGGCCGAAGACAAGCCCAGCCCCGTGCAGACGCTCATCCCGTGGCTGCTCGACGAGGCGAGCAACTTCAAGGGCATCCGCTTCGCCGATGTCATCGCCGCCACGTCCGGGAAACGCGTTCTGCCTTTCGATCCGCAGGATGCTGATGACCAACGCGTCGCCACCAGCCTCGGGCCGGTCTTCACCGAAGTCCTCGCGGCCATGAACGCGCCCGACAGCAAGACCCGCAGCGCGCGGCGCGTGAATGAGATGAGCAGCAAATTCGAGGATGCGCTCCAGTCGAAGCTGAACGCGTTGCCGGGCTTCACCTGCAATTTTCCGCTGACCGCGACCGGCGCGAAGCAGCGCTCCGGTTACCCCGACCTGCGCCTCGTGGATAAGGCCACGGGCCGCATCTATTACCTCGACCCCAAGCTCTACGCGAAGGGCGGCAAGAGCAGCACCTTCCGCACGTTTTACTTCGAGCCGAAGCGCGAGACCAACAAGGTCAACGACGACGCCCGGCATCTCGTCATCGGCATCGCGCACGAAAAGGCGCCGGACGGCAGCGTGCGGTTCGCCCGCTGGGAATTAATCGACCTCGCGAACTTCCGCGTAAAGCTGAAGGCCGAGTTCGAGGGTAGCAACGTCGACATGTATCGGCCCGAGGCCGTTGTCGGCAGCGGCGCGCCGTAGTCGCCCGCGCAACTTTCCGTTCCCTTGCTTGCGGGAGCGTGATTGATTCCTTCCCCTGCCATGCCCACTGCCTCGCTGTTTGACCCCATCGAAGACGTCATCAAAGACATCCGCGCCGGACGGATGGTCATCGTCACCGACGACGCCGACCGGGAAAACGAAGGCGACCTCGTCATGGCCGCGGAGAAGATCACGCCTGCCGCCGTCAATTTCATGGCCACCCACGGGCGCGGCCTGATCTGCGTCCCGATCACCGAGGAGCGCGCCGAAAAGCTCGGGCTCCAGCGCATGGTGCTCGAAAACCGCGAGAGCTACCGCACCGATTTCACCGTCTCCGTCGATGGCTCCGCCGCGCACGGCGTGACCACCGGCATCAGCGCCCACGACCGCGCCAAAACCATTCAGCTTCTCGTCGATCCCACCGCTACGCCGCAGGACCTCGTGCAACCCGGTCACGTCTTCCCGCTGCGCGCCAAACCCGGCGGCGCCCTCCGCCGCGCCGGTCACACCGAGGCCAGCGTGGATCTCGCGCGGCTCGCCGGACTCCAGCCCGCAGGCGTGCTCTGCGAAATCCTCAATGCCGACGGCACCATGGCGCGGCTGCCCGAGCTCTTGAAGTTTCGCAAAAAGCACAAGCTGAAGATGTGCTCCATCGAGGACCTCATCGTCTATCGCCGCAGCCGCGAACGGCTCATCGAGCGCGAACAGGTCATCAAACTCCCGACCGATTACGGCGAATTCGACCTGCACATGTATCGCTCCGTCGTCGATGGCGTGCATCACCTCGCACTGGTCAAAGGAACCATCTCGCCGAAAAAAGCCACGCTCGTCCGCGTGCATAGCGAATGCCTCACCGGCGACGTCTTCGGCTCGATGCGCTGCGATTGCGGAGGCCAGCTCCACACCGCGCTTCAGCAGATCGAAGCCGCGGGCAACGGCGTGCTCCTTTACATGCGACAGGAAGGGCGCGGCATTGGCCTGCCGGCGAAAATTCACGCCTACAAGCTGCAGGAGGAAGGGCTCGATACCGTCGAGGCCAATCTCAAGCTCGGCTTCCCCGCGGAACTGCGCGACTACGGCCTCGGCGCGCAGATTCTCTGCGACCTCGGGGTGCGCAAGATGCGCTTCCTCACGAACAACCCGAAGAAAGTCATCGGGCTGGAAGGCTACGGGCTGAAGATCGTGGAAGTTGTCCCGATCAAATCTCCGGCTAACAAGCACAACGCGAAGTATCTCGAGACCAAGCGGGTGAAGATGGGGCACCTGCTTTAGTCCGGCGGGGCAGGGAACGCGGCTCGGGCTTGGCAACTCTTCCCTTTGCCATCCCTCCGACCCTCGGTCGAGGGCCTGCTGCGCCTTACTTGCTACCGGGCTTGGTCACGGGGATCGCGGCGAGATCGGCGGGGAGCTGGTCGGCTTCGAAGGTCTCGACATCGAGCTGCGTGAGCGCGACGAAGGGGCAGCCGAAGTCCGGCAGGTTGCCGCCGCTACGGTCTACAATCGAGGCCACGGCGACGACCTCGCCGCCGTGCGCACGCACGATGTCGATCGTCTCCTGCACGCGCCCGCCACGCGTCACCACATCTTCGGCGACGATGAAGCGCGTGCCCGGCTTAATTTCAAAGCCACGGCGCAGCACCAGTTTGCCGTCTTCCTTCTCGACGAAAATGTGCGGCTTACCGAGGGAGCGGGCGATTTCGTGGCCGACGATGATCCCGCCCAGCGCCGGCGAGATGACGCGCTCGGCTTCGATGTCGCGGAGCTTCTCCGCCAACGCGCCGCAGACGCGCCCGGCGATCTGGGTGTGCTGGAGGAGCAGCGCGCACTGGAAGTACTGCCGCGAGTGCAGGCCCGAGCGCAGAACGAAGTGCCCGTCGAGCAGCGCGTTCGTCGAGCGGAAGAGGTCGAGGAGTTCGGAAGCTTTCATGCTCAGGCAGCAGCCGTGACTTCGATCTCCACCGAGGAGGCGCGGGGCAGACCGGCGACCTGAATGGTCGAGCGAGCGGGGAAGGGCTCGGTGAAGTATTTGGAATAGACCGCGTTCATCGCCGCGAAGTTGGCGAGATCGGTGAGAAAGACGGTGGTCTTGACGACGTTGGCGAAGGTCATGCCGTTGGCTTTCAAAACGCCCGCAATGTTCTGGCAGACGCGTTCGGTCTGCGCGGTGATGTCCTGGCTGACGAGTTCGTTCGTGGCCGGATCGAGCGGGATCTGCCCGGCGCAGAAGAGCAGGTTGCCCACGGCGATGGCTTGCGAATACGGGCCGACGGCGGCGGGAGCGTCTGTGGTGGAGATGACTTTCTTCATAAAAATAGCGCGCGAGGCTAGGCGGCAGGGCAGGGGCTGTCAAAAGAAGTTCCCGCGACGACCATTGATCGTGGGCCACGACACACTGGATAAGCTCCAATACTTAACCAACCAAAGGACTGGCCAACGACGTTTACGTGGAAGAGTAAATCATCATGCCCCAATGCCCGCGGCGCTATCCCTGCCTCTCCTTCGCGCTGTTACTTCTTCTATCCCTGCTCGTAGGTTGCAAACCAACCACGAGCCTTGAGCGCGGCGCTGGCCGGGCACCCGTAGTCCCGGTGCTGGCGGGTGAAGTGGGGCGCGCGGATGTGCCTCTGATCGTCAAGGCGATCGGTGCGGTGCGCCCGCCGGCGACGGTGACGATCAAGCCGCAGGTCGGCGGGCAGATCGCCGAGGTCCACTTCAAGCAGGGCCAGGAGGTGAAGAAGGGTGACCTGCTTTTCACCATCGATAAACGGCCTTTCGATGTCGCGTACGCCCAGGCGCAGGCTTCGCTGGAGCAGGCCAAGGCGCAGGCCGTGAATGCCGAGGATCAATCAACCCGCTACCGGGCGCTGAGCAAAACGGGCGCGGTGGCGGCGGAACAATTCGAGCAGATCAAGCTGACGCTGCGGACGACGGCCGCGACGGTAAAAGCCGCCGAGGCCGGCGTGCAGAACGCACAGCTCCAGCTCGATTATTGCGACATCCGCGCGCCGCTGGAGGGCCGCGTTGGCAAGTTCCTCGTCGATCCCGGCAATGTCGTGCAGGCCAACCAGACGGACCTCGTGGTGATCAATCAGCTCGACCCGATCGAGGTGCAGTTTGCGGTCGCCGAGCGTTACCTCGGCGAGATCCGGCGCTACTCGGGGGAGGGGGAGTTGAAGGTCGTGGCCGTGCCCGATGGCAAGGAACTCCGGCCCGTCGAAGGCAAACTGATCTTCGTCGATAACGCGGTAAAATCGGCGACGGGCACGATCGAACTGAAGGGTGTCTTTGGGAATAATCCGAAGGTGTTGTGGCCCGGACAATTTGTGGATGTGGAGCTTTGGCTGACCACGGATCGCGACGCGGTGGTGGCTCCGGCATCGGCGGTGCAGGCCGGGCAGGAGGGGCAATTTGTGTATGTGATCAAGGCGGACCAGACCGTGGAAGCGCGCAAGGTCGTGGTCGTTCGCATCAACGATGAAGCTGCGGTGATCCGCGAAGGGCTGAAGGGCGGAGAGAAGATCGTCATCGATGGCCAGAGCCGCCTCGGTCCGGGGGCGAAGGTGGAGATCAAAACCGGGCTCGGCCCCGAACCCGCGCCGGCCGCGAAACCCGCGCTGACCAAAGCGCCATGAACGTTTCCGAGCTTTGCATCCGCCGGCCGGTGATGATCACGCTCGTGATGCTGGGCATCCTCGGCTTCGGGCTGCTCGCTTACAAAAAGCTCCCGGTCAGCGATCTGCCGAACGTCGATTTTCCGACGATCTCGGTCACCGCGAACCTGCCCGGTGCGAGCCCGGAGACGATGGCGTCGTCAGTCGCCACGCCGCTGGAAAAGGAGTTCTCGACCATCGCCGGCATCGACTCGATGACCTCGACCAGCGCGCTCGGCAGCACCAACGTCACCATCCAGTTCAGCCTCCGCCGGAGCATCGACGAAGCCGCGCTCGATGTGCAATCCGCGATCTCCACCGCGCAGCGCCGTCTGCCGCCGGACATGCCGAGCCCGCCATATTTCCGCAAGGTGAACCCGGCCGAATCGCCGGTGCTTTACCTCGTGCTCCTCTCGCCGACGCTGCCGCTCTCGAAGGTGGACGAATACGCGCAGACGCTCGTCGCGCAGCGCATCTCGACCGTCTCGGGCGTTTCGCAGGTGCAGGTCTTTGGCTCGATGAAATACGCCGTGCGCGTGCAGGTGAATCCGCTCGCCCTCGCCGCGCGCGGCATCGCCATCGAGGAGGTGAAGACCGCGATCGAGCAGGCGAACAGCAACCTGCCCACCGGCACGCTCGCCGGCAAAAGGCAGTCCTTCACCGTGGAATCCAGCGGCGACCTCCAGGATGCCGCGGCCTATCGCCCGGTCGTCGTCACGTATCGCGACGGCGCGCCGGTGCGACTGGAGGAAGTGGCCAACGTCCTCGACAGCGTGGAGGAAAACCGCGCGGCGAGCTGGTTCCGCGATACGCGTGCCGTGGTGCTTTCCATCCGGCGGCAACCGGGCGCGAACACCGTCGAAGTCGTCGATGGCATCAAGAAACTGCTGCCCCAGGTCCGCGCCGGGTTGCCCGCCTCGGTCGAACTAAAGGTGCTCAACGACCGCTCCGAGCCGATCCGCGAATCCGTCCACGACGTGCAACTCACGCTCCTGCTGAGCATCGGGCTGGTCATCATGGTCATCTTCCTGTTCCTGCGCCGGGTCGCGGCCACGATCATCCCGAGCATCGCCATCCCGCTGTCGATCATCGGCACTTTCGCGGTCATGTATCTCCTCGGCTTCAGCCTGAACAACCTCTCGCTCATGGCGCTCACGCTCTGCGTCGGGTTCGTGGTCGATGATGCCATCGTCGTGCTGGAAAATATCGTGCGGCATATCGAGAAGGGCGAGACGCCGCTCAACGCCGCGCTCAAGGGCTCGAAAGAGATCGGGTTCACCATTCTTTCGATGACGATCTCGCTGGCCGCGGTGTTCCTGCCGGTGCTGTTCATGGGTGGAATCCTCGGGCGCTTGTTCAACGAATTCGCCGTGACCATCGGCGTGGCCATCCTCGTCTCCGGCGTCGTCTCACTCACCCTCACGCCCATGATGTGCGCCCGCTTTCTCAGCGCGGAGAAGCAGGAGCAAAAGAAGCCGGGGCACTTCTTCGGGGTCTTCGAGCGCTTCGTCGATGGCATGCTGCACGCCTACGATTGGACCTTGAAAATCGTGCTGCGGCATCCCGTGGTGACGATGCTCGTGACGGCCGCGACCGTCGTCGCCACCGCGGTGCTTTTCGTGGTGTTGCCGAAAGGTTTCATTCCCACCGAAGACATCGGCCAGATCTTCATCATCACCGAGGGGCCGCAGGATGCGTCTTTCGAATACATGGCCGAGCACCAGCAGGTCATCGCGCAGGTGCTCATGAAGAATCCGCATATCGACGGGTTCACCTCGAGCGTCGGCGCGGGCGGGCCGAACTCCACGGGCAATGCCGGGCGCATGATCGTGCGCCTCAAGCCGCGCGGCCAGCGCCCGTCGGCGACGGCGATCGTCAATCAACTTCGCCCGCAACTCGCCAAGGTGCCGGGCCTCCGGGCTTTTCCGCAAGTGCCGCCGGTCATCCGCATCGGCGGATTCTCCTCGAAGAGCCCGTATCAATTCACGCTCTACGGGGTGGATCTACCGGCCCTCTACGCGGCCGCGCCGAAGATCGAGGAACGCATGCGCGGATTGGGCAGCATCACCGACGTCACGACCGACCTGCAGATCTCGAACCCACAGGTGTTCGTGAAGATCAACCGCGACAAAGCCGCGACGCTCGGCATCACCGCGAACCAGATCGAAAGCACGCTTTACAACGCCTACGGCTCGCGCCAGGTCTCCAGCATCTACGCCCCGGCGGACCAATACGATGTCATCATGGAAGTCGCGCCGCGTTATCAGCAGGATCTCGCCGCGCTGTCGCAGCTTTACCTGCGTTCCGCTTCCGGCGCGCTGGTCCCGCTCGACGCGGTGGCCGAGATCACGCGCACCGTCGGCCCGCTCACCGTCACGCATCTCGGCCAATTGCCCTCGGTCACCATTTCCTTCGCCACGCGTCCGGGCGTCGCGCTCGGCGAAGCGGTGAAGCAGATCGAAGAGGCCGTGCGCGACCTGCTGCCCGAGGGCGTGAACACGACCTTCCAGGGCGAAGCTGCGGCGTTCCAGGATTCGCTCAAGGGGCTCAGCCTGCTCCTCGTCATGGCCGTGCTCGTGATCTACCTCGTGCTCGGCATTTTGTATGAAAGCTTCATCCACCCGCTGACCATTCTCAGTGGCCTGCCCGCGGCGGGCGTCGGTGCGCTGGCCACGTTGCTGATCTTCGGCCACGACCTCAATGTCTATGGCTTCGTCGGCATTCTCATGCTTATCGGCATCGTGAAAAAGAACGCGATCATGATGATAGACTTCGCGCTCGATGCGCAGCGCAACGACCACAAGCCGCCCGCCGAAGCCATCTACCAGGCCTGCCTCATCCGCTTCCGCCCGATCATGATGACCACCTTCGCGGCGATCATGGGCGCGCTGCCGATTGCTTTGGGCATCGGCGCCGGCGCCGAATCCCGCCAGCCCCTCGGCCTCGCCGTCGTCGGCGGACTGCTCTTCTCGCAACTGCTCACGCTCTACATCACCCCCGTCGTCTATCTCTACATGGACCGGCTGCAACAGTGGCTCGGCAAGGACCGCCACGAGCGGCCCGGCCCGGCACTTCCCGAATCGCAATCCGAGGATCGCGAACCGGCGCTGGTTTGACCCGCTCGCCGTCGGAGCGAAGCGGCCTTCGCCGCTGGGCGCCTGCGTGCTGCGTCCTCCGCGCCATCCGACTCTTGCCCGGCGGGCCCCTGCCTGTTAAGCCATCGCGCCATGCCGGCTGCTGATAGGCAAATGATGTGGGCTCTCGCGAGTCGAGCGCGACGCAATCTCGCCGCCGGTTATTGGTTGCTCTCCCGTCAGACCGTTATCCCGCTCCATCCATGACCGCCCTCGAACTCCAGACCCAGCTCCAGTCCGCCCAGCCGCCGACGATTCTCCACATCCTGCCCGAGGAAGTCTTTGCCGCGACGCGCCTTCCCGGCTCGAAGAACGCGTGCATTTACGAGACCGCTTTTCCCGATCACATCCGGAAGCTCGCTCTCGACCCGGCCGTGCCCGTCGTCGTCTATGGCGCGGGCGAAGGCTCGCTCGATGCTGCCACCGCTGCGGAAAAACTCCGCTCCCTCGGCTTCACGGTAGTCGAGACC
>ENA-ORBV01015805-ORBV01015805.1-microbial-mat-metagenome-genome-assembly--contig:-NODE-15805-length-11045-cov-31.330507_pt1 | contig 11045 bp, 10 predicted proteins | sample MGYA00237777_ERZ505514 | MGnify/ENA primary metagenome ERZ505514 (study PRJEB26160, sample SAMN06269048) | microbial mat metagenome | isolation source: Oligotrophic lake microbial mat | place...
CTGCATTACCATGCACTTAAGCTTCATGGAAACAAGAATCGGTTGGGCAATAATGCACTACGACGTCGTGCAGTCGACAAACCAATTAATCAGTGGACTCGGCTGCTTTCCTCAGGAAGAGTTCGTACCGAGCCTTTAATAAACTGGGGGGGGGAGATCCATACCCCTCTAATGTCAAGTTCAATTTCTTGCCTTCCCATTTTCCCAAGCCTTTCGTCTTTCCTTCTTCTGAAACATGCACAATGAGAAATTCATCCATGCACCACAGATATGCATCAAAATCTGTGTGAAGCGAAGTCTCCAGCAACATGCCATTTTGCGTGTCATAGGCGTTGTAAATCCCAAGACGTTGTCGTTCTTGTGCAAGCGCCCTTTCTATACCAAAGATGTGAGCAGCTTGAACGTTGCCAGCCTTTTCCCGAACGACTGTCCCAGAAAGTACACAAGTGTTCTTATCCCGAGCACGAACACTATTGCGAAAGAGCTTCTGCGCATGTCCTCGAGTGGATGTAGAAGAATCCGATGAAGATTCAACGGACAATGCTTGAATCTCGATTTCAGACGGAAGTGAGTCGGGCGATAGAGAAGGACTTTCACCACGCATCCAGACAAAAATGGTTGGTTTTCCAGCAAGGGCGTGGAACCTTTTCAAATCGTGGTCGTCGGAGATATATTTTCGAGAATGGACGTTCGATTTATGGGAAATGTAATAATAGGAAATGTTCGCGTCCGTATCCAATTCGAAGATTGATCGAACTGCAGTATTGAAGGTCTCAAACGTAGGTGCCGGTAACGAGAAGACAGTGTTATCACCAACCCAAAGCCTGCATGAAACCTTCGGAGGTGTTGTCAATTGGAAAGAGGGTGCACTCGACATCAAGCGCATGAATTGCTGCGTGAGATCGTCCGCAGTATGTGCTTCGGCGTCTTGCGGCGGTACCTTAAATCCGGCTTCCAACCCATATTGCGCCATCCACTTCTTGAGCAGATTCCGGGCCGGCGCACTGTTGGAGCCGTATTCATCCAGAAACTCGTCTTTCGTCCACACCCTTGCATCTCCCCATGTAATGTTGCCAAATTCTGACCGAAATTTGGCTTCAACTAACGCACGAAACTTGCCATTATCACCGACAAGCGTGGTTAAGTCTGTCTCATCATTTACAGGTGTCGCGTCTGCCATTTGCTGTGGCTGTGTGGTGCGGGTTGTTGTTGTTGGTGTTGTTGTTGTTGCTGATGTTGTTGTGCTCCCTTACGGTTCAATGGCAGACGTCGGTTTTTTTAGGTGCGCGAAACAAGAAGGTGTCAGTCTAATCAATAACACGTCAGCGAATGGGGAATTGAGGTGGGAACCGAGTGTAACGAGGTTCCCACCGAAATTCACAGCGACAAGATTACTAGTGTTAGTGGGTGAGAGGCCAAGCGCGGTCAGGACCTTTGTCCACCACATGATTCGGCTGGCACTGATGTCGGGGTTGGCGTCGGCATGCACACAATGGGGCCACATGGGTCTGGAGGCCACATGCATGGCCACTCGGTTCTGTCTCTTCTCCACACAGTGCTGGATGCTGTGCACTCCAGCATCTTCTCTTGCTTCTTCCAGAGGGGGATAGATCCACACCTCTCCTACCTTATAGGTCATCTTTCTAGTGATGCATCGGGCAGCCCCATTGTGGAAGCTTGCAAGAACTTTCCACACCTTGTCAGTCAACACCCAAGATTCACAGCCATGCAGCAACACCGCCTGAACCACCGCCTTGTAAAACATTCCTGAAACTCTGGGAGTGACCCCTTCCCTGACTAGGATTCTGGAGAGTGAACCCGAGCGGGAGCGAGCCTTCTTCAGCTCGGCCCAGATGGTTGGCAGGATTGTGTGGTTTGGTCTCCCAGCTTGATGAGACAACTGAACAAGACCCACACAAAGCATGTTTGCATTTCATTGGCACCACAAAAGCTGCCTCGGATGGCATCAACTTCCAATCAAATTGAGGCCCAACAACAGCCCCAACATGTTTTGGAAATCAGTGTGAACAACGTTGGTTCTTCTCTGATGTGGTCCAACTCATTTGCAAACAATTTTTCGACTCGTTTGTGAAAAAATGCCACAGCAATTGGACAGGTGCCCCACATTCTCCTTCCCTTGTGTGTTTGGCCAATTGGGTGTCCATTTTTTTGACAGAGCCATTGCAAAAAGTTTGGTTGCTCTCCAAGGTGGTCCAACTCAATTGTGAACAATTTTTCCATCGGGCCATGCGAAACATTTCCCCCCCAACAGCAATTGGACAGGTGCCCTGCATTCTCTCTCCTTTGATTTGACTCAAATGGAGCTGTCCGGCCATGCGAAACATTTCCCCCCCAACAGCAATTGGACAGGTGCCCCGCATTCTCTTTCCTTTGATTTGACCCAAATGGAGCTGTCCCAGTTGGCTTTGGAAAATGAATTGGTTTCAGCATCATCATGCCAGTGAGTGAGAGCACAGGAAACAGCATGTTCTTTGTCAGCAAAATTGTTTCTGGCCTTCTCCAACATTTCATCATGTTGGTTCAAGCATGCTGTGGCAGTTCACGGACTCCAATTGATGACTTGTCCAAACTTGACACAAAACCAACTCCTGTTTGGGACTGGATGAGCGGGAACGCAACAATGTGCCAATTGCACAGACATGTTTGTGCCCGACACCGTGACGAATTGTCATCATTCGTGCTCCAAAATTCAAAGAACCAGTTAGGGTTAGGGTGCTCTGCTCTCTTCGCCAGCTCACTGTGCCTTTGCCAAAAAGTCATCAGCATGTCAAATGGAGCCAATTTCTGACTGCAATGCTGCATTTGAATGTTTGCATTCATTTGAACCATGTTTGAGCCAATTTCTCATTGAATTTCAAAGCTGACAGACACAAAGAAGCTGCTTTGATCAATCGATTGTTGTCAGCACTCAACATTCCATTGAAAGACATCATCAATTTGTCAACAGTGTTTCTGCCAAAATCCTGACACAATTTCTAAAGACCCCACACTTGAACCACAATCCAGAAAAACGGCTTCGGCATCGATTCTGTTTCAAGCCAATTGTCCAATTGCAGGCAGGCCTGTTGGTTCGATCAGAGCACCTCATGCTGTCAACCAAATCAATGACTGTGTGGCTGTTCTGAGATTGAGCTGTTATGATTTTAACGACAAGGGGATTTCACATTTTTCAAGTGCCAGTTCATGGAGGGGTTTGGCCCATGCCGCAGAGCTGAACAAGGATTGTGTGTGCCGAAAATCCCAAAACCCTCCTCAACCTTTTCATCTCCAAATTTCAAAACCAGATCGTTGTGTCTTTGTGAAGACCAGCACTCGAAAGGTTCAACACGCAAAATCACTCCCTTCCCCCATTTTGATTTGTCACAACTGGCTGGCCCCCTTTCGAGATGGCTGTTGTGCATGACTGGCAGTTTGTCAGACATGACAGCACAGCGTTGAGTCATTTTGGGGGCTAATTTCGGTTTCGATGAAACAGATCACAGAGCACCCTCATAACAGTTGTGCTCTTTTACTACAGCAAAATGTGTTGCACATTTTCAATTGCTCAAAACTCACCTTAAGCTAGCTAGCAGCATGTTTGAAAGTTAGCAGCACTCGTTCGTGACCGAGCCCAGTCACAAGGGTGTCCCGAACCTTAGATTGTAACCCTAACCCGTAAAATACCAATAAGATAGCCATCCTCATTACATGCAGGACGTGCTAGTAGGGTCTAGCTACTTGTAGCTGTCTGGCTCTAATAGCTAGTAGCTAGCTAGCTAGCAGTAGTGAACACAAGTTGTCGTCTGGCTTGCGCACACCAGGACCGATGGAAAGCAACACACGCTATAAATGTTATTTTTTCTTTTTCTTTTCATGTTTTTTTCTTCCACGCATACAAACTGGTGCGTAGCGCCTTCTCTTTTTTTTCAAATGCAATAAGAGGCCCGCTTTCTTCGACTCATCACCATTACCGTGGGGCACTCAAAATCCATATACATCATCAATGCATGCAGGTACTCATCTTCACCACCGCTTCCACGATGAGTACATTCGAACCATGTAGAATCGTGCACGTAGACTCATCATCTCGCCACCGCTTTCTCATCCAGCACGAGTACATTTCAACCTTACACAATATGCATGTGATCTTCTATCCACGTGAAAGATAAGTTCGTGTGAGGAGGGCCAACACATGATCACATATGACACAACGATATACTTACTTCAATCGAATTTCATCGATCACTTCAAATGTAGTCAGTCAATCAATCAATCACAATCAGCCGTCTTCTCGTCACCAACAGTCCTTCAGTATTCTGTCACAGCAAGATGTCTGGAATGCTAGAATTAGATCTGTTGCCTGAGCTAAGCAGTACAGGTCTCCGTGGTAATTCCAACATTCTGGATGCAGTCAGCTGCCGCCGCATTGCCGCAGTTATCCGTGACCGACCAAGTGCGAACCGATCGGTCGTTGGCGCTGTCGAAGCAACAGCTGAGTGTAGCGGGGGGGGCACCGCATGCGTCACTCACAGCCAACGTAGCAGGTGGGGGACCAAGGCTCACCTCACTGCAGAGGTCAACCGAATCGTCGCCAGGGCAATCAGGGATTACCGGTGGAAGGGTATCTTCGACTGTGATTTTCTGGGATGTGGTGGCTTGTAGGTCGCACGCATCCGTTGCCGTCCATGTGTTCGTCCATTCACCCTCCAGGCATGGGAGACTCTGCGCCTTCGTAATGACATTGGTTAGCACGATCTCGCCTGGCGCCGAGCAAGCGTCCGTCACAGTCGGAGTCTGAAAGCATTGGGCGTCGAAGTCGCCATTCTCGTCAAGACAAGTTGGACATTCAAACTTGTCATCAGAAAGAGCGCTGAGCACGGGCGCTACAGTATCCTTCACCGTAATAGTCTGGACATCCATGGCCTCATGGCTGCACTTGTCTATCACGGACCAAGTACGCTGGATAGTCTTTGCGAAACCACAACCCATCGTTGTGGTATCCGTATAAGTTGGGGTCAATGTTTCACAGTCGTCGGCCGCAGTGGCAGACCCAGTGCAGGTGGTGGCAGTGCAGACATTTTCAGAACACTCCAACGTCACGTCACTAGGTTTCGTCAGGGTTGGAGTATCGTCGGCAACATCGATCGTCTCCACACATGACGCAGAGTCTTCGCCGGGATCCAGTGCCCCATTGCCATCGAGGTCGTCAAAAAGAATGTAAGTTCGAACAACTGTGCTAACGCATGGGTCGGCGCCGTCGTCCGAGGAGGTCAGTACCAAATCCCCACAAGGCGTCGCGCCGATTGGATCAAAAACCAATGCGGGATCGGTTTCTTCGTCGGGTAATACGCATTGAGCATTTGTGTTCCCGAGGGCACAGATGGCTGTGAATTCGCAGACGAAGGGACACGACGCCGGAGCCGTCGCGGCCTCAAAGTCTCCGTTGGGAGAACTGAGAGTAACAGTGTCATCGAATCCAAGATTCAAGTCACTGGCAGAGGGGAGGGCTTCTGTGATGGTTCGAGTAACGCTTAGGGTCTGCCCAGCATCAATAGGACCATCGGTGTCCGATGACAAGGGATCATCGAAAGCTAACGGATGGTCTGTCACTACCCAACTGTTTAAAGCAGCAACAACATTGTTGTTGGTGATGGCAACAGTCACAGTCCACTGCAAGCTTCGAACGCCATCGACGTCGACAACAATTGTGCCTTGGGTACAAGTCTTCGTGATTCCAGGTGGATTAATGACAGAGATGGGAAACTCCGTGAACTCGCACTTGCACTTGGACGGACTGCCTGGCAGGAAAGTTTCTGGATCGGTATTGGAACAAATGCCATTGGCACCAGGAATCTTGTAGGTGGTACAGGATGCAACCCTGACGGTGCTGCCACCAGTGGGATCGGAACATTTGATTTTCAAACCACAAATGTCCGCAAAGTCTCCTTGTTGTCCCGGCATGTCTCCACAAGTATCATGCTCGGTCGGGTCTTCGAGATCAGGGAGTCCATTTTCATCCGGGGGTGCGCCGCCGACTTGTCCCACAGCTGTGAAGGAAGAGTAACTGCAGTCCGCTCCAGTGAGCGCATCTGCTCCTTCGCTCCAAAACACAGCAGCATCGGATCGGGTTGACTTGGCACCGTTGAAGACCTCGGCAGTGAAATCGACGTCTAGGAATTCACCTTCAGTGCATTCATAGGGCGGACCAAGAATTTCCACGCCATCCGAGTCACGGAGCTGTTTGATCGTAACGCCTGCGATCCTCACATCATTGGAAGTGCAGCCGTAACTCTGAGAGCTCGGATATTCTTGCATACAAAGCTTACCAAAACCACCGGGCTCCTGTGTGGTCACCGATTGGTCTTCGTCGCAGGTCTGAAGACGCCTCGTCCAACGAAGTTGGTGGTGATGGTCCTGGAAAATAAGAGTCAAAGAATGAGATACATTTGGACCAGATAACAACGAAGTGATCCGACAGCACACAAAAGCAAGCTCGTCTCAGTTCACAGATCCTGTGCCTGTTTGAACAAGACATACCTCATCCTGACCAGCGACAGAACCGGCCATGAATGCTGGCATGGCCAGAAGCAAAGACAAAACCTTTTTAGATTCGATAAAAATCATGATTTTCGTGTTAGCAAAGTAGATTTCTGTATTTATGATGGTTGTGGGGGGATTTCGATTTTGGGTTGTTGATTTGATTTTGCTAGCTCGCTCAACAGTACTAGCTAGCTACTAGTAGTAGCAACTTTACGCACAATTTGCGTCGCACGTACATGTCGGTATGAACAGTGCAATGTTGAACCAGTGACATGAATAAAAATCGAGAACACGGTTCTTCTCAGGCTTCCCCGAGCACTTGTGCCCCAGAAAAAAGTGAATGCACGGTGGCGAAACCTACTCCGACCAGAATAAACGTGACCCATTGTCATAGCCCCGAGGCAACACATAACAAAGTCGGATTCTGCAGAAACCGATAACTGTGACATTCTTCTGTCACTGTTGTGATGCCAAATCCCGACGATTAGGAGGTCACGCACACAACAGCCCAAGGAATTGGATTTAAAACGCAGTTGATTAGCTTTCCCATCTAAAGCAAAAGTGATCTCTTCTGCATCCAAATCTACAAAAACAGTGGCTAATTGATGAATCACGAACGTGACCTCATGCATGACAGCCTGCGCATTTGGATTCAACGCAGTTGCAAAACGGTGACCTCGTCCACATGAGAACAGCAGCTAAGCAATGAATCACGAATCCCAAAAGCTTGAAGCGGCAGTGGTCCCGGCAGCAGTTCACTGGCACCTGATGGTGCTAGCTAGCAGCTGCTGGTGACCAGCAGCCGAAGCTGGTTCTGGTTCTGGTTTGCTGGCCGAACTGGTTCTGCGCTGGCCTGAAAGCTGCATGCATTTTGAGTGTTTGCAAAATGAACATTGTGAGCTTTGTTGCAACGCAGTTGTTTTCAGAGCAAACATTCACCAAACTTTGACAGACAATGGTGCGTCTTTGTCGATGAATTTGAGGGGACATTTCCCAAAGTCATCAGATGTTGCTCCTGCAACACCCCAACTTGCCTGCAATTTGGCCATGCACAGAGCATCCTCGTGCGGGACTCACAAGTCGCGACTCATTCACAAAAGATGCGCTTCTCAGCGCATCGGACTAGTTGCTGCTAGCCCAACTCTTCACAAGCAGCGAAGAAGGTCTCTAAGGACAGCATCCAAGACCACGCAAGAATGAGCGCCTATGCAACACAACGGCTGCATGTTTTACCCTCTCAACAACGTCTAGAAGACGGATTGTTCTGGATGGAACAACACGAGCTATCGTTGTAACGAAGTCATTCCCGTGCGGATAAGATTCTATACAACTGGCACGCCGATTCTTCACGTAGAAGCATCGTTCAACTCAGTAGAGAGAGGACTGCGCCGAGGGATCTCGAGCTGAACCTCTCTCAAATGTTACATTCATTTTAGCTTCATTCTAAAGCTTATGATTTTCATTTACAAACAACTCAAAAGGCCTGTAGCTTTTAGCGCAGTGCAACAGTGACCTTTGAAAGGCCCACAGTTTTGATCCATCAATCTCTTGTGTTTTCATGCTTTCCATTTCTGGTCACGCATTGACAATTTCATGGCCTCTTGAGACCAACTGGTCTCCCCCAACCACATCACCACTGGCAAGAAAGATGAGCCATCAGCCCTGTGTGCTTGCTTTTGGTTGCAGAGTTCAGGTGCGCCCTCCAGGTTGACGATCTGCCAAATTGATTTCCAATTCCCACAGGGGGGTCTTCCTAGGTTTCATGCCCAACACTGATAAGAACATCATCATTTGGTGTGACACCAAAACTCATGTGGTCATGATTGCCAAACATGTGCGCTTTGATGAAGGCATGAATGACCTTCCTCCTGACCTAATTCCTCCTGATGCGGTTCACTTGCAACGCACGCAAAATGGAGAGCCACTTCCTGCCAAAACTGAAGAGACCTCTGTTGATCAGTTCACCTTCCACCTAAATCCTTTCTCCTGCACCAGGGCAAAAGGAGTTCATGAGTCTGATGACGACCCTTTGAATGGACTCACTCTGGCATCTGATGAGCTCAGTCATTGTGCACGCGCAACTGATGGCAAGGAAAATGACACAACAGACAAGATGTGTGCCATCCACAAAAGTCGACTCTCAGAAATGTCAAGGGTGCCTGCATTGTTGGTGTCAATGGCAAGAAAGGCTTCAGAAAAGACAACGCCATGTCCATGCTTTGTCAACTGCATGAAGAATGTGCCGAAAATCTCCAGCCAGAGCTTGCCATTGAACAAAAGCTCTGTTCTGCCAAAACATGATGCGCAGTGGCTGAGCACAACATCATGGAACCCAGTGCTGTCCCTGATGTTGATCATCACCATCAGCTTGCCCTTGCTGACATTTGCTGAAGGTCCGCACTTTGCTACCCACATCTTGACTTCTCGGAGTCTTCCATCTCCACAGAAGAAATGGAAATGGTCACAAAATCCATTCAGTTGCAAGCAATCACCCCCGCTGAACAGTCAATCGGCCGCTTTGCCAGGCGCAAGCTTTGCTCACTGAGCACATGGGAACAATGGCACGATGGTCAGCATGAACAGCTCAACCACTTTCAGGACCTCAAGATGCATGGTGAGCCTGTCAGGAAACCTCCTGGCGCCATCGTTGTGTGCCCCCACTTGCAATGTTCCATCAAACGCGATGGCACTGGTCGATCCCGCAATTGTTGCGATGGATCTCCGCGATCTGCACCGCTGGTTCTTGGCATTGCCTCAACACACTCATCCTGTGTTGAACAACCTGTGCAGCAACTTTTCTTTGCCCTTGCTGCACAAGAAAATTGTCGACCGACACTCATGCAGACTGGTGTGAACACCATTTCAAGAAGAAATTGGACTGCTCTCTGGTTCTTCCAGTCCTCGATGCCCTTCAGGGCCACCCCAAATCTGGTAAACTCTGGGAAAAGCACATCTCTGCTACCCCACAATCACCACAATTTGGCTTCAAGAGCACCACACATGATCGTTCCACATGATCGGCCACTTTCAAGGTTGCCAAAATGCTCTTGCTGTGCCAAGTTGACGACTTTGCTATTGCTTGTCCCAATGAAGACATCGCCAAGCATCTCCATGATCAGATCGGTCAACGACTGCAATTGTCGTCTGAAACAGTGCCCCCATTCAAGCACCTAGGGCTCCTCAAAGACTTCAATGGACTCAACATTGCGCAGCATTCTGACGCGATCAAGCTCTTCTGTGAAAAGTGTGTCAACCGTGTCCCACCCACTCATGGATGGTCGAAACCTTCTCCTCCTGTTCCATCAAAGCCTGCTGTGCCAATGCCGGTCGACACAGTGACCCCCCTCCATGCCCATCAAGGCCCTCCAGAGAACACTGCTGAACATGCAACTTTGGTCGCTAAATGTGGTTTTGCCTACCACACTCCACTTGGCGAACTGTCACATGCATGTGTTGCATGTCGACCAGACATTGGCTGCGCCACCATTGCACCATCTGAGTTCTCCACCTGCCCGGATGACTGTCACTTTGCCATGCTCAAAAAGGTTGCCAAATGCCTCCGAGCTGCCAAGGACTGGGGTGTCATTTGCCGTCAGTCTCAATCAGACACTTCCCTTCCTCCTTCGAACTTCATCTGCTCCACTCTGGGCGCTGGCCTACCAGTTTTTCCATCTGTGGACACTCAGAAACCCATTGCATTCCTTGATGCCGCACATGCCAACGATCTGCGTGCACTGCGCTAAAAGCTGCAGGGCCCACAAGAAGTGTTTACTTGGACGCAAGAAGATGCCCCTACAACACAATGGCCCCTACACCCCAGCTGACAACCTCTTCAGAATTTTGGTAGACAATGTGCCCCCACCTAAGGCAGAAGACCACCCCAAGACCTCTTGGATCTCACAGGAGACAAGAAGGTTAATGGCAAAGAGATGTAGACTCCGCAGAGACAAGAACCACAGTAGACAACAGGCAAGAGTACTTACAAGACAGATTAAGAAGAGCCTCAAGCAGGACCAGAAGGACAGAGTAGCAGCAGCCGGAGCAGAAATTGAAGCATGCCTGGAGAATGGAGACCTACAAGGAGCTTGGGATATTACCAGAAGATGGTTTAGATTTGCAGGAGACAAGCCCCCACTACCTACCAGAGAGAGTATGCTAGCCTTGACCCAGACCAGGATTGATTTGTACACAGCCCAGCCACCAGCAGATACAGGGATCCCCAACGTTGCCCCTAGAAGACCAGTAGATGATAGTGTACCTCAAGAAGCAGAAATAGCAGCAGCAGTAAGAAGACTCAGAAGGAACAAGGCTCCAGGCATCTCCAAAATGACCTCCAACCATCTCAAGGCCTGGATGAAACAAGCACTAGAACCAGAAGAAGGCAAGCAACCACAACGACAGCCCTGGGATACACTGGTGCAACTCATTCAACACATGTGGAGCACAGGGCAGCTGCCTACAGAGCTGACCTGGTCCATCCAAGTCCTCTTACCCAAACCCAACGG
>ENA-ORBV01015806-ORBV01015806.1-microbial-mat-metagenome-genome-assembly--contig:-NODE-15806-length-11045-cov-9.868527_pt1 | contig 11045 bp, 4 predicted proteins | sample MGYA00237777_ERZ505514 | MGnify/ENA primary metagenome ERZ505514 (study PRJEB26160, sample SAMN06269048) | microbial mat metagenome | isolation source: Oligotrophic lake microbial mat | place...
GCCGGGCTGACGACTGCGGAGCGGCATCTCGTGCAGACACGGAGAGCGGAGACGGCGTATGCGTTGAGGGCGCTGTGTCTCTACGAGTTATTGACCGACGTTCGTGCGCAGCATCTCTTCAGCCGGCAAGGGGCTGCAAGTGTCGAGCATCTTTCAGCCATCGCTTCGCAAATGCGGGACAATTGGACTGCGGACAAGACCAGTCATGTGCGGGATCTCGGGTCAGATGCTGACGCGGCTTGGCTCGCGATTGAACGAGGTGTGAAGCACCGAAATGGTGTTCTCCAACTGGGCGCAGCGGCGCAATGTCTGGAGCCCACAAATTTTGAGCGGCTCTATTTTGCAGCCTGGATGATCCTCGAGGGGCAACCGCGTAGCGCGATTGGGATGTTGCTGCGTATTGCGTCTGCACCAGAAACCAGCGTGATGCGAAGTGTTGCTGGAACAAATTTGGGTCTTGCGTATTACGAGGTAGGCGATTTTGCCCGGTCACGAGCCTGGTATCGATCAGCATCTCTCGTAAGCCCAGACTACTTCCCCTGTGCGGTCGGGCGATTCATCCTTTCACTCCAACTCGGAGATAGGGAAGATGCACTTTCCTCGGCTGGATCGGTCGAAGATTTAGCCACAAACAACGTTGACGAACTCACGTGGTTGATCGATGCTCAGCATCGTCGGCGGCGAAGCTTTCAGGTAAACCTGACCAAGGGAGGACGAGATCTCCTTCCGCGACTTCGCGATGCTCTGGGTCCAGCATCTAGGAGATTAGTCAATGCAGTCGAATAAATCCCGGCTCTATATCCTGGGCAGGCATAAGAGTTTCATTCTGGCGCCCGCAGGTGCATGCCTTCTCTATGTCGCCTCAATCTGTCATGCGCAGGTCGGTGGTCTGATCGGCCCATCGGTACTACAGCGGCCAGGTCCGATTACGAGAGTTTCCGTCGGCGGTGTCGGCGAGGCAGTCATCGACCCTGCCTGCCCCATGCGACCTCTTCCCTAGGCCGCGCACGACAATCACACCACTATGACTTCGTCTCATCGACTTGGTTGGCTTCTAGGCTGTCTCGTCGCACTAGCCCTAGCTGCATGGATTTATGTTTCCAACTTCACGAATAGCGGGCCTAACCTGCTTTTCGACGGTTCATCTAACACGTCTGCCCCGGCCCCCCCACTTTCTAACTCACTCCCAAAGGCCGAGGCATTCGGAGAAGGTCGAGATCTTCAAGGTCGTTCTACCGTTGCCGTCGGCATCGAAGTTCTCGACAGCAGTTCACTTCCGATAGTGGGGGCTGTCGTATCGTGGACGCCTGCCAAGACCGATTGGATTTCTCGAACGATCGCAGAGACTGACCGACCTTGGCTAGAAATTGAGGCTGGATCGTTGTTCAGCCAGTCGGACGAGCGCGGACGTTGTGATTTGAAGTTCGAGAACACTGTTCCCGCTGTCCTCTGGATTTCCCATGCCGGGTATGTGGCTCATACGATTCACAACCTTCGCGGTGGGACACTTGATGTATCCAAGCCGATCGTACTAGCCAAATCGAGCCTCATGCTCTCTCGGGTAACCCAGGCAGATGGAAGGCCTGTGGCCTCGGCCGAGATTCGCCAGTGTTTCTCCATGTGGGACAAGCCGGTAGACGCCACATCTCCGGATGCGATCGCTGTCCGCATGTTCCAGCGTCGCTACACCACTGACCCAGCAGGTGAAGCGAGCCTGGCCGGTTTGACGGGTTACCACAGCTTGAGCGCGCTGCTACATGATCAGTGTTCCAACCCCTGGACCGGGATCCAGCCCTGTGAGCCCGTGCTCGTGCTCCGCTCAACTTACACAGCGAGCGGAAGAGTCACAGCACATTCGAATGGCAGCACGAGTCACGCACTCGATCGCATTACGATTTCGGCTACGGTGGACTCGGTCGGTGAAGAGATCGGCTACCTAACTGTTCGAAGCGACGGAACCTGGGGGCCTGCCCAGCTCCCGGTTCGGCCCGCCTCTGAATACGCATACGATTGGGAGAGTGATGTGTGGATGGCCGAGCATGTCAAGCGGCCAGCTCCTGCACCAGGCGACGTCGTCTACGTCGATTTTGTGGGCGAAAAGGGCTTGGAATTGCCAGTCATCGTTGTTGACGCTGCCGACAATCCGGTTGAAGGAGCACGAGTACAAGCGAGCTCTGAGTACAAGGGTACGACGGAAAGTGTGACGCTCTACACCGATGCGAAAGGAGTCGTCGAGTTCCAAACCGTTCGGCCTGGCGCGCTCTGGATATCCGCGTACAAGTCCGGGTATGAGCCGAACGAGAGCGAGCGCCTCGAGCTATACCAGAACTCTCAGATCCCTTATCGCATTCAACTGAGTCCTGGGGGACACCTGCGCGGCCGCGTCATGCTGAATGGCAAACCCGTACGAACGTTTGCCATCCGCGTGCGGAATGAGGCCAAGCACTTCGATGACGATCGGCACTTCCTGGATCGAAGCGACGGCACTTTCGAGATACCTGACCTCCCCCTGGGAGATCTCGTTGTAGTAGGCTCTTCGTCACCAACGAATCGAAGCTCCGCGATCACGGCCTTGATCAATATCGGCAGCACTGCGGAAGTCCTTCTCCAACTCGTGCCCGGCCTTGTCGGAAATGGTCATGTCCTCGCTGCGGCCACCGGTGGCCCAGTCCCGGCCGCCTTCGTTCAACCGTTTCTAGTGGTCTCTGGCAAGAACTTGGGAGCCTTTGGGCCTGCCCACGCCTGTAATCCCGACGGTTCCTTCGAGTTTGCGGGCTTCGGCCTCGATAGAAATGTCATCGAAGTCACAGCACCTGGATTCGCGAAATTGAGACAGGTCCAGGATCGTGACGAAAATGGCAAGCTCGACTTCGGATGGCTGGTATTGCAAACATCTGGCGGCCTGACCGTTCAATTGAATACGGACCTGCCTGAGAACATAGGGATCTTCGCAGTTGGAGTCGTGCCGGGAAATCTGGTCCCAGAGGTACGCATGAATACTGTGGGTTCTGCGCGGTTCGAGGACATCCCGCCCACCCATTATAATGCCAGTATTTGGATGGGCGCCATGCGCGTAATCCAGACGCACTTGGAAGTCCGACCTGGCCAGACCCGGTCATGGACCATCGAACACAAGCGTGTCCGCGATCTTGTAGCGGAACTCGATCCGGGCCCCGGAAATCCTCTTCCGGTTGGAATGTCATGTCGCGCCTCTTACTTTGATCCAACCGGATTAGATGTGGCTTTTACTGCTCCATTCGATGACAGCGGCCGCGTTGATTTCTCCCGCATCCCCCAGGACGACATCCTCCTGGACATTTTCGACGCGGATTGGAATTTGGTGATGTCCGAGTGGGTTCACTCTGATCGGAACAGTCCCTTGGTCGTCAAGGTGCCGATCGGAACGCCTCCAGTTCGGGTACGCGTGCTCGACACTGATCGCAAGCCGATCTTTCCAGCCACAGTGCTCTTCAAGCAAGTGCGGGGCGGCGCGAGCTTCAGCCTTCCCCTGCCGACCAATGCGCAAGGCGAACTCGAAGTTCCAAGAATTCCTGAGATGAGGCTGACTGCACTGGTCACGAGCCCTACCTGGCGGAAGTGGGTGCAAAATCTCACGCCCCCGGCTAAGCCTGATGACGTGCTCGAGATCATTGCCTCGAACTCCGCTTCTATCAAGATTCGCGCGCTGGATCGCACGACTCCACTAGCCGCGTTAAAGCTCGATCTCACCGACCCACTTCAACTCGACGTGCTCTTCGATTCGAGGGGGACGAGCCCAGAGGGTCTCGTTCATTTCGATCACCTGGAACAGCAGAAGTTCGACGTCCGCACCGTCGATCTCGGGTACTGGCCGGCGCGCGTGACGGTGCAGGCTACGAATGGCGGCACGCAGGCCGACATCCAGGTCCGACGTTTGGGCGGTGTCCGAATTCATGCCTCAATCGTCGGGACTCCGTTACGCCAGAAGCCGATCCCTCTGCGCTCCCTCGAGTTCGATACAGACGTATCAGACTGGGTGACCGCAGGTCGCGTGCAAGCGAGCTCCGGACGCCTCGAAACGAATGAGGACGGTGAGCTGGCCGTCGAGGGACTGCCGAACGGCACTTATCGCTGGTCCGTGAAGAACAGCAGCGGCGATGTCGTAACTGGGGAATTCACGGTCTCCCCGCGTTCGACCTCTGACGTCAATATCGCACTACCGTAGATCTGAGCTCTCCGGTCGAGGCTGGATAATCTTTGGGGAATGTCGCTGATCTGATCGGCGACCAAGATAATAACCTGGCCCCTTCATGACGCACACGTGTGGAGTCTTGGGTGCGCAGTGCAGTCCGAGCTCGGCACCCGGCTGAGGCACCTAGCAGAGGATTGGTCGATGCGACAGAGGTACATGCTCGCGGAATGCTCGGCATTCGCAGCCCATGGAACATTGTCTACAGCCGGCATCGTGCTCACGGTGTCCTTGCTGATTCAGCCCGTTGACGCGCAGGGCGGAGCAACCATAAGCCCACTGATCTCTCAACGGCCTCACGCGCTCGTTCGCAACCTGCCATTGCACCCACCCGAGGGGATAGGACTTCCAAGCGCATGATCCTTCGGTCCCCGGCTCACCCCGGAGTCCTTCGGGAGCCCTGCTGGGCTTCTCGCGGCGCGCGCAGCGCGCCGTCCTGTCTGCTGCTGGGCTGAAAGCGCTCATATGGAGCCTCGGCAGCTCGTTTCGCCATCGGCTCGTGCGCATGACAGCATAGCTTCGCCAGCCCGAGCCTGCTCAGGAAGCGCGATGCAGGATCCGGCCCTCTACTCCGCGAACTCGAACTCGGGCGGCGCTCGCGCGGGCGCCATGCTCGGCGCCTCCGTCGGGAGCCCGAGGTGCACGAGGAGGTAAGCCCTGGTCCGGCGCAGCCGGACTCGAAGCCTCCAGCGGAGGCTTCGAGAAGGGATCCCCCAAGGGAGCGCCTCGGCGCGACCGCGGCTGAGGCACGACCAGGCCGTCGGTGAGGAACGCAATCAGTTCGCGCAGTCCGCCGCAATGCGGGCAGGTCAACACGTCGATCGAAAATGCGCGCAGCATGAGTTCAGCCCAAGTCGAGCGCGTGCGGCGCTTGGGCGGGCGAGCGTTGGCCGTGGGAGGGGATTCATAGTTCGGTTGCAGAGGCTGCTCGCCGTGCAAATCGCCCTGAGCGCCGTCCGCCGAACTCGGAGACCGCGGCACGATGAACTCGCGCCACTTGGCCGCCGGAGCCAGCACTCCGTGATACGTCAGCAAATGCGCCCTCGGTCGAGGAACGAGCGCGGCGAGCCGGGCCAGGAAGTCGAGCGGCTCGAACTGAATCGCGGACGTGCCGTCTCGCCAGCGTCGACGCAGCGCGTAGATCACTTTGCCATCGGGGGCGAGCGACAGTCGGTCGAGCTTGATCGGTGGGCGAGTGACGTACCGACACACCCGCTCCAGTCCCTCACGATCGTCAGCCGCGATGAGGACCTTGGCCTGCAGCGAGAAGCCGTCGACGTCGCAGCACAACTCACCGGGACTAGAGTGCGGGCGCGGATCGCCGCCCTCGCGACCGAAGCGCTCGACAGCCGCGCCGCTGTTCGGTCCGAGCGCCACGCGACCCTGCACGGAGGCAGCGCAGAGTTCCGCGAAGAGCGGCTCGTCGGGCTCGGGCGGGGCGGACTCATCGTGCTCGTCCCGCGGGATTCGGCCACAGCGGCGCAGGTACTTCACGGTGATTGCACGCGAGTTTTGACCTATCCAAAAAGTCGGTTGTACACCCGAAAAGAACACCGGCAAAAAACCGGGGGCGGCAGGCCGAGGAAGACGCTGACCCTAACTGTCAGCCGGCATCCTCAGTACAATGTCGAACGAAACGCATTTGAACGGGGGATGGTGGGATGCTTTTATGAACACAGAAGGGACTGAAGACAAAATCGGGGGGGGGATGACGTCGTCCGCTGCTGCCTATGGCGTGTCACTCGCTGCCGTCGCTGTTGCGGTCGTGGCTCGTCTGATGCTTGACCCGCTGTTGACCGACCGTCTTCCGTTCATCACCCTGTTTCTCGCTGTAGGCTTTGCAGCTTGGTACGGAGGCAGGGGGCCGGCGTTGCTGGCGTTGGTCGCCGGCGCGGTCGCCGCCGCCTTCTTCCTGATGCAGCCCCACTACTCATTTGCCATTGACCAAACCGAATATCAAGTCGGCCTCGTCCTCTACGGAGTCGTCGGGTTCGCCTCCATCGCCATGTTCGAGTCGCTGCGAAAAGCCCAGCGGCAGTCCGAAGAGCGGCAGCGACAATTTGAGCAGGAAGTAGCAGCCCGCCGACTCACCGAACAAGCCTTTGCCGAGCAAGCCGAGCGTTTACGGACCACGCTCGCCAGCATCGGGGATGCGGTCATCACAACCGACTTGGAAGGCCGCATCACCATCATGAACGCCGTTGCTGAATCGCTGACGGGATGGACGACCGCCGAGGCGATGGGGCAACTGCTTGATGCTGTGTTCCGCATCGTGAACGAGACGACCCGCAAGACGGTCGAGAACCCGGCGTTTCGGGCGTTGAAGGAAGGCGTCATCGTCGGACTGGCGAACCACACGGTCCTCATCGCCAAAGACGGCACGGAGCGGCCCATTGACGACAGTGCCGCCCCGATCCGGTGCAAGGACGGCGAGATCCTCGGCTGCGTGCTGTGCTTCCGAGACATCACCGAGCGCAAGCGCAGTGAGGCAGAATTCCAGCGGGTCAGCGGCTTACTCGACACCCTTCTCCACACCGCGCCCATCGGCTTTTGCTTCCTGGATCGGGATCTGCGCTACCTGCGCGTCAATGAACGTCTCGCGGAGATCAACGGCGTTTCTCCCGAGGCGCACCTCGGCCGGCCTGTCTCCGAGATCGTGCCCGCACTCGTCGAAACCATCCGCAACGTGACGGACCATATCCTGGCGACGGGCGAAGCCGTGTTGAATCACGAGTTCTCCGGTGAGATATCCGCCGCTCCCGGCGTGATTCGCTTCTGGAACGAAAGCTGGTATCCCGTGCGTGACAACGCGGGGGAGGTCGTGGGGTTCGGCGGCATCGTCGAGGAGATTACCGCGCGCAAGCAGGCGGAGGACGCGCTCGGCGAAAGCCAGCAATTCATCAGCCGTGTGCTGGACGACGGTCTTTCTGTCTTCGTCGGCGTGACGACGCCGAATGGAACCGTGACCTACGCGAACCGCTCGGCGCTGGAGGCGGCCGGCATCCCGGCCAGCGAGGTGCTCGGGAAAAAGTTCTGGGATTGCTACTGGTGGAGCTATTCCCCTGAAATCCAGGCGCAATTGCGGGACGCGTGCGAGCGTGCAGCCCGCGGCGAAATCGTGCGCTACGACGTGCCCGTGCGCATGGCGGGCGACACGCGGATGTGGATCGATTTCCAGGTCGCACCGCTGCGCGATACGCAAGGGCGCATCACCCATCTCATTCCATCGGCGATGGACATCGCGGTGCGCCGCGCTGCCGAGGAAAAGCTGCGCGACAGCGAAACGCGCACGCGACTGGCGACCGAGGCCACGGCGGTCGGCATTTGGGAATGGAATGTCGTGACCAATGTGACCCACTGGGATGCGCAGATGTTCCTCCTCTACGGCATCCCGCCCACGGTGGATGGCTTCGTGCAATATAGCGACTGGAGCGGGGCCGTGCTGCCGGAGGATCTGCCAGAAATTGAGCGCATCCTGCAGGACACCGTACGCCGCGGCGGACAGAGCCGCCGCGAATTCCGCATCCGCCGGCGCGACGACGGCGCAGTGCGCCACATCGAATCCGTTGAAACCGTGCGGGCCAACGCGCAGGGCGAAACCGAGTGGGTGGTGGGGACGCACCTGGACGTGACCGAGCGGAAAACAGCGGAGATTCAGTTGCGGCAATTTGCCGCCAGCTTGTCCGAGGCGGACCGCCGCAAGGACGAGTTCCTGGCGACGCTGGCCCATGAGCTGCGCAACCCGCTGGCCCCGATCCGCACCGGGCTCCACGTGCTGCAGCGTTCTGACGATCTGGCTCTGACGCTTCGAACGCAGGCGATCATGAGCCGCCAGCTCGACCACATGGTCAAGTTGATCGACGATTTGCTGGACGTGTCCCGGATCAGCAGCGGGAAAGTGATCTTGCGCCGGGAGAGAGTGTCTCTGCGCGCCGTTGTCGAGAGTGCAGTCGAAGCCAGCGGATCGCTGCTCGAATCGGCCCAGCACTCGCTGCGCATCGACCTCCCGGGCGAGCCCATCTGGCTCGATGTCGATGCGACCCGGATCTGCCAGGTGTTCAGCAACGTGCTGACGAATGCCGCCAAGTATTCGCCCAACCAAAGCAACATCTTGCTGAGCGGCCGGCAGGAGGGGCAGGACGTGGTGGTCTGCGTCGTCGACCCTGGCGTCGGCATTCCGGCGGACATGCTGGATCACGTCTTTGAGATGTTCGCCCAGGTCAACCGGACGCTCGACCGTGCTCAAGGCGGCCTCGGGATCGGCCTGGCGCTGGCCAAACGGCTGGTCGAAATGCACGGGGGAACGATCGCCGCCGCGAGCGCCGGTTCCGACCAGGGCAGCACGTTCACCGTTCGTCTGCCGGCGGCGGTGCTGGCCCAGGATGTCGCCGCGTCCACTTCGCGAGATGGTTCCAAGGCGGCGCGGACCGATCAGCTTCGCGTGCTCATCGTCGACGACAACGCCGATGCGGCCGAAAGCCTGGCGGCGCTTTTTCAATTGCTGGGTCACGAGACATCGGTCGCGACTTCAGGGCCGGCGGGGCTCGAATTGGCGAGCCGTGCGACACCGGATGTGGTGTTTCTCGATCTCGGCATGCCCGACATGAGTGGCTACGAAGTGGCTCGACGCCTACGGCCCATGCCCGAGTTCGCGGCAACGACACTGGTCGCCTTGAGTGGCTGGGGAAGCGACGAAGACCGAAGAAAAGCGAAAGAGGCCGGCTTCGATCGGCACTTCGTCAAGCCGGCCGACTACGAGGAGATCGAGGCCCTTCTCGACCAACTGGGCCGAAGGCTCGGCCGAATCAAATCGGGGCAGACGTCGAACTGAACCAGCGAAGTTGCGACATGAATGTTCACAGGGCCGAACTGGTGCGGATCGCGCGAACGAAGGGAGAGGCCCGCACCCCATGCCCCCCAGCCTTCTTGGCGCGCGGCCACTGAGAATCGTCCGCGGCGGTGACCCTGGTCGATCCCCGGCCCCTTGCAACTAGCGTCAACTGCCGGCGTGCGTGGGCTGGCTAGATTGCCGATCGCCGACAGGCAGGTGTGCCGGTTTGTCTTGGTCGGCGGCTTTGAAGCCGCGAATTGGGAGCTTCCTTCGTCAGCTCAGGGTGGCTATGGAGAGCTCTCCATAGCGACCCAGAGCCGAAGTTCGCCAGCCCTGTCTTTACGGCGCTTGGCGGTCCGCCGAAACGTACGCCAGAATGACAGTCATGCATCCGGCAACCCCTCAGCTCGGCGATGCCTTTGCACGCAGCAACGACAGCGCATGGCCCGGCTGAACTTCCACCACCTGCACTACTTCTGGGCCGTGGCCAAGGACGGCAACCTCACGCGCGCTGCCACGCAGTTGCATGTGACGCCGTCGGCGCTGTCCACGCAGATCAAACAACTGGAGGAACAACTCGGCCAGCCGCTGTTCGACCGTGTCGGGCGCACGCTCAAGCTGACCGAGGCCGGCCAGCTGGCGCTGGGTTATGCCGAGTCGATCTTCGCCGCCGGCAACGAGCTGTCAGCCCTGCTGCGCGAGGGCCGGCGCGACGCTCGGCAGGTGCTGCGTATCGGCGCGGTGGCGACGCTGTCGCGCAACTTCCAGGAAAACTTCGTACGCCCGCTGCTAGAGCGCGCCGACGTCGAGCTGGTGCTGCAGTCGGGCAGCCTGGACGATCTGCTGGCGCGGCTGCGCGTGCACACGCTGGACCTGATCCTGTCCAATCGTCGCGTGCATGCCAGCGCTGCAGACCCTTGGCGCTGCCGGCGCATTGCCCGCCAACCGGTGAGCCTGGTGGGCCGGCCGCGGCCGAAACGCCGCGCCTTCCGTTTCCCCGATGAGCTGGCCGAGGTGCCGCTGCTGCTGCCGGGCCGCGACAACGACATCCGCGCCGGTTTCGATCTGATGTGCGAGCGGCTCGGCATCCGCTACCGGCTGCGCGCCGAGGTGGATGACATGGCGCTGCTGCGCTTGTTGGCGCGCGATTCCGACAGCGTCGCGCTGCTGCCCACCGTGGTGGTGCAGGACGAGTTGCGCAGCGGCTTGCTCGTGGAGTACGCGGTGGTGCCCGACCTGCACGAAACCTTCTTCGGCATCTCGATGGAGCGGCGCTTCGAGCCGCCCCTGCTGAAAGCGCTGCTGCGCCAGTCCGAGGCCGAGGTGCTGGGCGACTTGCCCGGCTGAAGGCGGCGATCTCTCGCCAGCGCCCGGGCTGGCAGCCAAGTCCGGTCGCGGCGCCAGACGAGTTCACCGTGGGCGTCGCGCCGGTGCATGCCGCGTTTGGGCGCTTCTGGTGCCCACAGGTTGACCCTGCTCGGACGCGAAGCGCAGCGTCAGCACCGGCCCAAGGATTTCTATCGTTCTGTTTCATAAAACGATATGTAGAGATTAATGAATTTTACGGAAGTTCTGTGGCTTGTCATAGTCCAACACCACACAACCAATTCCCAGTCGCCGCCCATGGAATCGATGCTTGCCGACTTGCCGCCGCTGCGCGCCGCACTGCTGGGCGCCGTGCCGCTGTTGTTTGCACTCGCCGCAGCACCCTCGTTCATGTCCGCTTCGCCGGAATCCGGCTGGCGCTGGGCACGCTTCGGCACGGGCCTGGCGCTCGCCGCGGCGATCCTCTCGTTCGCCTGGCTGATGGCCGGCGGCCCCGGAATCTGGCGCGGGCCGGCTCTCGCCGGCCCCGACGCGGGCATCCATTTCAGCCTGCGCAGCGATGCGCTGGCCGACATCATGCTGGTGCTGGTGTGCTTCATCGGCTGGGTCATCGTCGGCTATTCGCAGTCGTATCTCGGCGGCCAGCGCGGCCAGCCGCGC
>ENA-ORBV01015808-ORBV01015808.1-microbial-mat-metagenome-genome-assembly--contig:-NODE-15808-length-11045-cov-6.062637_pt1 | contig 11045 bp, 10 predicted proteins | sample MGYA00237777_ERZ505514 | MGnify/ENA primary metagenome ERZ505514 (study PRJEB26160, sample SAMN06269048) | microbial mat metagenome | isolation source: Oligotrophic lake microbial mat | place...
ATACCAGAGCTACTGAGTCGTGATTGTTCCATGCCATTACCATACTGTAGAGTACAGTACAGTACAGTAGCGTCTAGCCGCGCATTTGACAAGATCATTATTTTTAGCACGACAAAACACTGCATGCCCATTTTCGCTGCGTGTGTGTTTGCTGTCTGGCCGGTTCGTCAGTACCTACGTCAACCTGCATGACGGCGACCGATCCATCCAAGGCACATAAAAACAGCCGCAACAACAACAAACAACAACATAGCTAATACCGACCCTCTACTGTACTCTGATACAGTAGCTAACTAGATGCTACAACAAATAAAACACTCTTTCAAGAGCATCACTCACCACAGCCACAAGAAACACCACGCCGACAACCACGCCGACAACCAAAACGACAGTAACAATCATAACACAATGCAAGGCTATCCCAATACTACGACGAATCCGCACAATATTGAATCGGCCTACCACTTGTACTGCAATTCCCAAGGCAAGCGCAAGCTCGCTGCCAATTTTACGCTTGGCGAGTACGATGTCTTGTGTGCGCGTGGCAAAACGGCGCACAATGCCCCGGGCAATATTCGCTTTCGGGACCTCGTTGCCACCTTTGCGGAGGCCTATGCGGCGGCCACGTGCAAGTACGAAAAGAGTAAGATCGTCACGCACATTGTCAACACGGTGAGAAACTCTTCGCCCAGTGGAGGCTTCGTCAAGCAACTGACGGAAGCCGGCGTTCAGAATTGGTATGAAGTGGGGGATCGGGCCGCCAAAGAAAAAGTCGGACAGACCTTTCGGGATTTGCTTCACACCAAGTACTCGAGTAGTACCAAGGCCAAAGCGAGAGCTCGCGTTCAAAAACGAGTGCACGAAGAAAACATGTCCAGTTTGGATGAAAACGAACACGAAGATGACGACGACGACGAAGATGATTTGGACGATTTTGATGATACGCCCATTCAAACCTCTCTCACGGAAAAAACGAATCTCCCCAAGACCATCCAAGTCCCCTCCTCGAGCAGCAATAATTTCAACAAACACAATCCCTTTGCTCCCGCCTTGACGAGTTTACAGTCGCGCATGAGTCAATTGAAAATGCCGCAAATCAATATCACTATTCCAGCGACCCTGAATTTTAGCAATAACAACAACAACAAGTCTCCAACTACCAATAATATTCCGTCTCCCATGACGAGTACCAGTTCAGGAACGAATGTCTTTGACAGTTTGGGTCGAAAATTAAATCCATTGAGTAATTCCGCCGTCAGTGATGCCTTTCGGTCTTCCATTCAAACCATTGAGGATGCTTCCGATGTCTTTGGAGCTTCCGCCCTCAAGAGAAGTACCAATAATAATCACCGACGTCCTTCCTTGGCCATGTCGTCCAGCGTCATTTCGTCGGGATCGTACGGCATGGATTTGAGCATGATGGATCCCCTGCCCTTTCAACAACGCTCCTTGGCGTCATCTTCTGCGGGGGAACCCTTGCCCTTTCCATCCTTTCAAGAATCGACCACCCGACCTCCCATGTTTGAATTGGATTTGCACGACCATCAAATGGATCATGTGTACAACGAATATCAACATCAGGACAATCCCAATCACATGCGGAATAGCATTGTCATGAATAGCATCAACTCGGCGGATTTGGACAGTGCCTTTTTTAATGATTTGCAAGACATGATGGAAGAATAACGACAGTACAGTAGTATCGAAACAAATGCGGAGCGGGGAGCTGGCGTGAGTGGTGGTGGTGGTGGTAGTGGTGGTGGTGGTGGTGATGAATTTAGAAATTGGCGGACGCCGAAAAAGGGCGGAACATAATGGACACGTCATGGAGAAAAAAAGAAGCAACGACAAGAATTGTACACAAAATGAAACTATAAATATTTAGGATATATCTGGGAAAAAGGAATACCGTAGTCGTTCGGGTCATAGCCCTGTGTCTTGCTGGCGTCCTACTTGGACGAGTGAGTCGACGTGAGTCTTGGCCTTTTTGCTTTAGAGTTATTTACTAGGGATATGCGATTTAGCCTGGTCTGGTACAAAGGATCGGTTGCCAACGCCCTGTCGATGATAGAGTAAAATTGCATCGTGAACCTTCAAGTTAGACTTCTTCTGGGAAAGGGCGTAATAAAAACATATGTTTGTTGGAATTGCTGTATTAGTATTAAAAGTTATATATTTGTAGGAGCTTCGTCTTTTTGCGAACCGATTGTATATTATAGTCTGCTGCTGAATACTGTATGTTTGGGCGGTGTACGTTTCCAATCGTATGTATATACAAATTGTGTTATGAATTATATAAGTAGTAGAGAATGGTGATAATAGCAACACCATTTCGTCTGTGGAAGAGAGATCAAAGAAATGTACAAAAGTGGAATCTTCGTTGGCGCTTGACACTCTCAGAAGAAGGACCAATACCTAAAACAAAAGTCCAAGGACCGCTACCAGTACCGACGCGCAAGAAGTCAAAGTGAACAAGGATAAAGATGGAATGGCTGACGAGGATAATGAGGAACCATGTCCAGAAGTATCAGACCCGGTAGAACCACCTTGTGAATTTCCCATGGGCAAGGTGACAACGCCTTCGGGACTGTGGCCACTTTCTGTACTCGAAGGAATATAAAGCAAACCTAGTTCGTCGTTGCTGTCATTCTCATCACCTTCGTCGTCCGATGGTACCCTATCGCCAGTATCCCCATTGGTGTAATCGGGTGGAATAAAGGTTTGTGTCGACTGGTCCTCGGGAGATGGAGTCGTCAAAGCCTGGCCTTGTGACGAATGCTCTTCGACATACGTCACAAAAACTTCCAATTCCGTGGCGGTGCTAGTCTCAGTCCGATCCGTCTGTAAGAACTCCTGATACCCATCGTGTCCATTGGCCAAAAACAGAGTCGTCACGACGGTATACATTTGCTCCGTCAATATGTCGTTCCAGGTCCCTTGGTCCATTTTCTCATTGATTTGTAAATTGGATATCCGATGGCCCACTACTGAGCCACTGCTGGCATTGACGTCAAATCGAAGCCCTGCGGCATACGGATAGGCCCCTGGGGATGACGACGACAATGATGATGACGATCTACTGCTGCCGAGCGTCATGTCGATAGCTTGTTCCAAGACTTGATGGATCTGTGCTCCCGTCAAGGTCAGGGTGACTAAAGGGTCGGAATAGGGAAGGAATTCCATGGCATCCGCATAGGTAAAGTTGCCGGCGGAAATGTCGGAACGGCAACCACCGGCATTTTGTATGGCGACATCTGCATCGGAAGTCTTTTTCAACATGGCCAACGCCACAAGACTACAAGCCCCACCGCCGACATAGGACGATGCTAGGGAATGATTGTAGGGACCACATGCTGAAGTTCGACCTTCACCAGGAATCAGGGCATCATTACAGATGGTCTCCTCTTGTTCAATCAATACTTTGGACAGGACGACATCGTTTTCCATGGCATCGACATAGGTCTGTAATTTGGCCAGTACCTCGGGATGTTGTGTAGTTCGTTTGAAGGAGTGTCCCAATCCGTTCAAGTACTGAATGACGGCTGCTTGATCTTCCTCACTCGATAATGGACTGGGTTCATAGGGAATGACAAAATCACCTCCACACATAATGACGTCACCATACTTGTCGAATTCGACCGTCAATTGTCCCATGCCATGTCCAAACTTCCAAGCATGGGCCACACAAATGGGTTTCCCCGTCGACTCTTGTTTGGTAATGACAGGGTAGGTATCAGCGGGCTCCATGACTTGATCAATTTGATTTCCTTGGAGCGTATGCGTGTGTCCGCCAATGACTGAGAGCAATCGGATAATAATCAGTGAGTAAGACCAGCTTTTCGCGAGACAACAAGGCTAACAGCCGCCAAGTAGTAGAGTAGAACGACACTTGACCTGGCGCACAACACCCGTCCAACAAGCATATATCATTTCATAATACACAAAAGTACACGTACCAACATCGACTCCTTCAATCTTGGCCATCCAACGGATATCTCGTGTATATCCCATATGACTGAGCAAGACAATCTTGTTGATACCGAGTTTCGTCAAAGCGGCGACCTGATTGCGAATGGCTTGCTTCTCATCGAGATAATTGGTACCCACATCGGGCGAGGAATTGTCGAGCGTCTTGTTGCGAATGTTGATCCCAATAATGGCAACGCGATGGCCATTTTCAAAATTACGAATGGTAAAGGGAGCAATATAGCCGTCGCGGTGGAGAGGATGCAACTCGGACGAGTTGCCCGGCACGAGATTGGCAGAGAGGACGCGCGTATTTTGACAAGGCGAGTCGGCAGCAATCAATTTGCGTAAAAAGTCGGCCAGTTGGGCATCGCCATAATCGAATTCGTGATTGCCCAAATTAAAGGCATCAAAACAAACTTCATGCATCATCGCGACGTCGGGATCATTGCCGTACAATCGAAAAAAGGCCGTGCCAATAAGGGCGTCTCCCGCGTGCAATTTCAAAGTATTAGGCGACGCTTCTTTGGCTTGTCGAAACATGCGAACCAGTCGGGGAAACCCACCAATAAAGACTCGTCGATCCTTGTCCTTTTCGACACTGGGCAATTTTGATTCTGGAATCAAAAAGGTCTCTTCGCCCAAATGAGAATGATGATCGTTGATATGAACAATGTTCAGTTTAAAATTGCCGTTGTCGTCATTGTTGTTGATACTGTTGGTGTTCGTGGTGGTGAGGTTGACGCCACTTGTCACATCGGCGCCCTGTACAGCTCCAAGCAACGTCAGTAAGAAATTGGCAATGGCGGTTCGATTGGTCATGGTTGGATTTGATTTCGGCTTTGGATGGGTGATCTTTTTTGCAGTTGCAGAAAGATAAAAAGTACCTTCCTTCACTTCAAGTTTATACGTTGTTGCTTCTCTTGTTTGAACTTAGATTGTGCGTTGTTCTCCTGCAAACATCTCTCCACCAAGGACAGTAATGAGAGAGCAACAAATCTCTTTCAAACTGCAAATCAATCGTTTGAATCACGCCGTTACAATGACGTAGTCGTAGCGGGTCACCAACTGAAAGACAAGGAGATTCAAACCACTAGCAAGGCGTGCTGACGAATGGATCGATTGAATCGCTTGAATGTGCTTGGAGTCTTTATCCAATGTGGGTAGATTCTTAAGCCAATGGAACACTACTCTCCTCTACTAGCCGTGATGATTCCGTTTATCCCCTCTTAGTAGTTGTTGTTGTGAATCGCCCCAAGATACTTCGAAGATACTACTATCTTACTGCACGTGTGCTCTAGCTAGTATTCCAGTGACTGGGAGTATACATACAAGACTATCCAATTCAATTAGTGGATGGTTGGAAATCCATTGGACGAATTTTTTGTGAGATAAAGGGATGTACATATTACTATCGGATGGACGACTAGTAGAGTAGCTAGAGTAGCTGAGTAGTAGGTAGAAGTGGCGGCAAGATTCGGAGAGCACCTCATTGATTGGAGGCAGGACTTGTAAGAGTGTTCTGGCGATGCTTCAAACATGTGCGAGTGGTTCCGTAGAGCGGGGCGATCACAATCATACAGTAAAAATCGCTAGCTTTCTCACATAGATAGGGTTCAAGCTACCGGTATGCGTGACTACAACACCGGGACAAGACAAGAATGAGCTGCTGAATTCTGGCAGTGCAGTGACCACAGCAGACTGTCACATGATTGTGGTTGCTGCCAGCATTAGCCAGCTAGTAGCTATGTGGTTAGATACTAAATCTACCAATGTTTGGAACAGTCTTAGTTGACAATGATGACAACTAGCCTGGATGGAAACAAGGCTTTTGTTGAGCAAAAACGATGTTTTTCGGTTTCAGTTGTCAAAATGACAATGACAGACAACATGGAAGACCCTTGGGATTCAGTGTCATGCAAGTCCATCAACAAGGCACAAACGAATTAAAAGGATGAAAGAAAGAGCTCGTGTCACCATTGTTGGCACCACACAGACGTTGCTCCACATGACGCCATCCGTGACTCAGAATTGTTCGTCCACCACAACGCTCAGTCAACATCCTGAGATTCTGCATGTTGCTTTTGTCAATTTTGTTGAGAATGAATGGTGAAACACAACAATTAAAAATTGATTTTCTTGACTGTGTGCATTCATGCCCAATTCCAAAAGCTTCAATGGAAAACGTTGGCAGAAACACAACATTTTCGGAAATCATTGTGAGCAGTGAAACATTCAGCTGGAACAACACATCACCACATGGACATTGGATGTCACACAAAATCACACTGAAGCAGACTAATGACAAAAACATGGAACATCAATTTCATGCCTACTAAGATCAAGAATGTTGCAATGTTTTGCCATGACTAAGTTTGGAACAAACAAAACATGCTTCTGCTGACAAGCTTCAAAAGCAATGCCACCGTCAACACAAGGAGAAGGACGGAAAAATGTACATTTTAAGCTTTCTTAAGATCTGAACATCAAGAGGTGCACCTGCATGTTTTGTTGTTTATTGTGCTTCTTTTGTTTGGTGACCAGAATGCAATGACTCAATTGGCAACTTGCAAACGAAAATCCAGACAGCCAGAGCCCGCAGCGTCAGCAGGTTGTCAACAACAACAATGCTGACAAACATCAAATTCTCCATTGCTTTGCAGCACATGATGGGAAACTGAAGGTTCTGAGCTTGAACTCAGGGGGGCTTGCAAGTGCATTTTGTTGTCATTCAGGAGAACAAACAAGCAAGTCTGGTGACAACACTTAACTGCCCTGAAAATAAACTGATTTTGATGCACAGCCTTGTTAGCAAGCTTTGCTGGTTCATTGCTTGAAGCTCAGATGTTCCCACTCTCATCTCTGTCGCACAGAGTCAACAAGGTGGCATTGCCAAAACTGTGGATGCAAAGACCTTTGCAAATCTGTGTCCATGTGCTTTGTGCCATTGTGCTTGGAGCTGCAAAATTTAAACTTGAAGGAAGTGCTATAAGTTAGTATGTTCTTTTGTCTTCCCTTGTTAATCACCAGCATGGTCAAGTTTCTGATTGTCCGAAAATGAAGGGATGTCACTCCTTTGCCACAGTAATAAGTCGTGCCAGTTCATGACCTACTCTAGCAAGGTTGCAGCTCAAGTGGCTCCAGCAGTTTGTGATTGTGAGTTTCTATCCATGAGGTTCTGTACTTAGGTGGTGATGTGAAAAAGCTACAATAACATGGATTATGAAAGTAATAACTATTTCTATTGGTTCTACGCGGGTAGCTACAGTCTTACTATTAGTCGCATTGTGTGTTGCTGGTTTCGCTTTTGTCAGCCGCAGTTCGCTTCCAAGAAAATGAAGTCGGTCGGGCCCTCGATAGATAGCGTAAGGACATGGACGTTTTTATGGCGTATCAAGGTCACAATGCTGCGCTCTCTCGAGCTATTCAGAAGCCGAATGAAGGCGCCTTGGGCAAGCACACCTGCATTTTCCTTCCGAGTGCAGCACCAAGGTCGTCGGGTCGGTAAACTATGCCCCCCTGCAAGAAGATTGTCACTTTGTCTGAGCGCTACGGAATTCTTGATGCGGTTTGCGGTCCAATATCTCGCACAGACGAGTTCCCGAAGACTTCAACGTATTGTCAACTGCACCATGCTGACCTTTCGTAGTGCCCCCCATTCGCGGTAGTACCGAACAGCCTCGCCCATTTGATAACTTGCGCCATCCACATCCTTGACTTCAAGCAGATATTCAGCAAAACGTTCGCTTGTCAGAGCCGCATCTTGTATGAACCCTGCTCGTATCGACAGCCGTACACCCTCACAGTATAGCATCTTTGTGTCGTCAACAGGCTTTTTGTGAAGAGCAAAGTGTTCTGCATCCAAAAGTTTCAGTTGGTGAACCACGTTAGGGTTCCCCCGCTTTATTTAATTTAGAGTCCTTGCTCTGGCTGCGGGCACGATGTATTTCCGCTGTCTTGTTTTCCGAGCATTTGCATACAGTAGAACCCCGCGACTAAAGCTTTCCTGCATACATCCCGGTTCCTGAGAGGGTCGTACATGAGGTATATCATACGGGCAATGCCACCCATGAGGGGAAGCAACAACACAAAACACTTACACCGAGGAATTTTTTTTGATACTGCTCGCCCATATCAACGGCGAACTTGGCACCGAGCTCGTGGTCTCCAAAAAAAACAAACATCATCATCTACATCAAAGGTCGCACTTGGTGGGTCGATTTGTCGTTGAATTTCTTCAGACACTCATTAAAGGCGGTGCCAGATAGATCCGTAATAGACTCTGATGTGCCGATCAGATTTAAAACAACCTGCAATCCCATTCGTAGAATCAAATAAGTTTGCTCGCTTGCTCGCAGTGTCTCTATTTGGGGAAGGTATAGATTCGAATCATCTTCAACCTCATTGAGAGTTCTCCCGCCAATAAGAGAGCACCATAGGTAGCAATTGATACAATGCGCTGCCTTTTCGGTGTTCCCTACCTCCAAGCCTTTTATGTATCCATCCATTAGAGGTTTTAGGTGGATCTGATAGGGACTTGTCCAAACCAGGACAAAAAAAAGGAGCAATCGGCACTGCTTCTACTTCATACAAGGCGGAATTGGGCATATTCTTCGCAGACGCCAAACTGAGCTTGGCGAAGTACGCCCCCATCGTCCAATCGCCAATGGCGTGGGCCGCAACAAGTGCAAACGCCGATAACCTTACAGGAGACGACGGGGCCAGTCCAAACTCGAGAGTCAGCAGCAGTTACCGAATGGCCGCCGAGATCCAAACCATGTTTTAGATGGGAATGAAAAGCATAGCGCGAAATCTGGTGCAGCATGTCAACTACACCGACAGGAACAGGATCGGGCATCAAGCTCATCTCAGACAAATCCTGCAGTGAAGGTGTGATTTTCTTCAACCTCTGCTTACATCCAATGGTTGCGGTAGCAGCGGATAGCGTCTGTGTGAGATTCGTGCGAGGAAATTTGCACCCAAGTTTGTGCAAGACACGAATTCCAAAGTCAATCGCCTCCTTGAAGTTTCCTGACCGGCCCAAGCTCTCCACCCAGACTCGGTAGCAAGGTAATTGGTCAAGAATTGAGCAGTTGCCCTGTTTCAAAACTACGCTGCAGTAACGTTTCATGGTTTCAAAGTCCCCAAGACAGCTTGTAGCTTGCACTGCCATCGTGTACAGCCCTAGCGTGACATCCTTACTCTTCACCCAGTCGTCTTTGCCTAGGAAGGAAATACCTTTTGCGGAGTACATTAATTGGCCGCCAAACGATGAGACTGCCTTGGCCTTCATCGCCGCCTGCAGATTGAGTTTTGCTAGGTCGATTGATTTGTGTTTTGACCTTTATTGAGCAGATTTACAACCACAAACATAGCCTTTTCCAGTTCTCTTGGTTCAAGATTTTCGAAAAGAGCACGTCCAACTTGATGTTGCCGGATCGCGAAATCTGCATTCGACTCCAAGGAAATTGCCGCCTCTGCAAGGGTCAAAAGTAAGCGAGAAGTGAGTTTAGAAATCCACCGCCGCGGCTGCAGTGAAAGACAGTCTTTGGACTCACCCTTTACATGGTCGTGGACACACTGGAATTCCCCGTTTGGCAACTGTTCCCAGAACATTTCGCTGACCGCCTCGTCCAACAGGTCATCAAATGATGCGGAACTATCAGCAGCGGAAAGAGTCCTGGATGCCATCTCAGTTCTTTGCCAGACGAGTTTGATGAGTGGCCTGTCAAATTGAGTATCCAAGCACGACGCCACCTGGAGCAATTTCACAAATTGTCTGCTTAACAAATTGAGTTTTTGTTCCATCAGATCGGCCACGTTATCCGTTGCCGCTGTTTGCTCTGCAATCCGTGGAATGTCCAACTTCCATTGAAAGGTCCCCAGATCGAACCACAAAAGATGATTGTGACAGTTTTTCTGTAACATGTTAACAAAGGTGATCAGAAAGAATGGATTGCCGCCCGTGCGTTTGTAACTCAGTTCTGCCAGCGGTTGGTTGTCAGAAGGATCGTCACCAACTTTTCCCAATAAAGTCATGAGCATATCGTTCACTTGTGGTACAGTTAGGTTTTGAGCGCATATATCCGTTATATACAACGGCATCTTGATGTCGGAATCGGTCCGACTCTCCTGCAATATTTTGTAGAGCACATGCGTTTCATCTACCTCATTGAAACGATAGCACCCCACCATCATGCGATGCTGATTGGCCGTAGTCGTCCTGTCCGACAAAATATGTTTCAATAAATGCAAGGTCTCGACCACTGCAAATCATCTAACACTATGACCAATGGACAGAAACACTCTCGCGAGCTCATGATGCGAAAGAATTTCAAAAAAGCCCTGACGAGTTTATGTTTGCTGCGGATTGCATAATCACAAGTACTCTCCTCGCCGCCCAGATAGACTTGAAAAACTCCAGCCTTGTCTGGTCCCTTTTCTTTTTCCTTGCCAGCATAACTGGTAGATACAATCGTCTGCAACGTGGGTATAGAGTTTGCCAATAAGCTCAACTCGGTGTTCCCGAATTCCTGCAAGATTTTGTTACAAATTATGCCAAAGCGCTGCTGATTGCCTTGATGCTTCCAACCCCAAATAGTGACGCAGAGTTCTTCACACAGCGCTATAATGATAGCATAGGGCTGCATATCTCCACGAAAGCTCATGTCAAACTTTTGGCGCAGAAAGATCCCATGCCTGTTCGTCATTTTGTAGTTCATCTTGTGCACCCATTTTTGGAGCTTACTGGCAATGGAGGATTTCCCACTTCCAGGAGGTCCTTGAATGACAACAAACTGTCGTCGATGATCCTTTGCATCTGCCTTTGGGACAGCCGCTTTGTCTTCTTCTTCACAGTCACGAAAGGATGAAACGGCCTCCAAGCATTCCCTCAACAGTCCGAGTGCTGAATCATGAGTGTCCAGGACTCAATGACCAGCTCAAGGAAGAATGACAAGTGCCAAGTAGGCAGAATGACCACCAGTTTAATTGAATCTAGTTAGATGAATGCAACAGGAGGGCCACTGCCTAGGCCTGTCTCTTATACACATCTGACGCTGCCGACGAATAGAGAGGTG
>ENA-ORBV01015809-ORBV01015809.1-microbial-mat-metagenome-genome-assembly--contig:-NODE-15809-length-11045-cov-5.217724_pt1 | contig 11045 bp, 12 predicted proteins | sample MGYA00237777_ERZ505514 | MGnify/ENA primary metagenome ERZ505514 (study PRJEB26160, sample SAMN06269048) | microbial mat metagenome | isolation source: Oligotrophic lake microbial mat | place...
ACCGAAAAGGCCAAGCTGTTTGTGAAGTTCTGGGCCCAGGGCGAGTCGATCAGCAGCGCCAGCGCACGTGCCGGCTACGGTGACGGCGCCACGTACGCCTACCGCGTCTCGAAGTTCCCCCAAGCCGTCGCTCTGTACCGCCGCGAGAAGGAGCTGTACGAGGAAGCCAGCCAGATGACCCGCAAAAAGGTCATGGATGGGCTGCTGGAGGGCATCGAGATGGCGCGTTGCGCGATGGGATAGGCGCATGGCTTGTCAAACGGTTTGCGCTTTGGGAGACTGCGCCGCAGCCAATGGGCCGGCCAATGGCAGCGGCGCCTGGAGCAGTCGCAACAGGTCCTGCCGTGGTGGGAAGAGGGTGGCGGGTCCCACGTTCGCAACGATGGCCCATATCTGGTCGACGCTCAGGTTGGCAAGGAAGTCGGCCTGTGCTGCGTTCAATGCGAATCGGCAGCAGGTCGCCACCCGGTCCTGCAGGATCCCCATCTTGATGGCGGTCAAGGCGTTCAGGTTGATGTACTGCACGTCGGACAAAGGGATATGGTTCATGGCTTTGCTTTCGATGGTGGACGGCGCCGTCGTCAATTGCGCATGGGTGCCTTGGCGGTTGGACCGAAGCGCAAGTCGATGTAAGCGATTTCTGATGAATTCGAGAATAGGGAATTTGTGGCCTGTCCGAAAGAGCCGGCATGCGTTTGCCACATGCAACTGCCGCCCGTTGCCGAGAAATGACTGGGTTATTGCGGATCGAGGGTGTGAAGCGAGGATTTGGTCGAGCGGGGAGGTGCCTGGCCAATACATCGACATTGGCGGCACTCTGAGTTTCAAAGGGGCGAACCAGCGTGGCGATCCACGCACTTGTTGCGATTGGCCTGCAACGGTATCCCGGACCTGCCGGGATACCGTCACATTAGTTGCTGAACCTCTCTTTCGTTCAGCCTGCGTTCGCCAATTGTTTCCACTCGGCGCTGGAGAGGTCGATCATCTTGCCGCCGATCGCCTCGAAGTCCGTCGCACGGTCATAGTCTTCGACCTCCTGCGAGTAGTGGGTCACGGCGTTGACCAGCGCATAGCCCGAAAGCCTGCCTTCTGAAATCAGGTTGCGCAGCACGCCAGATCGCTCGTTGTCGTTCAGGCCATAGCGGTTGGCCAGCACCTGCACGCTGCGCACAGGGTCCCCAGTCAAGGGAATCTGCAGTGTCTTTTGCAGCTTGGCCGCGCATTGCCGGAATGTTGCCTCCGACACTGCGGCTTGCACCACGTCGCGCACTTTCAGAAAAAAAGCCTGGTCGTCAGCGCGCAGCGTGTCGTCCTGAAACACCTGGAAGTCTTGTGCATCAGAGCCAAGCGTGCGACCCAGGTGCGTCTTGCGCAGTGCGCGCTCCGGCGCAATGAGTCCATTTCGGCATACCAGCCGGTACAAAAGTGGCTGAACCGACAGCGTGCCTTCGCCCACCTCGGAGTTCGAGACCACGACGCCGGCCTGCACAATGTCGCCAGGAGCCACCTCCATCTGGATGCGCGGTGTGACCACCTTGACGTACATGCGGGTTTCGGTCAGCTCGACCGACTCGAAACGAGCCTGCGGCAACTCCAGCAGAATCGGCAGCACGCTTTGCGCCAGGTCGAAATTGTCCAGGCGCCGGTAACGTTCTGAGAGCACCGCCCGGACCTTGCCATCCAATGTGCGAAGCATGCGCCGGTCGTCCTCACCCTGCAGCCAGGTGTTCACGTTTTGGTCCAGCAGCGTTGGCTGGGTCTGGCGCATGCGCTCGAAGTACGGGAAGGGAATCTTCAACTTTTCAGCGAGCTGGCGCCGTGCCAGCGGCGTGATGCCGTAGTGCGCGGTGCCGGCGCTCTCCTTGATTGCCAATTGGGTTTCTCCGTCTTGGGCCGTGTCATGGCGCAGCAGCGCCGAGGGCACGATCAAGTCGCGTTTGGTTGACTGCTGGCGCTCCAGTTCCTGGGCCATGTCGCTGAGACTACGTCCTGTTTTCATATGAACTCCTTGGTTTGAAACAATTGCGGAGTCAGCAGTGCCCCGGCGGGGCTTGCATGCATCCCCGCGTGGGTAGAAATTGGACCGGTTCTGCCGGTCCGGGAAATCGCACCGGCATTGATGCCGGTGCAGTTGTTGGCGTGGGATGGACACCCAATGTGCCGAGGTCCCCGCCAAGAGCCTGTTGCTGGCAGGCCCTTCGGAAATTCAAGACATCAAGCGCCTGGTGCTCGCCGCTTGCGCGAGCCCCAGACGTCGGCCCAATCGGCCCCTTGGCGCCATGGCACATATACCTGGACGCGGCGCTGGGTGCCATTGCGGGACTCCTTGCGCAACCGGCGCGCAAGTGCAAACGCGGCGGCTTGGCCATCGAAATCACCATCCGCGTCGTTGTCGGCGTAGATGTGGACCTCCAGTACCTGCTCTGGTAGCCAGAGCCTCTCAAGATTGCCGGCGCTGATGCCGGCCCAGACCCTCTTGCCGGTAGCAAGGTGCACGGCGATGGCCGTCTCTATGCCTTCGGCAAGCGCCAGTACCGCTGCGGGTTCGAACAGGCGCACTGCAGCCCCTTGGATGCCACCGGAGAGAACCTTCTTTGCATCGGGGTGATTGGCCTTGTGCCCGTCCTGCAAGTAGGTTCGGTGCAGGCTGATGGCATGCCCGTCGGCACCCTGGATGCAGGCGAGCATGGCCGGATGTTCAGCGACCAGCTTGGACCGTCCGTTGACATCCTTTTCGTAGTAGCCTAGGCGCGGGTGACAGCGCAGCACCTTGGGATACCGATCCAGCCACAGTCCACGCCCGCGCAGGTAGCGGTCGACATCGTCGCCAAATGTCACGGGATGGGCTTCGTCCCACAGCCGTTTGGCCAGCTTCTTCATGCGCTGCGCGGACGGCTCTGCGGGTGGCGTGGGTGGTGGCAAGGTTGCCGACCCAATGACCCCCTGCACCTGTTGCATCGCAGCCTTGAAGTCAATGCCTTTGACCGCCTGCAGCAGCTTGAAGCCGCCACCAGGGCCGCAGCTGCGGCAGTGGTAGTTTCCTTCACCGAACTTGTCGGTGTACTGAAAGCGATCGGTGCCGCCGCAAAGTGGACACGGCTGGTTGCGCCGAGACAGGATGCTTGCATCCACATCCAGGCTGTCCAGAATCGATGTCCAGCGGCCGTGGGCGCGTTCGAGCAGGGCTTGTACCTGTGCGTGGAACTCAGGGTTGCGCATGGCTTGGTCCTGAGTTCGTTGTATTCGCAGCAACTGGTGGCTGCTGCAATGGCGGATTAGATTGCGCAGTGCACCGGGCTTGCCGCGGTCGCTGTGCGCGGTCTGACCGTGTCAAAGTGGTACTTGACATGAGTTTCTCCTTTTGTGTCGTCATGGACATCCGAACAGGTCGGACTGCTTGCCGGACTGCTTCATCTGTTCGTTGATCCACTGGGGATTGCGCGCGAGTTGCAACTGCACCCACTGCGGGTTGTCCAGGACAGCCTCACGCACCCATGCCGGGAAGCGCTGCAGCGTCGCCGACATCCAGCCCTTGACTCCGGCGCGGATATGGTCACGTAGCTCCTGGGCATCGAGCTCCCCGCAATAGGGAGCTGGCGACAAGGGGCTGCAACCCACGACGTGCAGGCATTGCACGAAAGAAAACGGCTGGGTGTCCTTATCCCGCTCGGTAAAGATCCAACTCAGGGTGTCGAATTTCTCGTCCAACGGTTGCTCGGGGTCGGCCAGATGGACGATCTCCTGTAGCAGCCGCCAGTGCAGGAACACAATTTCTTCCTCGCTCCAGGGCATGGGTGTGTCCGACGTGTCGGCCAGGCCATCGTTTGGAAGCCAGCATTGCAGCAAGAGGCAGTCTTGCCGATGCCTGAGCGTTTCGACGATTTGCTGCAATGCGCAGGAAAAGGTTGCCGGGTTTGGCAATCCAGACAGGGCACGGGTATCGTGCATCGCTACCTCCTTGAACGGTAAGAGGCAGCGCCCGCCATGTGGCAGAGTGACTGCCCGTGATGGGTGGAACATTCCGGCATCAGACCGGGGACTTTGTATGCGGAGCTTGAAGGCCGGCTTGTGGCGGTCGTGACCGCCAGGGTCGGTGTGCCGGCGAACCGAGGGAAAGGGCAAGCGGGGCGAGGGTGTGCAAGGCGTTGCCGATTGCACCCTCACCGCGTTTGTCGATTCGCGGTACTTGCAAAGCCCGTTCACGGAACAGGTCGAGTTCGGGCAAGGACCAAGGCGCGAATCGGGTCCGCACGCCAAGGCCGATGTCAGTTTGCCAATGACTTGCCGGATTTGGATGCAGGGCCAGTTACTGCATATTCGGGAAAGATATCCGCGCCAGCGCGAGCGGTCAAGGCGTTGCGACGGCAGTTCTGGGGCTGATGCCGATATGCGCTGCATTCGTTGCGATATGCCGGTGGGCGCAGGGCCATTCACCGCAGATCATCGGTGCACATCAGGTGTCAACAGGAGTCGCAAGGTGACAAACAGCCAGATTGTTCGCATCGACCAGGGCGGAGTTAACGCCCGGATCATCGCCCGGGAGACCAAGACCGATTTCAGGCGCGTAGAGGCTGCCAGCATCAAGATGCCGGTGTGCTTCACCAGTGCGGAGGGCAAACGCACCTTTGTGCGGCGCTTTGGCCCGATGCAGCTCAACATGTATTTCATCTCGGTGATTGCACGCACGCAGCTCGAATCGGTGGATGTACTCAAGGTCGAGAAAACCATCCGGGCCCAGATGGACAACGTTAGTGGCAGCATGAACAAGTCACTCGACGCGGCAGAGGCCTTGTGCCAGCACCACGGTGTGACCCGTCTGGCAACCTATGACACCCAGCCTTTGGAAATGGAGGTTGGTGTGATCTCGTCGACGACGCGGCGCTATCTGGAGATCCTTGCCAAGCTCGACCAGCTGATGCCGATGCTCCAGACGCTGGAGATTCACGATGTGCTCACGCTGGAAGAAGTTGTCAACCAGCGCTCGATCCTTAAACGGCAGGTACGCAACATCGCCTTGTCAGTCCGCGGTTTCGCAAATGGCTTGCGCCGGCGCATGCGCACACCAACTGCGGCCTCTGATGATGAGGCGCCTCGCCTGAACCGCCCCTTGGATGAGCCGCTGCTACCTGGCAGCGATGGCACAGAAGTCGCGCTGGTGGATTCGGTTGACGAGATGGCTGACGGCGGAGATAGCCGACAAGAGCTTGATGCCGGCGTCGCAGTAGGGGCCACAACGATCGCTGGTGACGGCCTGGTCTCGTTACCTCAATCGGACGACCGTCCAACTTGATCTGGCATTCTCATCGTTTCTCATGAATTCCCGGGGCTTGCCATGATGGGACCTGCCGGCCCCGTCACGCGCTTTGTACTGGCATCTCGATGCCGCCTCGAGTTCGAAGGCTGTCAGTCCCCCGATGGCCGCATCCGTCACGGGGCGAAGGCGTGGCCATGATTCGAGTACGCAGCTCGGTGTCCGACTTCGTTGTGCATTGCACACGGGGTTCGAGCAATGTCAGTCCATATGGCGGCTCAGTTGACGCCAAGCATGTCAGCTTATATCCGTAAGTTTGGCAAACGATCACCAGTGGCTTTAGTCTTTAGAGGATCATCTTCGATGAATCCAGCGTCCCGCAGCGCATTTATGACCGACCGCAAAAGGTGAAGTTCCAGCGCTTGGCTTTTTTGACGCCGGACCGCGCGCAGGCGTTGGAAGCTGCGCCTGGCAAATCTGGCACTGTTGCAATGCTTCATGACGACCCCTGGTTAGTTGCACATGAGTCGATGCTATCGCTGCGAATGCGGCCCGCGCATCACCAGGATTGTGGAAAGATCCCCTGGCGCCGTCGCTTCGCCCAGCGTGATTTCGGCAGAGACGCTCTGACAGAGAGTACGCAGGCAATTTTGAAGATGTCCTGGAGTAGATGAGGCCATGCTCAAGGCGCCGTCGGCGGAGTAGGCGAAGTAGGCGGGGAAGGTGGTCTGGGCCAATCCGATCGATGGGGGAAAAACAGGGGCAAGGTCACCTGCCAGAGTGGCATCTGCCCAACCTGGGCTCCAAAGTCCTGGCGCTTTGTCAACAGCGTATCGCCTGCGACTGGCTGGCGCACTTCAAGCAGCCGCTGCTGCTGCTTGAGACCTTCGTCGATCCTGCACGTTTTTCTGGCACCGTCTACCGCGCGGCCAACTGGATCTGTCTGGGTCAGACCCAAGGCTCTCGGCGCATTCAAGGCGGTTACAGCGTACGCGGTGGCGCGCCCAAATTGGTCTTTGTTCGCACGCTGCAAAGCGATGCGCAACTCCAACTCTCTCGTCCCGTCATACAAGCCCACTACGCCCAGGAGTCCCCCAAGATCATGCTTGCCATCGAACACATGAGCGCCTTGCCGTCCTACTTCAAAGACATTGCCGATCCCCGGCCGGCGCGCACAAGGCAGGCGCCACCCGCTGCCTGTGGTACTGGCCATCGCCGCAGGTGCCACCCTGTGCGGCATGGATGGCTACAAAGCGATGGCCGGTTGGGCCAAAGACCTGGGTGCCAAAGCACGAGAGCGCTTTGGCTGTCGCATCGAGAATAAGCGGCGCATTGTGCCAAGCGAAACCATCATTCGCAACCTGCTCATACGTGTCGATCCGAACGCACTGGACCGAGCGCTAAAGCGCTGGAACGCCGACTACGGTGAAGTTGACCAAAGCCTGGCCATTGACGGCAAGACGATGTGCAACGCCATCGACGAACAAGGTCGGCAAACCCACATCATGAGCGTGGTGGGGCACGACAGTGCCCAGTGCTACACCCAAAAAAAGTCGGCGCCCTGAGCGTAGAGGGCAAGGATGAGGCCAAGCAAACCAACGAGATCGGCATGTTTGGCGCCGTGCTCGATGCCATCGAGATTGAAGACAAGACCATCACTGCGGATGCACTGCTTGAGGCAACGCAAGCTGGCCAGCTATCTGGTGGGGCGCAACGCCCACTACCACTTCACCGTCAAAGGCAACCAAAAGGCGCTCGAAGAAAACATCGCGCTGTTGTTTCAAAACCGCGCCGCACCACACCATGAGGATCTCAGCCCTCCTGATCACGGGCGCATCGAGACCCGGCGCATCTGGTGCAGCACGGCGCTCAACGACTACCTCGACTTCCCCCACGTGGGCCAGGTCTTCCTGATCGAGCGTGATGTCGTGAACAAAAAGAGTGGCCTACGCAGCGTCGAGCACGCGCTAGGCATTACCAGTCAAACGCCCCAGCAGGCTAGTCCAAGCCAAGTGCTTGCCACCAATCGCGGGCACTGGGCCATAGAAAACAGTTGCCATTACGTCATCGACTGGAACTTTCATGAAGATCGCTCTCGCATTAGCAAGGGGTACGGCCCGGAAAACGTGACGCGCTTGCGCCGCTTTGCTGTGGGCGTGATCAAAAGCTTCATTAAGGGCAAGACCAGCGTTGCAGAGAAAATGCGCCAGCTGCACCGAAACACGCGGCTGGTCTTTGACTATCTGCGTATGACGGAGAATTCGACACGCACTTGCGCGGCCGCCTCAGGCTAGAACAAATTCACCGTGGTCACCGCCCTGCTTCAATCACGGCGGCAACACGCTCCTGACCGACCCGGCGGGCGTGTTGCAGTGCGGTCAGCCCCTCCCGGTCGACAAGTGAGGGGTTGGCGCCGGCAGCCAGCAGGCGTTGCACCGCGTCTATGTGCCCGTTGATGGCTGCCAGCATCAGCGGGGTTCTTCCCGCTGCATCCGGTGCATTGGGTTGCGCGCCCGCTGCGATCAGCCGCTCCAGTTCAACCAGGTGGCCAAGGCGGGCCGCTTCGTGCAGGGTCGACGCAGGGGCCTGCAAATTGCGCGCGCGCGCGCCCAGGCGCGGTGCCTGCGATGGCGCCGCTGCTGAATCCTTCTGCAACTGCGCATCGGCTCTCGACGATCTCGCTTCGGTTTGTGCTTGCATGGCCGGTGCAGGCGACGCAGGCGCGTGGGGCGGCGTATCCGCATCCTGTCGCGGCGCAGCCTCGGCGCGCGCATCGGCGGGCCGGGCGGCGGGAAACGGCTCGGGCGTGGCGAGCTCGGTATTGGAGGATTCTTTCGCCGCGTGTTCACGGGCCTGGACCGCAGGCGCGGCTTTCGCAGCGGATTTCTCAGCCGCTGCAAGCCCCGCTGGAGCCGAGTCGGCAGACTTGTCTTTTTCAAACGCGCTGGCACGTGGCGGATGCGGCAGGTTTGCGGGCGGCGCCGATACCACGCCGGGTACTGGCGCACCCCGTATCAGCTCTTCTTCCTGCTGCGTGCCAAGGTTGTCGAATTGCAGCACCAGCAAACCCGCCAGGCCGGCCAGCAGGAAGCTGGCAAACATGGACACCTTCCAGCGCGACTGGTTGGCGGCGCCAGCTTGCGGCGCATCACCCGGCGTATCACCCGGCGTATCGCGCACATTGGCAGCCGACAAAAGCATCTGCGCATGGGCGCGCGCCGCCTCCCGCACCCCATCGGCCGGACGGCGCTCGTCCTGCGCGCTGGCTTTGAGGTAACGCTGCTTCAGTTCATCCTGGCGGTCGGGCCCGGTCATGCAAGCTCCTTCAGGCATTGGCGCAGCGTCTTGCGCGCGTAACGCAGGCGGCTCTTGGCGGTTTCGAAACTCACGCCCGTGCTGGTGGCGATCTCCTCCACGGTCATGTCGCCTTCGACCTGCAACAGGAAGGCCTCGCGCTGATCGTTCGGCAACTGCTCCACGGCCTTGACCAGCGCGGCGGCCTGCTGGCGCGACTGCAACTGCGCCACGGGCCCGAAGCCCGAGTCGGCTGCGAGCGTGTCGGCCAGATCCCCTTGCGCGGTGTCGTCGTTCCCGGCGCCTGCGCCATCCAGGCTGACGTGATGCTTGGCGGTCCGGAAGTAGTCCACCATCCGGTTATGCGCCATGGTGAAAAGCCAGGTCTTGAAACGCGCCGTCGGCTGGTAGCTGGGTGCCTGGCGCGCCACCGCAAACCAGACATCCTGCAACAGGTCGTCGGCCACCGCCGGTTCGCGCACACCGCGCAATACGTATCGCCACACGCCCAGCGAATGACGGCCATACAGGGTGTCGAACGCCGCGATGTCGCCGGCCGCAAAACGCAGCATCAAAGGCTCGTCGGCCTGCGGCGCAGGGGCCTCGGCGGTGCTCGGCATCCGCCGGATTATCCGCGCGGGGATCGATCAGTAGCGGCGCACCGGCGGGTCAGGCACATACGAGGTCTGGTCCGACTGCGGGAAAGGGTTCGCGCCGGGGATGGTCGGCCAAACGACGGGTTCGCGGATCACGCCGCTGGCAATCAGGTTTTCCCGGCTGTCGTAACGGATGCGAATGAGCTCGTTGGGCTGCGATTGCAGGCGTTCAAAACCGGTGTGCGACACGACCGATGTTTCGCGCTGGCCGTGCCCGGTGCCCAGCTTGGGCGTGGGCATGGCTGCGGACGCCGCCTTGTTGGCCTGCCTTTCCTGGTGCGCCGGGCTGGCCGGTGCCGGGCTGTCCAGGTCCTTGCGCAGTGCGCCCAGGGAATCGCCGCTACGTGATTCTCTGCGTTGCGAGTAGTCTTCGGGCGCCTGGGCCACAGGCTCGGGCATTTTTTCGCGGAACAGCGCCACGCCGATGACACCCACGTTCGCCGGGCGACCCGTGCGACCGGCATAGGAGTCCCCCGCAGAAGAAAATTCGAAGGCCGCCACTTCGCTGTTGCTCTTGCGCCAGCCGGTGATCTGGTACTGGTGGTAGGAGCCGAATACATAACCGGTCTGGTCCCAGGTGGCGGTGTCGCCGCTGAGCACGTTCACGCCATCGACCGAGGTCACCGCGAGCACGCGTTCGCCGAGCTTGTTGCGCACCGAAATGGCGTAGCGTGCGCCGGGCTTGCCGGCGACCCAGTATTCGCCGCGGTGGTAGCGGATGGGCAGCGTCGCGCCCGATTCGCGGTCCACCACCACGACGTCCGCGATGCGGCCGATGGCGTGGGCGGACTGCATGGCGGCGCAGGCGAGCAGTGCCGACACGGCGAGAGGTTTGAATTGCATGACAGTTCCTGGAAAGGGTGGAGTTGACTGAAACGAATGAGATCGGGAGATGGGGTTAAAAACCGCAAAAAATATTCTTGAATGCCGGCTGACCTGCTGCTTCTCCGGGGCGTGGGATCAAACTATCGGTCGGCAGCAAGTGGCGGCCGCAGATAACGCGGATGTTCGAAAACGGATTTGGCCAGGGCATAGGTGGCCCATACCATCAACACTGGCATCAACAAGGTCTGAAGCAAAAAGATGACCATCAGCTTCACCATGTGTGCCGTGGCTTGTTCGGCCGAGAGCTTCATTGCTTCGAAACGTGCCTTGAAGTCCGGAACCTTTGGAACCAGCCCCTTCAGTTTTTCAAGCATTCCCGGTTTGTCGGGCACACCCGCTGCAGCAAGCGCGGCTTTTGCCGTTCCGTTGGCCGTCGTGTGGGAATAGGAAATTCAAACGGCATGTTTTCGGATCCACTGGGAAGGACTCGCCCGCTCAGGGCTGTTCTGCTGGTGAGTTGTGGCCTGGCCAGTCGCACGCTGGGCAGCCGCAGCCCCGCCGCCTGACCTGAAAGCCGCCAGGGCATGGGGTAAACCTGCGCGCTTCGTGGCCCCTCACCGGGCTCTGCCCGCGCCAGGCGCAGCCCCTGCCCGCAGCCCGGGGTACCGGGCCGCGATCACGCCGCCTGCTCAAAATCGCCGCGCGCCGGCACCCGGGGCGGTGCCCTGGCTTGCAATCCCAGATGCGTCAAGATGCGCTCGATTAGCGCCGATTCGAGGATGGCGGCGATGATCTTGAGCTGACCACCGCAGTTCGGGCAGTGCTCCAGGTCGATCTGGAAAGCGAAGCTTCAGCGAAGACTAACTTGTACTCAAGTTATGTCGTAGCTAAGACGCGCTTGAGCAGCCGGGCCCAGCTGATGCGCGCCGGTCGGCCATGCGCGCAGCCTGGCTCGGTCGCGGTGAGCTCCGATTTGCCGGTGGCTTGCTCGGGGCCGTTCGGCACCACCAGGGCCCGTA
>ENA-ORBV01015810-ORBV01015810.1-microbial-mat-metagenome-genome-assembly--contig:-NODE-15810-length-11045-cov-4.554522_pt1 | contig 11045 bp, 7 predicted proteins | sample MGYA00237777_ERZ505514 | MGnify/ENA primary metagenome ERZ505514 (study PRJEB26160, sample SAMN06269048) | microbial mat metagenome | isolation source: Oligotrophic lake microbial mat | place...
GAGCGAAGGGGAGCAGCGGCTGGCGAGGGAAGGGCTGGCGTCGCTTGTTGAAGAGTTGCGAAGGCTCAATCCGGCGGGACTGGGAACGCTTGATGTTGCAAATCCTCGCCGCGTCTTGCGAGCGCTGGAGCGGTGTCGGGTTTCGGGCCGGACACTGGCCGACCTTGCGGACGCGTTTGCGCGCAAGCCGAGTCCCTTTGGGGGTTGGGCGTTACACGTGAGTCGCTTGGACTGCGATCCCGCGCTGCTCAACCAGCGGATCGCTCAACGGGTTCAGGTGATGCTGTCAGCGGGCCTTCTGGAGGAAGTGGCGGAACTTCGAGGTCGTGGATTGGAGAGTAATCCGAGTGCGGCGGGTGCGATCGGATACCGGGAGTCATTGGCGGTGCTCCTCGGAACCGCCAGACGGGAAACCCTGGCAGAGGACATCGCGCGAAACACGCGAGCGCTGGTCAAGAAACAGCGCACGTGGTTCAAGACGCAGTTGCCGTCGCATCGCATCCTCCAGACCGCGGAGGCGACGGTGGGAAACCTCTTCGACGGACCTGCTTTTCACCCTGTTTGATCGCTTCGTTCCTTGGGGGCCAAGGAGCCAGGGCGTTCGCTTGCACCGTTCTCAGCGAATCTCCTCGAGGGTGATCTTGAAGCGGGCGAGAGAACTTCCTTCGAGTCGCTCAAGATCGGCGAGCGCGATGCGCAGACTCACCTGAGCCTGAAGTTCGTTGACGCGGGCGATTTCGAGATCGTCTTGGGCCTCAAGGACGCGACGGCTGGTGGACAGGCCGGCGTTAAAACGAGCCCGTTCGAGCTCGTATTGGCGTTGGCTCAATTGGGTGGCGAGGGCGGAGATGCTGGCGCTCTCGCGATTGGTTTCGACCGCGCGGACGGCGGCGCGGACATTCACCACCAGATCCTGGTCGATCTGTTGATAACGCGCCTGTTCCCGGTTGACGCTCGTCAACGCGAGCCGGTAGCGGGCCTTTTCTTCGCGCAGACCCCAGGGCATGCGCAGGGCGAAATCGACCTGCCAGGAATAACCATCACCGCTCCAAGTCCGGGTTGCAGCGTCGTCGAGTTTGGCCTCGCGGCTGTTCAAGCCCATGGCTGCTCCCACGTCGAAGGTGGGCAGACGGTTGCGTTTGGCGCTTTCGGCATCGATTTCGAGTTGTCGGATGGAGGCGGCGGCGGAAGCGAGGGCGGGTTGATTGTCGCGAGCAAGCTTGTAAGACGTGTCGAACGAGACCGCTGAAATTGGGCTGTTCTCGAAACCCACCTGGCCGAGTTGCTCGTTAAATTCGAATTGTCCGATCAGGTCCAGGAGGCCGTCTTCCCGATCCTTTACCGCCTGCTCGGCGAGGAGGAGACCGCGCCGTGCGTTGGCGACGCCGACCTCGGCTTGGAGCACATCAAGATCGGTGGCTACGCCGGTCTGGCGGCGGGTGCGGTTCTCTTCGAGGAGCTGTTGGGCGAGTTGGAGGCTCAGGTTGCGCACAATGCGCTGTTCGCGGGCAAAAACCAAATTGTAGTAGGCGGCCTCGACGTTGCGAACGACCCCCAGGACGCTTCCTTTGAGATCAAGATTGGCACGGTCGACGCCGATTTCTGCACGCCGGATCGCGGCCCGATTGAAAGCGATGCCGCCCCCGCGAAGGATGGGCTGCCGAACCGAAAGGCTGAAGTCACCGTTGTACGCGGGATTGAGGAAAAGATTGCGCGAGTTGCTCTCGCCCCGATCGAGCGAGGTGCTGGCGCTGATGGTCCCACCCGTGACGACCTTTTGCGAAACGCCTGCGCGCAACTCCTGGGCCTTTTGTCGAAGTCCGACCCAGGTGACGCCATCGATCGAACTGACCGCGCTCGGTTGCTGATTGGTGTTGGCCCGGCCCGTGACTTCGACGGCGGGATCGTAGTCGGATTCCGCGATGAGAACCGACTCCCTTGCCTGGGACGTCGTCAGCCGCTGAATCTGCAGATCAAAATTGCGATCCAAGGCGCGGGCGACGCATTCCTCCAGCGTGAGTTGGGAAACGGTGGCCGACGGCGTGGGTGCCGGGATCGTCTCCCGTGCCGGATCCGAACCGCTGGTCTGTGCGCGCGTGGGACCGGCGGCAATGGCAAGGAAGGCAACAGCGAGGACGGGACGAAGGCGATTCATGCGACGAGGCAGGCGAAGATAGCGTTGAAACACGGACGCGACAGGAAAAGTTTCGGTTTTAAAGGATTCTATGGACGGAACTCCTCCGAAGGCGGGCGCGAGCGGACCCCAAGGCGAAGACGAAAACGGATGGAGCCAAGTTTCAAACACGGCGATCATTTTTCCGGTTTCGGCCCGTCCCGACGAACGCTGAGGGAAGAAAAAAGGCCGTGCAATCGATGCACGGCCTTAAGAACGAAGAGTTTGGGCCCCCCGGGGTCAGGGAGCGATTGGGGCCGATTTGGCCAATTCCTTTTCCACCAAATCATTGAGATAGTCGCCGGCGTTCCTCGATGCCACGACCTGCGCGAGTTGGGTGCGGGTTTCGACGAAGCGGGGATTGGATTCGTCGGTCACCGGAATGACCTTGTCAGCGACGTGAATGACGAGCCCTTGAGTGCCCGAAAGGATCATCTCTGAAACGCTTCCCTTTCCGAGAGATTCCAAGGCACCGAGGATGGCGGGATCGAGATCCTGAGGCCTCTCGCGGAGTGTGAAGGCAGGGATCGATTTAACGGTGAAGGTGAGGGAAGTGGACGCTCCCGCCACCTCGGCCGCTTTCTCCAGTGAGACACCGGATTTGACCTGGGATTCGATCAGGGTGCGAGCGTTGCGGCCGACTTCAACGAAGCGCTTGCGCTTCCCATTTTCTTGGTAGTCTTCCGAAACCTTTGTGCGGACCTCCGTGAGGAGGGGCTGACGCGTGGGGATGGATTCCTCCCAGAGCAAGATGACACTGCCCGACGCGGTGGAGAGAGCATCGGAGAAGTATCTCGAGCCATTGAGCTTAAACGCCTCGGAGGCGATTTCCGGAGACCCGCCCAGCTCAGCGGGTGCGGCCGCGCGCGAGAACGGCGGGAGGGGTTTGGAGGCGAGTTTCAGGCTGGCCAGATGGGCATCGATCCCGGTGCGTGGGATCTTGCTCTCGTAGAGCGCGAGGGTAAGGTCGCTGGCGGCCTTTGCAGCGAGAGACCGGGCCCGATCGAGGGTCACGGACGCTTCTACTTGCGGACGAACGAGGGCAAAATCGGCATCGCTGCCGGTGCTCGAGGGCAATTGCAACGCAGGCTTTCCGTCTGCGGAAGGGGTGGCGGGCTTGGGGAACCGTGCGGGATTGGCATCGTAGGCGGCGCGGATCGTGGCTTCGTCAACCGTCACTTGTCCGACGTAGGCAGCTGCAGGGAACTCCACCGCGCGGACCCGGATATGAGGGGAGACTTCATAGCGAAACGCATTCTCCTCAAAAAACTTTTGGAGATTGGTTTCGGAGACGTCGATCGTCGGTGCGAATTTGGCGTAGTCGGCAGTGGCGAGAGTGAGGGACCACGAGGTCTCACCGCGGGCGAGTTGTTGTTGGACATCGCCGGCCATGACATAACCAGGTCCGGCGAGTAGCTTCTGCACCCGGTCGTAGCGGAAGTCGTCGCTGAGAATCCGGGAGACGTCGCCTTCGGTCAGGCTTGGGTCGAGCTTCAGATTGTCTTTGAACTGCGAATAACGGGTCGCGTCGAAGTTGCCATTCTGGCCAGAAAACGCGCGCAGCGTCTTGACGAACTCCGTCAACTCGGTCGCGGTCGGACCGGGAACCCGAAGCTCGTTGGCGATGTGCAGTGCGGCGTGACGTTGGAGGGCGTAACTCTGCAACTGGTCGCCTTGCAAAGCGGGGTAGCCCGCTTGGAGAAACACGCTGAGTCCGGTGTCGCGGAAGAGACGCTGTTGGTCTTCTTGGTTTCCGAGGTTGAGCCCAAAGAACGGACGATTCAACGTGCGGTTGCTCGCGTTTCCCAACCCAGGCGATGCGCCAATGGTGAAGACAAAGGCGATTATCACGAGCACCAGCAGCACGAGGAAGATGATGCGGAAGTGCTGCTGGAAGGTTTTCTGGATCCAAGAGATCATGGAATAAAAGGTCAGAGCGTAGGTTGCTCGGGAAAGGTGTCAATCGCGCTTGCCAGCTCGATGTCCGATCGGACGCGGAAACGGTGCGCTGGACTCAAAAGATCGATCGTTCGGGATCAGCTTTGGCGAGAATCAAGGTTTGGAGGGTGTCGGGACCAAGGGAGTTGGCTGGGACGAAGGATGCTCGAAAGGGTGCTCAATGAAGAGTTGATCCAACGGCGTCTCGAAGAAGGTGTCGGAAAGCGTTGCGCCCATTTTTTGATCGTAGCCTTGGAGAATGGGGTCGAGTTGAGTGATCGAGACCGCAGCGGAGGAGTCACCCAGATCGTCGTCGCGCTGCTTGAATTCCCGGAGGGTGATGCGATTGAGCGGACGGGCGGGCTGGAATCGGAAATCGGTCTCGGATTCCCCTTCCTTGCCTGGAATCGGCGTGACCAACTGCATCTTGACCAATCGATTGACGCATTCGTTGAGGATTTGAGTGGGCACCTTGAGAACCTCGCTGAGTTGCGAGGAGGTGCAGGCAGGCAGGCAGCGATCGAAACGTCGCCCGATGGAAAGAAGCACGATCAACGTCAGCCGCTCACGGAGCGCTTCTGAAAGGCTGTTCCAGGCCGCCTGACTATTGCGAAAGTGGACATTTTGAATCGCATAACTCACCGTTCCACCGAGTAGCACGAAGAACCAGAAAACATACAAACCCAGCATCAGGACCAAACCGATGCCGAGAGAGCCGTAGAGACTCCGGGTGAGCAGCACCCGTTTGAAATAGAGGAACGCGAGGAAATTGTTCAGCAGGATGAGCAGCGCGACGACGACCGCTCCGATGAAGGCGGCCCACCAGATCACCCGGGTATTGGGAACGGTTCGATAGAACACCGTCAGCAAAGCGATCATCAGCATCGCCGACCCGACAGGGAGTAGAAGCTTCAGCAAGTGGGCGAAGTGGGCGCCGTAAGGAATTTTTTCCTCGAAGGTGTTGAGAAAAGCTCCGGCGGAAAGTCCGGTGGCGGCAGTGAAAAAGAGGACTGCGCCCAACGTGAGAATGGTCCAGTAGAAGACCAGACGCATGAGCCATGAACGGCCACGTCGCACGCCCCAGATCTCGTTGAACGCGGTCTCGATCGAAGTGAACAGCTGCAGGACGATGATGATCAGGGTGAGAGCGCCGAAAACGCCCACCGCGCTATTGCGGGATCCGGTGATGACATCGTTGATGATCTTCACGACCTCCGGATTGATTTCCGGTACGGCGGTTCCGGGCACGACTTCCCCGGAAGCGTGGGCTGCGGCGTCCTGCGCGCTCAAGTGTTCGTACTGAACGAGTTGGGGTGCAACATAGCTGATCAGCTTGTTGACCGTATTGGCCGCAAGATTAGGGTCGGACTCGTCGAGGGTAAACCCAGCGACCAGGACCGCGATCGAGATCAGAGGGCCCAATCCAATCAAAGAACTGAAGCTGAGTGCGGCGGCACGGCTGGCCGCGTTGGTTTCGATCAATCCGGAAACCGTGATCGCGACCACCCGAACCAAGGCGTACAAGCGACCACGGAAGGTTCGGTCCTTGAGGTACTGCGGTTGCCAAATCTTGACCTGGAAAAAGTAGCAGATCCTGCCCCATCGTGATGCCAGGGACTCCATGGGATCGTGCGCCTAGGCGAGCATGTAGTAGGCAAAACCGATGGCTCCGGAGAACCCAACCGCGAGCGCAACCGCAAGGGGCAGGTAGGTGATGAAAATCGTGCAGAAATACATCCCGACCGAAGCCATGGCTACTGCGACAATCGGGACTGTCTGTGCCTGCGACCAGAAAACGAAACCAAGGAAACCAAGACCAAGGAGTGCGCGGAAACGGACGAAGGGGTAGATCGTGACCATCTGCAGGCCAAGCAGGAGTGCGAGCACGAGATCGATGGCGCCCAGCAGGGCAAAGGGATGCGAGAAAAGCCGGGCGAAGTTCTTGGCGACAAGAAGATCGATCGCCGGAGGTGCGAGCATGAGCGATGCGCAGCTGAGGAGCAGCAGTGCGATCACGGCCCAGAGACCGATCCGGGCGGCTCGCAAGTGCATGATCATCGGATCCGATTTGTCGCTGGTATCGTCGGTCTTGCCCTCGGCTGCAGCAAGCATGTCATCAACGGTGATCGGTTTCGATCCCTTCTCGTTGCCAAGGTTCTTCGGCAATTCGCGGGACTTTACCTTGAGTCGCTTTTTTTCCGGAAACAGAGACGCCTTGACCTCATGATTCGATTCGATCGTCGCCCACTGTTCGCTCGTGGCATCGTAGTAGAGCGTTTCTGGAGTGACCTGCCCTGCCTCCGCCAGGGTGGTCAACTGTTCCAGCGTGAAGGGTCCGCGGGCGTCAGTTTCAGTTGCGGCGCGGACATAAAACTCCTGCGTGGCCATGGTTCTCGTGGAGACTGTCGGAGCGGGATCGGCGCGGCAAGGTTGTTTTGACGCCGTGGGGCCCCTTCCACTTCGCCCCCCGGCAGCGCACCAGAAAATCTCCCGGGTGCCCCTCCGAACTCGTCGTCGCCGCCTCTCTGCGCCACCACCACCCCGATTTTCTCTCGGCTTGCCCTGCAGACCCATGCTGGAAGAAATTCCTGTGTGCTCGCCTCGACCTCGACCAATTCGAGGGCGCTCGCCTCGCCGGCTAAACCTTCTTTGCCTTTCGGAATCCGGTACTCTTAAGACCTTTCCATTATTTCTGATAATGCAGATAAACAGTTTTTTATGATCTTTGGACAGGCTCGAGGTTACGGCGTCGGCAGCGTCGATGGGATCCGAAAATCTACCGGAATTGCGTAAGCTTTTGTTGAGACGACAACGTGCTCACTTCGCGCCGACAAAGTTCCCGTAGCCGATGATCGCCGTCGAGGCGGCGAGCGTGCCTAGGCCCCACGCGATTAAGCGGTGCGTGCGCGAGCTCGGACACGAGCGGGTGTTGTTTGCCACGGACGCGACGATGGAGGGCTGCGTCGGAAAAGTGCTGTCCGCGGATCTTACGTCCGAGCAGCGCGAGGATATTTTCTGGCGCAATTTCCAGCGCATCCTGGATCGGAGGACCGCATGATCATCGATGTGAATGCCTTCCTCGGACACTACCCGTTTCGCCAGCTTCGGAATAATTCCGCCGCTGCGTTTGTGGCGCATCTCGACCGCAACGGCATCGATCGCGCGGTGGTTTCTTCCCTGCACGCGGTCTTTTATCGCGACGCGCATCGTGGCAATGAAGAACTCTTCGCGGAGACGCGCGCTCATGCGTCGCGGTTGATTCCTGTCGCGACAGTGAATCCGAAGTATGTGGGTTGGGAGCGCGACCTCGCGGAGTGTGTTGAGCAGTGGAAAATGAAGGTCGTCACACTCCTGCCGGAGCATCACGGCTACAGCCTCGCCGACGCGCAGGGTCGGGCGGCGTTGGCCAAGATCGCGGAGTATGGGCTGCCGGTTTTACTCACGCAGCGTCTCGAGGATCGCCGGCAACGGCATGCCTTTGATCGCGCGGAGGATTTGCAGCTTAACGCCGTGCTTGAGGCCGCGCAGGCGTATCCGCGTTTGAAGTTCATGCTGGTTAACTGGGCGGGACTCGACGGCAAACGCCTGGTCGACGCCGGCATCAAAGGCCGGTGCCTGATCGACTTGGCGCGCCTGCAGGTGGTGTTTCGGAAGGACGTGCCGAAGTTGATCGAGACCCTGGGTGTCGAGGCGATCGCGTTTGGCTCGCATGCGCCGTTCGACTATATCGGCGGATCACTCGTGAAGTTGGCCAACATCGAGACGCTCCGACCCGCGGACTACGAAGCGATCGCCTGGCGAAACGCCGCGCGCTTTCTCGATCTGCCGTGATCGTCGCGCGAGGGCTGGCAGAAGGCCACGCAGCCACGCGCCTGGCGGCTTGGTTTGAGAGCGAGCCCCGTTACCGCTGAGCCGCCGCCGGCGCTACTTCGAGCAGGTTCTCAATGGCGGCGGTCATGATCGCGTCAACGTCGTCCCGACAAAAACCGGCGCCGACCTCGTAACCACCTCGTGGATACTCGTCCTGGGTGGGAACGTACCACAATCCGTCATCCCCGTATGCCGCGACCGCACGCCGATCTGAGGGGGTCACGCCGAGCCGAGGGGTCAGTCCGTGAATTGTGAATGCCATTCCAGCAAAGGGGGGGCAGTGTCGGACTGAGATAAGCCCGATTGTGCAGCGGCACCTTGAATTGGGGTGATAGTGGGCTCGCATTGTCCGCCAGAGGGGGGGCGGTTTCGCTCATGGCTCGACGGCTGCGTATCCAGTTCCCCGGCGCCCGGTATCACGTCATCAACCGGGGCAACCTTCAGCACGACATCTTTGCGACGGACGGTGCCTGCCGAGCGGTCATCGGCGTCATAGGCTGCATCTGAAGGCCAATAACAATTCACGGACTGACCCCGTCGGACGGACTCCCGCGGCGGCGTTTGATCGACCCCTGTCGTGCTCACTATGGACGGCTGCCGGCTAACGCGGAGTCGCTATCACGTCACGGCGTCAGGATGCTTCGACGCTGCCGCAAAAAGAGCTGAGAGATAGGCGTCCCTACCCGCCTCCATGAAGAGCACGTGACGACTCTCGAGATCAGATTGGGTGACTTTGCCGCCGAGGTTGAGGATGTCGTTGAAGGCGGTGCCGGAGAGGATGAAGGCGTTGAGGGTCAGGCTCGGGTCGTTGAGCTGTTTTTCGACGTTCTTGATCTCGCGGTAGAGACGGAGCTTGGGGTGGTCGATGTCCACGTTGCGGATGCCTTTGGGATCAACGAAGCTAAGCCATTGTTTGCCCGTGGCGTCGTCCACCAACCAAAGGAGGAAGTCGGGATAGAAATTGCCTGCCGTGGCGAAACCGATGCCCTTGTCCTTGGTTGCGGCATTGCGGAGCAGGTAGAGGCTGCGGGGGCCGATGGCTTTTTTACCCGCCTCAGAGCGATAGAACGCTTCGAGATCGCGCACGAAGCGCACCTCGCTCTCGCCGTCAAAGGCCAGCGGGCGCATTTTGAACGGCAGCGCATCCGGTGCCTCCAAATGCAGTAACGGGTAGTAGAGGTGCCGGTCGAAACAGATCGCGACCATCTGATTGGCGGCCCATTTTCCGGCTTCGCCGATTTTGCCGGCGGCGACGATTTCTTGGAGCGCTTGGAGTCGTTGGAGGTAGGCGTTGCCGTCGTCGGTGTCATCGATCTCGAAGTGATAGAGCTTGAGCATCGAGCCGTGGTCGGCCGCGAGCGGGATGACTTCGTAGAACTGCCCTTCGTAGGCGTTCTTCAGCGCCTGGTAGAACCGCTCGGTGAAATCGGTCAGGAGCTGGACTAGAATATCCTCCTGTCGCCGCATGTCCTCCATGCGCCGGATCACAAGCTCGGACGCGGGGACGTAGAGCGTATACCAGCTCGCGTCGCCGAGGCAGAAACTCTTGAGGCGCTCGCGATCCACCCGGAGATTGCTCCAACTGCTGAGGAGCTTGTGTTCCTGCACGGCCAAGAAAATGCGATCCCAGTCGAAGAATCGCATCGCGTCGGTTGAGAGTTTGCCCGGCTGGCGGGCGTCCTTGGGTTTGGCGGTGCCTCTGGCCTCGCCGCTGGCGAGGGCTTGGATGCGGGGATAAAGATCCACCACCACGTGGGGCGGCTTGATCTTCGAGCGACCGGTCTCGGCGTCGATGAAGGCTGGTGGCACTACGTAGAGCGATGGATAATAGGTGCGCTTAAACCCGAGCTTCTGGTTGTCCTTATAGCCGTCTTTGAGGCGAAGCGTCTTGAGTGACTTCGCCGGGAGGTTGGCGCGGGTGGGGAAATCGAGTTCGAGAATCTCGTCCGTCGGCGTGATGCCTTCCTCGCGGAGGTAGTCCTTGAACTTCGCCATGTAGTCGGCGCGCACACCGAAGATGTTCAATGTTTCGAGTTTTTCGAGGTGCAGGCCCTTGGGCAGTTCACCCTTGGGTGTGCGTTTGAGCGAGAAGCCCCGCCCCTTCAACCGAACGCCGCGACCGAAGAGCTGGATGATTTGCGAGCCTTCGCCTTGGCCCATGTTGAGGAGGCCCATGGTCGAGACGCGCCAGCTACTCCAGCCCTCGGTAAACTTGCGCGAGCCGATGAGCATGTTGAGACGGCTGTCTTTGGCGTTGATGGTGCCGAAGAGCGCACCGCCGAAGCTGTCCTCCTCCAGATCGAAGGCTCCGTGGCGCTGCTCTTCCGCGAGGGTGAAAAAGCCGGAGTCGTCGCCGATGTTGATCAGGCCAAATGGATCGGCGTCGCCGACGCGGAGCGCCAGCTCGCCCTTGCTGTTCTTGACGTTGACGAGCTTGAGGCGCTGCGGGCCGTTGGCGTTGAAGAGTCGCTTGAGGATGTCGGTGAAAATGGACTCCGCGCTCTCACCCATGAGGGGAAGGAAACGCTTTTCAAAAATGTTCTTCTTGGTGCGCTCGTCGATGATCTGCGCCTTGTCGGAAACGAGATCAGCGATCCAGGTGAGCGTGCGGGCACTGTGGTTGAGAAAATCGGCGAGGAAGCGGACGACGGTGAGGATGTCGGAATCATCGTCGCTGACTTTGTTACCGACGAAGATCCAGAGAGGTTTCTCGATGTTGTAGTCGGTGAGCGCCGCGCGCTGCGTTTCCCACAGGCGCATCTGCTGGTAAAAGCTGAGCAGGCAGGCGGTGAAGTAGAGCGCGACGCGGTCTTCGTTTTTGTCGTCGGGCAGGTTGAGGATGAGGAACTCCTTACCGTAGCCGTCCTCGTAGAAAAACTGGTAGGAGTAATCGAAGGCCGTGCATTTCGCGTAGATTTCGCGCATCGCCATTGCCCGGGCGCGTTCGCGGTCGTCGTCGGTGAGCGTCAACTGGGCGCGTTGTTCGGGGTCCAACTTTTTGAGGCTGCTCGTGCCGAAAAGCGTCTTGGCCTTGGTCTTTAGCAACTCATCCTCGGCGCTGGCT
>ENA-ORBV01015811-ORBV01015811.1-microbial-mat-metagenome-genome-assembly--contig:-NODE-15811-length-11045-cov-3.408370_pt1 | contig 11045 bp, 2 predicted proteins | sample MGYA00237777_ERZ505514 | MGnify/ENA primary metagenome ERZ505514 (study PRJEB26160, sample SAMN06269048) | microbial mat metagenome | isolation source: Oligotrophic lake microbial mat | place...
GCGCAATCACCCGCGCTTGCGCCGGGAGACTTGCGAGAAAGTGCAGGCGGCGGCGCAAAAGCTCGGTTACCGGCCGAATGCGGTCGTGTCGCACCTGCTGGCGCAACTGCGCGCCAGTCGCACGCCGAAATACCAGGCGACGCTCGGGTTGATCAACGCCTCGGAGAACGCGTCGATCCTCAGCGAGATCCACACCTTCCGCGAATGGGTGCGCGGCTTGCGCGAGCGGGCGGACCAGCTCGGCTACGGCGTGAACGATTTTTGGCTCCACGAGAAAGGTATGACGCCCCAGCGCCTCGCGGGAATTTTCCGCGCGCAGAATATCCGCGGCGTGATCGTGGCCGCGTGCCTGAGCAACGGCAAACTGCCGTCGGGCTTCGAGCAGATCTGGGAAAATTTCGCATGCGTGATGCTCGGTGTGCGCGGTCTTCGGCCAGCGGTGCATCTCGCGTGCAATGATCAATTCTCCACGATCCGGCGCGCCTTTGAGGAAGCGTTGCGCCTCGGTTACACGCGGCCCGGTTTGGTCCTCAATGAGAACATCGATGACCTGATCGAAGGTCGCTTTTCCGGCGGGTTCGTCGCGGCGCAGCTTGGATTGCCGGTCAAGCAGCGCCTCCCGATCTTCCGGTTTCAGTCGGCGCTCGATGTGCCGCTGACGAACAAGATCGGCACGAGCGAGGTGCTGCGGCGATTCAAGGATTGGATCAAGAGCCAGCAGCCCGATGTGCTGCTCTGCCAGCATCCCGAGGTGCGGACGTGGGTGGAGACGCTCGGGGGCAAGGCGGCGCGCGAAACCGGGCTGATCCACCTCGACTGGTGCGAGGATCTCGATGGTTGGGCGGGTATGAAGCAGAACAATCACCTGATCGGCGCGGCGGGTGTGGACATGCTCATCGGGCAGTTGCACCGCAACGAACTCGGCGTGCCGTCTTTCCCGAAATGCCTCGTCGTGGATAGCACCTGGGTGCCGGGCGAAAGTGCGCGCGCGCCGCGCAGCGAGCCGAAGACTACTCGTTCGCGCCGAGCACCTGGAAGCCGTTGAAGAGCGCGTCGGACTTCTCGCCGTCGCGGTTGAAGACGCAAAAGCTTTCCAGGGCCGCGCCTTTTTCTCCGCCGAGTTTGCAGCCTTTCAGCGTGGTCGTCTTTTTGTCGCCGAGCGTCGTGACTTCGAGGTCGTAGGTGTCCGGCGTGACCAGCGTGAGGCTCACGGAAACGCCGGCCTCGCTGAGGCGGATGCCGCTGTCGCGAGAGGTGTCGCCGTCATAGATCTGGTAGGTGTCGCGCCCCTCGTAGGAGCCGAACTCGAAGCGTGCGCCGCGATTGTAGTCGCCGACACTTTCCGCGGCGGAGCCCGAACGGAGCGTGAGGCCGATGCCGCCGGTGCCGGGGTCGTCCTGACCGTATTTCTTCTCGATCGTGCCGTGTTTCAGGAGGAACGAAAAGGTGTGGCCGACGCTGAGCGGTTTCTTGAGCCGGCGAAAGGCGGCGGCGGCTTCGAAGTGGTTGCCATTGGCGTAGATGGCAAACGCCCGCCCGCGGAGCGCCGCGCCGTGGAGATCCTTTTGCCCAGCGGTATCGGCGACGTAGAAGCCGGCGTGCGACTCGCCGCTCGCGCCTTTCTGCGTGCGCAGCGTCCACTCGCGGAAACCGGTGCCGCCGCTGTCGTTTTTCCACTCGGATTTGTAGGCCGGCATACTCGCATCGTCCTCGGCGAGAACGAGCAGGTCTTTGGCGAGCGCGCTGCCGCTGGTGGTGGCGAGGAGGAGAAGTGGGAGGAGCTTCATGACTCCATGACTCCCGCAGCGCGGCGTGCTGCGCAGGCCCGACGAAGGTGAACCGTACAATCAGCAGTGCATCGAACAGCGTCCGGTGCTTCGCGGAAAGGTGTGGGTGGATGTTGTTCGGCCAGAAGCTTCACCCTCTCAATTTCGAATACGCGACGCGAGTCGCGGTGAAGCGCGGTCGTGTCGAGGTGGCAGGGCAGTCGTTCCGGGCGCGGGTCAGTGGTGCCGAGATCACGCCTGCGGTGTTGCGCCTGCGCTTCGAGAACTCGCTCGTGGCCGATCCGCGCCAATACTCCGACGCCGTGCTCGAGAACTTGCGTGCCGGGAAAGCGCTTGTGCCGCGCGGCAAGCAGCCCGCTTTTACCTGCGCTGCTGGGACCGTGGAGGTTGGCGCTTCACGGCTAAGCGTGCGCCTCGCGAGTGGCGGGTTGTTGGAAACGGCGGAGGATGGTTTCGGCTTCAACGGCGAGCGCGCGATCTTCAACTTCCGCCTGCCGGACGCCACCGGTTTTTACGGCTTCGGCGAGCGGACGAAGCGCCTGAACAAGAGCGGCGACACGCTCGATTTTCATAACACCGATGTTTGCGCCGTTTTCCCGCACACCTTTCAGCGCAACGACTACGACCCGGCGTACGTCTCGATCCCGTTTGCGATCATCCGCGCGAATGGGGCCTGCTTCGGGCTGTATCTCGATAATCCGGGACGGCTCGTTTTTGACGTGGGTCAGATCACGCCCGGGCACCTCATGTGCCAGTCGCTCACCGGGAACAACGATCTCTACATCATCGCCGGCCCGACGCTCCGCGACGTGGTGCGCAACTTCACCGCGCTGACCGGCCGCGCCGAGGTGCCGCCGCTCTGGAGCCTCGGGCATCACCAGTGCCGCTGGGGTTACAAGTCAGCCGCGGAATTCCTAGCGCTGAAGAAAAACTTCCAGGCCTGCGACGTGCCCGTGAGCGCGCTCTGGTACGACATCGATTACATGGATGGCTACCGCGTCTTCACGTGGAACCGCCGGACGATGCCCGCGCCGGGCAAGCTGAACCGCGCGCTGAAGCGCGCGGGTATCCGCACGGTGGCGATCGTCGATCCCGGCGTGAAACTCGATCCCGGCTACGCGATCTACGAGAGCGGGAAACGCGCGGAGATTTTCTGCCGCACGGCGAGCGGGCGCGATTACGTCGGGCGGGTGTGGCCGGGCGATACCGTCTTCCCGGACTTCACGCGAGCGGATGGACGGGCTTGGTGGGCGGAGCATCTCGCGCGATTCGTGAAGGAGAGCGCGCTCGATGGGGCGTGGCTCGACATGAACGAACCCGCGACCGGCTGGAGTGCGGCGGAGGATATGCGCTTCGATCGCGGCGCGGTGGCGCACGACGCCTACCACAATCAGTTCGGGCACTTCATGGCCCGCGCGAGCCGGCAGGCCTTTGCCGACCTTGATCAGAACGCGCGCCCCTTTCTCCTCACGCGCAGCGGTTTCGCCGGCACGCAGCGCTACAGCGCGATCTGGACGGGCGATAATGTGAGCAGTTGGGAGCACCTGCGCATGGCCATCCCGTGTTCGCTGAATCTCGGCCTCTCCGGCGTCGCTTTCAACGGTCCCGACGTCGGTGGATTCGTCGGCCACACCGATGAGGAACTGCTCACGCGCTGGTATCAGGCCGGGTTCCTCTTCCCCTTCCTGCGCAATCACTCGACCAATCACACCAAAGAGCAGGAGCCGTGGAATTTCGGCCCGCAGTGCCTCGCCCGCATCCGTGATGCGGTCTACACGCGCTACCGACTGCTGCCGTATCTCGCGAACTGCTTTTTCGCGCACCACCTCACCGGCGATCCGGTGCTGCGGCCGATGCTCTACGAGTTTGAAGACCGTGTTTTTGAGAACCTCGACGATCAATTCATGGTCGGCGAAAGTATTCTCGTGGCGCCCGTCCTCGAAAGCGCGGCTACGGCGCGTTCGGTGGTTGTTCGCGGCCTGCTGCGGCAGGAGCGCCATGTCACGCTGCCGCCGGGGTGGTGGTTCGATCTTGTCGCCGGCGCATGGGTGGAAGGTGGGCGCACCATCTCGTGCGCAGCCTGTCTCGATGAAGTGCCGATGTTCATCCGCGACGGCAGCATCATCCCGTATTTCGCGGGCAAATTTCGCAACAGCGAGATGCCCCTCGAGCGGATCGAACTGCACCTTTTCATCAAGGATCGCCCCGGGCGATTCGACTACTACATCGACGATCGCGAGACGCGCGACTATCTGCGGGGCGCCTACAATGTGGCCCGCATCGAGGCGGGGATGTGGGCCGGTCAGTGGCGCCTCCGGATCGAGGAGAGCGGCAGCTACCGAAAAGGAACGGTCCGCTTTTCGCCGGTCATGTATCGCGGCGTGGAGAAGCGTTTGATCGTGGAAACGAACGGGCGGTCCCGGGTGAGAACGCTGCGGCCGGGGACGCGGCGCTGGGTGGGGCGCGAGGTGCCGGTGCGGGCTTGAAGGGTGAACGGTTCAATCGACTGCCAATTGTTGGGAGGGGAAGTGCGATGAACGATTGCCCGCCAAGTAGCGGTGGGAGATGATCGAGCGCAGTGCTCGGCAACCGATCGCCCGCCTCCCCCCGAAAACAACTCATGCGCCGTCTCGCCCTCGCCACTCTCAGCCTCCTCGCCGGCCTACTCCCGGTCGCGGACGCCCAGCAGTATGGCCTGCCCTCGCGACCGGCTTTCCCGGCTTACAACAATGGCGTCCTGCCGCCGACGGCGCCGACTTTCTCCGGCTCGTGGTCGGCGGTTCCGGCGTTTCCGAATGTCACGCTGATCAATCTGCTCGGCGTGACCGAACTGCCGGGCCAGGCGCCGAATGATCGCCGGATGGTGGCGTGGGAGCGCGAAGGTCGCGTCTATTCGTTTCCCAAGGACGTCAACGCCACGAACGCGCAGAAGCTGCTGCTGCTCGACATTTCGGCGAAGTGCCAGGGCTGGGATGATTCCGGGCTGCTCGCGCTGGCCTTTCACCCGAATTTCGGTTCGGGCCCAACCAACAACCGCTACGTCTTCCTCTATTACACGTGGGTCGCGCCGGGCACGGTCACGGGCTCCTCGACGACGCGTCCGAACACTTTCAAGCCCTGCCGTGACCGGTTGGCGCGTTTCACCGTCAATCCAGACGGCACGATCGATCCGGCGAGCGAGACGATCCTGATCGATCAAGTCAGCGCCAGCGTCTGGCACAACGGCGGCGGCATGTTTTTCCACCCGGACAACGGCTTCCTTTACCTCACGAATGGTGACGATGCGCAGTCGAGCGTGAATACGCAGCGGATCGACCGCGGGCTATACAGCGGGGTGTTGCGGATCGATGTGGACCAGCGCGGCGGAACCATTTCGCACCCGATCCCGCGCCAGCCGCAGCCGTCGGGATCGATCGCGCAAAACTACTACATCCCGAATGACAACCCGTTCGTCGGGCAGGCGGGCGTGCTCGAGGAGTTCTTCAGCATCGGCCTGCGCAGCCCGCACCGCATGACGATCGACCCGGTGACGAAGCGCATCTTCATCGGCGACGTGGGGCTGGCGGCGTGGGAGGAAATCAGCGTGATCGGGCCGACGGAAAGTGCGCTCAATTTCCAATGGGATCGCATCGAGGGAGTGAATGGCGACCTCACCGGGCTTTACATCGGCACGAACCGCCGCCCGGCGCTTCACTATTCGCATTCCGAAGGCAGCGCGGTGATCGGCGGCTACGTTTATCGCGGCGCGGAATTCGCCAGCGACCTCGGCGGCAAGTACATCTTCGGCGACAACGGCAACGGCACGATCTGGTATCTCGACGAAAGCACCACGCCGGCGACGAAAGTGGCGCTCTGCCAGCTCGCGCCCGGCTCCGGGCCGAGCAGCGGCTCGAATTATGTGGGCCTGTCGAGCTTCGGCGTGGACTTGGACAACGAGCTTTACCTCTGCCAGATGTCGAGTGTCGGCGGGAAGATCTACAAACTCTCGCGTGCCGGTTCGCCGCCGATCCTGCTGCCGCCGACGCTCAGCGCGACCGGGCTGTTTTCCGATCTGAATACGCTGACGCCGACGAGCGGCTTCGTGAACTACAGCGTGATTAATCCGCTCTGGAGCGACAACGCGCACAAGGAGCGCTGGTTCGCCACTCCGACCGGGCAGACGATCGGCTTCGCGCCGACGGGCGAGTGGACCTTTCCGGAAGGATCGGTCTGGCTGAAGCATTTCGAACTGCCAGTCGATGACAACAATCCCGCGACGCGCCATCGGCTGGAGACGCGGGTGCTCGTCCGCAACAGCGAGAACTACGTCTATGCGATGACTTACAAGTGGCGCCCGGATAACTCGGACGCGGACCTCGTGACGAGCGGGCTGACCGAGGAGATTCCCATCGTCGGGAGCACGACCCTCGGCACGCTCGCGAGCACGGACATCGGTGGATCGAGCGCGGGAGGCACGCTCGTGCTGAATGGCGGCTACGCGGTGACGGGCGGCGGAACGGATATTTTCGGCACGAGCGATTCGTTTCGCTTCGTGCATACGCAAAAGACGGGCGACTTCGACATCTCGACACGCCTCGAATCGCTCGACCGCGCCGATCTTTACACCAAGGCCGGGTTGATGGTGCGCGAGTCGCTGGCGGCCAATGCGCGCAACGTGATGGCGCTGGTTTTTCCAAGCAACGAAGCGCGCAATAATAACAACGGCGGCTACGAATTTCAGTCGCGCGACGCGACCGGCGGACCGAGCGCGGCGATCTATCCGCCCAATCCGCAACCGGCGGTGCGTTATCCCAATGCGTGGCTGCGGTTGAAGCGGCAGGGCGACGTCTTCACCGCCTACTACAGCCGCGACGGGAAAAACTGGACGCTTTACGCGACCAAAACGCTGACGCTGCCGAGCACGGTTTATTTCGGCATGGCCCTGACTTCGCACAATGCGGCGGCGCAAAGCACGGCGCGTTTCTTCTTCAATATCGACCGGACGCAGCCGTGGTATTTTCCCGGCCGGCAGGATTGCATGACCTGCCACACGCAGCCTTCCGGCGGGGTCCTGGGCATGAGCACGGCGTCGAGCAACGGCAACCACGTTTTCCCCGGCAACGTGACCGACAACCAACTGCGCGCGTGGAACCACGTCGGGTATTTCAATTCCACGCTGAACGAGCCGGACATCTCGAACTACATCAAGCACGTGGCGATGGGGGACACCAACGCCAGCGCGCAGGACCGGATGCGCAGCTACATCGACATGAACTGCGCGCACTGCCACCGGCCCGGCGGCGTGCATGCCTTCTGGGATGGGCGCTACGAGACCCCGCTCGGCAGCGCGGGCATTGTGAATGGCATCGTGCAGGATTTGCTCGGCGTGAATGGGGGCAAGGTCCTCGCGCCACAAAGCGTGGATCGGAGCATCATGTATAAGCGGATGGCGACGGCGACGGAGCACTACAAGATGCCGCCGCTGGCCAAGGCTCTGGTGGACCAAAGCGCAATTGCACTGCTCGAGCAGTGGATCAATGAAGCGGTGCAGCCGCCGGCTGATCCGCTGCCCGCGCCGTGGCTGCATGCGGATATCGGCGGCGTGGGTTTCACCGGCGACTCGACTTACGCGGGCACGACCGGGACGTTCATCATGTCGGCGAGTGGCGACGATATCTGGGGCAACGCCGACGCTTTTCATTTCACCTACCAGACGTTGAACGGCGATGGGGAGATCATCGCGCGGGTGGCCTCGCTGACCGGCACCGATCCTTACACCAAGGCGGGCGTGATGATCCGCGAAAGCCTTGCGCCGGGCGCGAAGAACGTGCTCGTGCCGCTGATGAGTGCGCAGGGGACACAGCTCCAGTATCGCTCCGCGACCAGCGGGCCGAGTTTCTTCATCGATGGGCCCAACCAATCCGCGCCGTATTTCCTGCGTCTGCGGCGGCAGGGCGATGTGTTGACCGGTTACGTCGCCGCGACCAATGGGGCGTGGCAGCAAGTCGGGAGCGTGGTCGTGCCGATGAGCCAGAGTGTGCTCATCGGGCTCGCCCTGACGGCCCACAACAACGCGCAGACGGCGACGGCGGAGTTCGATAATGTGAGCTTGGTGACCAGTGGGCTGCCGCTGGAATTGCACGTGAATTTCCAGCCTGCCACGGCGCCGGTGCCGGAGGGCTACATCGCCGATACCGGAGCGGTCTTTGGTAGCCGGGGGAATGGGCTCAACTTTGGCTGGGATGCCGATGTGACGGCGGAAACGCGTGACCGCAATGCCGCGGGCGCACCGGATCAGCGTTACGACACGCTCGTTCATTTGCAGCGGTTGATCGCGAATCCGGCGCGGGTTTGGGAACTGCAAGTGCCAAACGGGACTTACGCGGTGCGTGTCGTCGCGGGCGACCCGAATACCTTCGACAGTCGCCATGTCCTCATGGCGGAAGGGGTGACGATCCTCGACGGCACGCCGACTTCCGCGTCGCGCTTCATCGAGGCGACGGCGAACGTCACGGTAACCGACGGGCACCTGACGCTCGCGCAGGGGACGGGCGGCTCGAATACGAAACTCTGCTTCGTGGACATCAGCGCGGTGAACGGCGGCGTGCAGGTCGCGCTGACCAGCCCCGCCCACCAGAGCGCCAACTACAGCACGCCGAGCACCGTGGAATTCGCCGCCGCGGCGACCACGAGCAATGGCGGCGCGACCATTACCTCGGTTGAATTTTTCCAGGGCTTCACTTCCGTCGGGCAGGACGGATCGGCTCCGTTTGCCTTCTCCTGGACGCCGGCAGCGGCTGGGACTTACTCCGTCATGGCCAAGGCGACCGACAGCACCGGCGCGGTCGGTTTCTCGGTCTTCAATAAAATCACGGTCAGCCCCGACGGACCGTTTGGGTTGACCGGCGAGTATTGGGCAAACCTGAATCAGAGCGGCCAGCCGCTGACGCGCAATGACGCGAATCTGCAGTTCGACTGGGCGGGCGGGACGCCGATCGATGGCATCCCGAATGACAACTTCAGCGTGCGCTGGCGCGGGCGGATCAAGCCGCAGTTCAGCGAGACGTATACCTTGAGCACCGAGACCGACGACGGCGTGCGTCTATGGGTGAATGGGCAACTGCTCGTGGACAAGTGGGTGAATCAGGGAACGACGCGCTGGAGCGGCACGATCGCGCTCGCGGCGGGGCAGCTTTACGAGATCGAGATGCAGTACTACGACAACGCGCTCGGCGCGGTCGCGCGGCTGCTCTGGAGCAGCCCGAGTCAGGCGGAGCAGGTCGTTCCGGGCAGCGTGTTGTTCAATCCGCTGGCCGGCAGCAATCGCCGCCCGCGCTCGCCCGATCTGCTGCTCCCGGCGCAGGATGGCGAACTCACCGATCCGACCGGTCTCGTCTTCCAGGCGAGCGTGCTGGAAGATCTCGACGGCGGGCAGACGCACGCGGCGACCGAGTGGCAGATCTGGACGACGGGCGCTTCGCCGCAGCTCGTCTGGAGCGCGCTGACGACCAGTGGCACGCCGCTGACATATGTGACGCTGGCCAATGGGGCATTCGTCAATGGCTTCACGGCGCTCGCCAACAACACCAGTTACCAGCTCCGCGTGCGGCATCAGGACAGCAGCGGCACTGCGACGAGCGAGTGGAGCGCAGCGAGCGTGCGCAGCTTCACGACGACTCCGCTGGATGATCCTCGCGGCGTCTTCGGCGAGTACTATCCCGGCAACACCCGCCTGAGCGGCCCGCCGCTGACGCGCAACGAGACGGCGATCAATAACAACTACGGCGGCGGTGAGCCGTTCGCCGGCGTGGGCACGGACAACTTCAGCGTGCGCTGGCGCGCGCGGATCAAACCGCAGTTCAGCGAGACCTATACTTTCACGACCGAGACCGATGACGGCGCACGGCTGTGGGTGAATGGGCAGTTGCTCGTGGACAAGTGGGTGGGACAAGGCGCGACGCCGTGGAGCGGCCAGATCACGCTCGTCGCGGGGCAGTATTACGATCTCGAGATGCAGTATTTCGACGGCGCGTTTGGTGCGTCGGCGAAGCTCTACTGGAGCAGCCCGAGCCAGCCGCAGCAGATCATTCCGGCGCTGCGCCTTTACGCCATCGCGCCCGGCGCAAATCACCGGCCGTTGGTGCCGATCATCGCGGCCCCGGCGCTCGACGATTCATTTATCGATCACGCCACGGGTGCGATCACGAGCAGCGCTTTCGAGGATCAGGACGCGGCGCAAACGCACGCGGTTTCGGATTGGGAAATCTGGACCAATGAGGCCGCGCCGACGCGGATCTGGTCGGCGTTGAATCAAGCGGGCGCGAAGCGGACGAACGTCGCGCTGGCGGATGGCGTGTTTGAGAACAGTCACACCGGGCGAACGACTTTGATCGGCGAGGAGTTCTACATGCTGCGCGCCCGCCACAAGGACAGCAGCACGGATGCGAACAGCGAGTGGAGCGCGTGGAGCGACTGGCGTTACGTCATCGCGAGCGCACCCGATCTTCCGCATGGCCTGGCGGCGGAGTTTTATCCGAACACGCAGAATTTTGCCGGCACGCCGCTGGAGCGTGTGGATGAACGCGTGGACTTCGATTGGGGTTTCGGCGAACCGCTGGCGGGAGTCGGTGGTGACAATTTCACCGCGCGCTGGCGCGGGCGGGTGAAGCCGGAATTCACGGAGACTTACACCTTCAAGACGCAATCGGACGACGGCGTGCGGCTTTACGTGAACGGCCAACTCGTGATCGACCAATTCGTCTATGGCGGCGGTCTCGAATTCACCGACACGATTGCGCTCCAGGCCGGCCAGTTCTACGACATCGAAGTTCATTATTTGGAGGGGCAGTTCGGCGCAAATGTCCGCCTGCTGTGGAGCAGCGCGAGCCGCCCCGAGCAGGTGATCCCGGGCGCGCGGTTGTATCTCCCGTTGGCGGGAGCGAATCGCCGTCCGCAGCCGCCGGGCATCAGCCTGCCGACGGGCGCCGTGGCTGAAAATGCGATCACGATGGCGCTGCAATCCGGAGCGTTCAGCGACCTCGATGCGGGCAATACGCACGTGGCCACGGATTGGGAAATCTGGACGACGACCGGGACGCCGTCCCGCGTCTGGCGTGCGCTCAACCAAACCGGAGCGCAACGGCTCAACGCGACACTGGCGAATGGAGTTTTTGAGAACGCGCTGGCCGGGCGCACCGCGCTCGATTGGAACACGGCTTACCAACTCCGCGTGCGCTACCGGGACAGCAGCGGCGACGCCAACAGTGAGTGGAGCCCGAC
>ENA-ORBV01015814-ORBV01015814.1-microbial-mat-metagenome-genome-assembly--contig:-NODE-15814-length-11044-cov-4.874806_pt1 | contig 11044 bp, 6 predicted proteins | sample MGYA00237777_ERZ505514 | MGnify/ENA primary metagenome ERZ505514 (study PRJEB26160, sample SAMN06269048) | microbial mat metagenome | isolation source: Oligotrophic lake microbial mat | place...
ACTATGTTATTGTAAAAAACGAAGTTTTCTTATAATTTTATTGACAGTTTACTCCTGGCGTAGTAGTCAATAAGAAGCAAGAAGCGAAGCTTGGTAGCAAGCGAGCTGGCTTAGCCAATTTTATTTCCTGAAGTGCTTTGCAGGGAGACCCAATCCAAGTGCCCTAACCTTTACATTCAAGAACTGCCTAAAACTAGCCCGGTTGTCTGCTTCAGAGCTTGGAGGTCGTGGTACTCTGCCAAACTATGCAGTAGCTGGAGCTCAGACTGGGCTTCTGATTGACTGGTGTCCAGCCTAATCCCTGTAGAACACTCTGAAAGACTCGGTAGGCACCTAGTTACAACTCGATTCGTTCGCTGGTCACGGAGATCTTGTAACTGGTAACGCAATATCTTCTTGTTGACGATTCCTATCAAGCGGTCCTCGATGTCCTGGACGTCGTAGGGCGTTCCGCAGTCTTCGCAGCTCCATTGTCGATCAAGGTCTGTTTCGTCGTCATCCGGTGGCGGGATGTAACAAAGATTGATGTCTCTACTCTCGTGACATTCGGAACAGAAGACGTCTGGGAGCATAAACGTAGGGCATGGATTTACCCACTGCGCAGCCTTGGCGTATTCCGCCACCCCAACTTGAGCAAGGAGACTTCGCTTTAGCACTTGTACTTCGCTCTCAACGTCGGGGTCCAGTTCCAGCACGTTGACCACGTTTTTGATGAATTCAAGAGCCGGATTCTTATAATTGACATTTGGACCAAGGAATGGAGGCTTGATTTCAGCATTAACGCCATCCTTTAGAATTTCGCCGACTGCCCGAGTTAAGGACGAGGCAAAATGCTTTGTGATGACCTTCTTCTTGTAGAGCAGAACCCGGTCGTCAACGCTGTTGAATGAAGTTCGAGAACGGCTTTCGTCGTCCTCTTTCCTAGAAATGTCGATTTCCTTCCTCATTATCTCCTTAGAAAATCGGCCGATGATGACTCGGAAATATTCTTGGGCCAGCTCATTCCCCAAATAATTCATAACCGACCAGGCGGTTACCGCGGACGGCACAACAACTGACGTTGAGTTCCCCTCGTCTCGGATGACAAACTCTGGGATGTTCTCGTCATCATTCGGGTGGCGTTCAAGCTGCATTGTTCCATAGTTGTACTCATCCAAGAATAAGAAGTGGCTATGAAATTGACGCGGCCTCAAAGCAACACGGGATAGCGCATCTGACGGGTCGTTTCCACCTCCGGACCCGCTTCTGCCGCGTACGGTTGAAATGACGAAGTCAATATATTCCTCTGCCTCAGATAGGGTCTTTTTGTTGGTAGCTACAGTCACCTTTTGAAAGGTGGCGTGGACAATCGTGCAGCCCAAACGCTGTAGCTCACCAAGTAGGCGTAAAAAGGTCGTTTTCATCAGGGAATGAACGACCCGATGGAGAGCAGGATCGTGCATAAGGGTGTCGGGCCTAGATACAAGACGGTAAACGTGGTGCAGTAACTCATCGGCCACGACACTATTCATGGAAAAAGCATCTCGAAGCCATGTGCTTACAAGTGCACGCACAATGGCAAGGGAGACCGACGTCGACATTTCGTCTCCTAAAGGAAACGACTGTTTTCCGCCAACTGAGTCAAACAGAGCTACACTGTTGGGAGAAGTAGGATTGATTTCCTGTGCAGGACCCCCCGCGACAACTGGCGTTACTGTGTGACTGTCAGATAAGGCTGCAATAGCCAAATCGTGGACGTCAATATCTACACAAACAGAACGATAGCAGCCTTTTACAAGAAAAAAAATGCATGTTAGCGGACACTGCGACCTTCCAGCTGTCAACATAGCCAGTAACCTGAGACTCACCCTGTCTTCGGATCACAGGACTGACAAGATCGTCGTCGTCGCACCAAATTTCATCTTGAGTTGCAAGTTGGCCACAACCTTCAATATCTGGAAAGGTCCCGCCATCAGCATGTGGAAGAAAGTCAAGACCGCTATCACATCTGCCGCGAAAAGGACTGGCCCACGAGAGAGTTCTGTTCTTTTGGATAAAGCGCGATAGGCAGACGTCATAGAGGGCCAAATTCTCATCAGTGCCAAGGTTTCCCAGTGGAATTTGGCCGTAGCGAGCGTACGAAACTCTGTTCGGGTACGAGACAACGTTCATGTAGAGGTAGGCCTCGACGCAAAGATGGACCGCTGGTTGCTCCCAATTCAATGCTGGCAATGTAGACATGGATGGGTTGTGAGCTGGACCGGGAGGGAAAGGCATTTGCAATACGGGAAACGAGCTGAAAGCAGACACGTGTCTTCGAAGCTGTAACACAGGTTTGCTGCTGTTGACGACGACGATCGTGGGCCCAGAGTTGCCTTTTGAATGTCCACTCAAGACTTCGTTGGCGCTTGCGTAGGCATCGTGCTCCTTGTCGACGAAAGACAGCGATGCAATCTTGCACGAACTGTTCAGCGAGATGCAAGCGTAATCGTTCTCGTCACCAGCGGAAGCCTCTGAGATCGTTTCCAACAGTGCAGCGAAAATTTTCTCACAGTGCTTCATCGAAACATTCTTCTGCCCTTTCGACGCACCAGGCTTGACGACCCAGAAATGACAAGAAGTGCTCACGTCGAAAGTCGACGGAGAGCAACGAGCTGGTCTTGTGATGTCAGGGGCATTTCCATCACCGTGTAGGGATGAACGGAAACTGCCACTCCCATTTTTCATCACAAAAATCCCGACCAGGCCAACCCTAGTTCTCGGATTGAACCGCGAATAAAAGAAGATCCTCTTGTACGACAAACTGTTGTGAAGATATTCCCCTTCCAATGGGCGGTCTACTCGCGTCAATTCCAAGAGCGAATAAGACTTTTGCCCTTTGCGCGAAAGCTGCGACGAAGATGAGTTCACTCTGGAGACGCAGCCAAGTTCATTTAGGGCCCTTGCCAGAAGTGGTACACCAGTCTCATAGATTGACTCCACACAATCGCTCGGCTGCAAATCCCCGTCAACGGGCTGCAAGCCTGCTACCCATTGTTTATTGCGGAAGACATACTCCGTCATAGTGATCTCATACACAAAAGCAGCACTTTTTCCGTGGGGAAGGTTCTTTTCTACCCTCTTGAATCCAGTGATATCGTTTGACACATTCTTCAGCTCCTGGTACGCTGAGACGTATGCAATCCGAGGAACTGTCACGTGGATCTTTTGAAGAGACTCCTTCCCAACCATAACCCACATAAATATCTCGCCTGATGATCTCGAGCCGGCCTCGGCATCAGAGCTGGACAGTTCATGCAATTCAATTACCTGCCACTCACTCTGGGTAAGTGTACGAGCCGCATCTCGCACAAAACCCTCCATGCTGGATGTTTTGCGTCTCTTGGTGCCTCCTGCATCAATATTTCCATTGACGTCGCCAGAAATGCGAAGCCTCTTCTGCTCCGTTCGTCTCTGGCGCCACAACGCTTTCTTTTGGTGCAACCAAGACCCGAAATTATCTTTTGACAGCTCGACTCGAGGCTTCTTTTCAGCTTCATCTTTGCCTGACGGCTGTTTGATGTCGCCGCCGTTGTCTTGTGACCCCACATTGCGCCTTCGGCCATGGACGACAGGTCTCTTAGATCCTTGTTTATTAGCTCCAATATCTTCGATGTCGACTGGTGCGGTAATCTTTGGCAGGGCCTTGAACATGCTTGTGATTGTTTTCTGCTTGAAGCGGTCATTCAATGTCGCCACCTTGTTGTAGAGCCACGTCGGGTGAGCGATACGGGGTACGGGATTTGACACTTTTTGCAGTGCAGCGGGAATGGTAATGATCTTCTGAATAGTCTTCCCAAGACGATCCTTGTAGTAATCCCAGTCGATTATATTGCGAATGTCGAACGCGTCAGCATCTAAACCAGGAGCTTTGAGCCATTTCCTCAAATAATGCTTCATGATCGCTGGTTCTGCTTTCCAAATTGCAGTCGGAATCGCTCGATCAGTTACTGGTGCCCCGTAGGGTTGCTCTGCAATGATGAATTTGCAGTTGAGCCCTTTATCTTTGATAATCTCGGACCCAAGAAATTCCCCAAGACGGCGTGCAGTAGTCTGCGATGTCCCCTTCTGGTTCCCGTAGTCGTCGAGTTGCCGACTCATGCTTCGATTCTCGCTAATCAAGTCAATCACTTCGTCGTCATCCAAGCTTTCGCCTTGTGTGTCGATCACATCAATCCAGTGATTAGCTATATCTGCAACACTCGCGTAACATTCCTCAAGCGATTTTCCATCCAGGAAGCGCTCAAAGACTTGAGACTGGAACGTCTTGATAAGCTCGAGCTCTCCACGGCGCTTCAACTCAAAGCCCTTTAACTCGGCCAACGAGCCATCGAAATTGAAGACAGCATAACGCTTCTTAAGGAGCTTCCCTTCCTCGGTACTAGCAGGAATGACCATGCAACGATAGGGGCCATCTACCTCGAAAAAGATGGAGCACTCGCTATGTGTCTCGTAGCTTCCTCGGCTTGAATCTTTAATGGTCTGATACTGGTGGTTGGTGAAATTTGCATGTACGTCAGCGTTCAACATCACACAAGGATACTCCAGTTTAATTTTGGAGCCATCCTTGAGCTCAAATTTGTACACATCTGGAAAGCTCTTTGGCAAGATGCACCATATACCATCGGTGTCGAGCTCCAAAGGACGCCCAATTTGTTCAACAAGGATTCTGGCTTGCGTAATAAGATCCGCTCCAGTCTTCGTCACAATCCCAGCCATCTCCATGGACCTCCACCGGGCTCCTTTCCTCATTACATATCCATAGAAGCTGTTAAGAATGCATTTGTGAGCAACTTGCAAAGAATCGTATACTAGGGTACGATCTTCGGCCTCTTTCCTGGCGGCTGCGTCCTTCGCCCCTCCAACCTTGTTCTTCCATGTTTTGGTCAACTTCTTCAGTTCATATCGCCGGTCTCGAAACCTTCTTACAGTCTCTACATAAAAGTCATTCTCGCGCATGCAAACAACATCTTTTCGTGTGACTTCCTCTGTGACTTTTGTCTTTCTGTAGGCCATACGAGAGTAGTTCTTCAGGCGACTGGCAACCATGTCAGCTTGTTCTTTGTCGTTGAGCTTGTGGAAGGGTACACCGTCATTGGATTCTCCTGCGAGCTGGTCTTTTGTCCTGTCATATTCATTCTTGCTAGCAGGATTGTAGTCACCTCTCCATACCCATTCCATTTTTCGCTTGCAGCCATTCTTTGCCTGATTGAAATCACAGGCTGCGCAGTCAGCGTCATTCACCATAGCACTTGGTTGAAGGCGGTTGGTTAAAATGATGTTTGGGTACATAGCGCCGACGTCCAGGTGATAAACATAGGGCTTTTCCATTCTTCTTGGTCGGTCGCGTAGCGATTCCAGCTGCTCCACAATCCGGCTGCGAATCTATAAGATACAGACAAATTACCATGTGGTTAGCTTTACGATCCCGACAGCAGATAGAGATACCCCAAAACAAGACTCACCTCATCATAGTTGACGACATCTTTCTGTTCCATTCCGCATTCCACTTCGATGGCGAAGTTTAAATCTCTGTCAATATTGTCGATGAGTCCTTGAAAGGCAGTTGGTTTCAAGTCAAATTCGTATTCAATGTCGCTGCGGTACACTCCAGTCTCGAGGCATTCCACCTTGCCACCTATGTAAGTTTCGCCTTCCAACAAGTGTCCGTTGTGAAACTTTGCTAGCGGGTCGATTTGCTTATTGGGGCAAACGATGTCCTTCGTGCAGGCATGGACCATAAGAAGAGCTTCGCAGAGAGTACCCGACCCTTTCCTGAGAACATCTTCTGGTCCCATCGGGATGATTGTGCACAGCGAGAAGATGAACAAATGGACATACTTTTCGTACAAATAAAAGGTTGCGACGGCATCGGAAACACTGTATGATGCCATGTGAACAGGACGTTCCTGAGCGAAGCGAACCATGTCCTCGGGATCTACTTCCACCGGATCATATCCTAATTTGTATTTGGTAACCGCCTTGAGACCTTGTGCCCCTTGTGGCAAGTAAGAATCACGTTGGACCCAGTGAAAGGCGTCCAGATGAACTGAACAACGTCCCGAATACTCTTCTCCTCGCTTTTCCACACCAAGTTCATGGAATATATCCATGCCATGTTTTTCGGCCCTAGCTTCGACAAAGGGCCAATCGAAAAAGTCACCGTTATATGTCACCACGATTTGAGGTTTGAGTCGTTGGTATTCCAGGAAGAACCGCCTCAATAGGGCCTTTTCGTCTGGTTCGTTAAAGATATGAAACGGTCCAGGATATTTCGGAAGCGGCGTGTATTCGAAGTCGTTGACATCTTGTGACACGACACTGCGCGAAACAATCAGATATCCTTGGGGGCCTTCCCCGGGTGGTCCACTGACCATATAAGAGATCATAAAGATTTCATCGACTTCAGCTGACGGGAACTTGAGCGGAGCCTTTGTACACTCAATGTCAAAGGCAAGAAATGTTGGATCTGCTTTTGTCTCGCAATCTGGATCATTCAGGGTCACCCCGCCAGTGTTGGGAACATACTTCTTTATCATACTGCCTGTATTGTTGTCGTTCTCTCCGGGTGCAATCATCGTAGTTTCGTCATCCCCAGTCTCATCCAAACCAACGGCAACGGTATACCAGGTTCCCACACGAATATCGAGATCGGTGCAAACCCTCACGACATAGGGAACGTCGTACTCTCGCATGTCGATCAAACAGGCAAAGGGGTCGCTGTGTAAAGTATTGTTTTGAGAAACATTGGAAGTAGATGCGATCGTAGGGTCTTGAAAGGTATAGTCTCGTTCACGACTAGCATTCTTGTCAATAATGCCTCTAATTAGCGATCGTACTTCCATGAGATTGGAGACGTTGTCAAAGATGAGTTTGAGTATGGGTCTTCCTTGCTGCATTGAGGGCGACAAGTGATTGGGTTGATCCAAATCCGTCTTGTATACAATCTGGACGTTGTACAGAAGCCCTTCGTATTTTCTAAGCAGGGATGTGATGACCAATTCCAAAGACGTTTCCAACGAAAATGAGCTCCCACCACCCATGGCGTTGTTGTTCATGTGGTCTCCAAAACTGGGCAAGACATAAAAGTAGGGACGGTAAAGGACGGTAGATTTGAATCGACGACCATTCGGCGTCCAAAAGAAAAGTTCGAGACCCGCCCGCTCGGGACTTCCCCCAGATTCACTATGAGCATTTTCGCCTGCAACTGTCGCCTGCGAAAGAAAGGAACAACAGTAATTTGAAAGGGATGAGAGTCAAATAGCACTCCTAGGTAGACGTTACAAGGTGAAACACAAAGACTCGCGTACCGTTGTAGGCAACATATTGAAGAGCCATCCACGCCGTTCCCTCGCTTCTCGACTCTCGGCACCATTGGTATTGTGAAAGGCAAACGTTTCAAAACCAAATACTTGCTCGTCAATCTGCTCGGCCTTCTGTTGCCGGGCCCGACGCTTGGCAGCCAAAATGGCACTGAGATCGTCCGTCTTTTTGTCATCGGAACCGGCATTCAATTTACTCTTGCCACCACCACCAAATTGGCGCTGGTAGCTTGAACGCTGCGGTTTCTGCTTGCCCATGGATTGCCCAAAAACTCGTCGGGAACCACGGGGAGGCGGCATTTTTATTTTTGTTTGTTTTAAACGAAAAGAACTCTATACTTTATTAATGCTGCTGTAGATTGTTGTTGTTATTGATTGTCACACCAGGCAATCAAGTTTTATGACGGCTACTACTGTACGGCACCGTCAGTAGCGGCACAGTAATTACGTTGAGTTGAGAGATAAATGCTGTTGTAGCTAGCTACTAGCTACGTTGCTAGCTAATTTATCAGACAGCACGTCGTGCATGCTAAATCATTACGTCGTACTACTAGCTAATAGTACTAGCTAGCTATTAGTGGTAAACAGGCATGACATGATGTTGACAAGGCGCGCCAGCGGCCACAAAGCATTGGCATGCATGGATCAAAGCATATTCGTCCGTTCGCGCCAAAACTTGGGTCTGTCCGTGGTTACTGAAAGTTGCAGCCCCCTATAGAGGAAGTGTGCGGGACCGAAGGAAAGTCCAACATACAGGATGAATCAATGAATGAATGAAACGAATCAAGTGCATGACTCAATGATGAGTCATCATCAAAACCATCGAAAACCGTATACATGTAGACCGGTTGATGTCCTACTGTACAAGTACCAGTACTAGTACATACTGCGGCGAGCGCTTGTTGTGCCGATCATAAAATTGAGTTGCTACGCCGAGACAAACGACAATGAAAATCAACGCCAATTTTAGGCTTTTCGCCGCTACCAATTTCGATGCCACCAAGTACATCGCCAGTCCAGCCTATGGCGTGAACCGTTTCATGCTAGATCGTATAGGAGACGAAAAGGCGCGCGCTACGACCATTGTAGAATACTCCGCCAACAGTAAATTTCCCCAGCACACTCATATTGGAGGCGAAGAATTTTTGGTTTTACTTGGCACATTCAAGGATCACTACGGAGAATTCCCAGCTGTCACCTACGTTCGAAACCCGATTGGATCAGAACATGCCCCATGGGTCGACGAGGATGGCTGTACCATTCTCGTGAAATTACTGCAAATGGCGGAAACAGAGGGAGAAGGACAGGAACCCTTGCATGTGAATGTTGAAAAAGAAAAGGGCACCAGGGGGAAGCCTGAAGAGTACGGCACCGTCCTGGATCTGTATAGTAACCAATATACAGGGGAGCATGTGGAGATGTGTTGGATTGATCCCGGAAAGGAATTTCCTTCGAACGAAAAATCTCTGGCTGGGGGAGAGGAGCTTTTCGTGGTGAATGGCTCTTTGCTACTTGACAGTGAACAACCAATTTATGAGAAGTGGGGTTGGCTGCGTTTTCCTCCTGGAGGTCCGAACGATAATCATCGATCTAATCTAAAGGCTGGGCCACAAGGTGCCCAGGTCTATCGCAAAACAGGCCATCTTTCAGAGGAAGCCATGAAGAAAGAAAAGATTCAAATAACTGAATAAGAAATTAATGATCGACCAAAAATGATATGATTATCTTTGCAGGTGCACGGTGAAGTTGCTACCGGTAGTATGCAACGAAGACCATTCTATGTAGCATATGAATATGTCGATTACAGTTGTATGTCTACGTGTCGCACGTCCACTAAAAACAGCCCATGCGCTGGAGCCTTCGCAGGTGCAATGGTGCGATCTTTGGCGTCCAGAATATCCTTCATTTTGGAAGGTGAGATGGAACCCCTTCCCACGGCTACCAATGCGCCAATCATATTACGTACTTGATGATATAGAAAGGCATTCCCCGCCACTTTGACCGTGACAAGGCGCGGGAAATCCATGTTTGCCTGGTAATTGTTGTCGTTGGCATCGGCATCCGTCCCTGTCGCGCCACCAAGCCCCAGTAGTCCACCTGCCGATTCCCATAACAATGGGACACCATACGGCTGGGAGACCACTTCAATATCCTGTATGGTCACCACAGGCGATGCTCGTTGACAGCCAGCAGAGCGAAACGAGGAAAAGTCGTGGGTTCCCACAAGATGCGAGGCAGCTTCCTGCATTGCTTTAACATCAAGAAAGACTGTGCTCTCGCTGTCGCGCTTATTGTCACGATCAGAGCCATAATTGATCTCGTCGTCTCTTGGGGCAAATATTCGCCAGGATCGATCCCATTCAAAGGGAAAGCCCCAATCTCCCCCTGCCTCTGAATGGCATTCCAAGATCCGGTACATGTAGGTGCGTTGACAAGCACTGAAGCGAACATTCCAATCGACTTCAGGCAGTTGTGTCGGGTCGATTTCGTGATATTTATTTTCCATTTTCAAGGGTGCTTTGATCATGTTCAAGATGCGCAATTCGTTCATGGGATAATGAAACGACCAAGAATCTATTTTCCGTTGCGCTCGACGCGCCAGCAGTCGTTTCTTTTTTGATGATAAATTTATATCGTTCGTTTTTCTTTCTGTTGGCAATTCTTCGATTCCTTGCTGGGATAAATAATGATTCAAACCACGACGCAGCACATCGGCATCCCACTCTATCAAGTCATCGCCATCGTCGTCGTCATCGACGTAGATATCAAATTTGTCCAATTTTTGTTTTCTCTTCTTGATGTCGATTTGACAAGTGTTTTTAAGGGCATGGACACCTCTATCTGTTCGCGAGCTAACTCTGATGTTTTCGAACCGAGCATTGTGTCCTAACATATCCTGCAAAGCTTGTTTTAGCCGCCCCTCGATGGAAAAGTAGCCTCTCAAATCCGTGCCATCCGGCAGAATAGCATTTTCTTGTTCCTTCAGATGGGCAAATCCTAAAAAGCTTGACCCATGGTATTGAATAGACAAGGCATAACGACAGAACCCACGACGAAGTGCCATATTCCACAAGGCGTATCTAATAACACATAATCATTGTTCGATTCGAGACCCTTCCCTGCCTGATACAGTAGTAATGGTACAATTGTAACATCTGCTTCAATTCTGCTACCAGCCAATCAAACTTGAAGCCACGGGCGGGTGTGCCCTAAACGATTGAGCTTGTGTCATGCGTATATTTTTTTACGCAACAAATTCTCTGCGTGTTTCTGTTACGCAGAGAACCCTGTCGGCAGTGACATGACATCAGAGTTCTGGTTTTCTGTCCCACAAGTTGCCACTGTGACATGGCGCCTATGTGACATGCATGCGACTGTGACATGACCCTTATGTGACATGCCCTCATGTGACATGTTCCTTATGTGACAGAAAGACAGACAAACAAACAAAAATTGCACAGACACCACACTTGCAGTTTAGGGCAATGTGTTGCCACAGCACAGCCAGTGGTGGTGCTAGCCATGGCGCTGCAGTTGCAGCAACAGTGCAACAACTTAGGAGCACTCTACACCACAAGTGGCTACTGGAGCAGCTAGTGCAGAAGGCCTGCAATCACACTAGTAAGGAATGGCGGGCATTGAATTGCACAAAAACAGCATGCTTCTTGTTCACTTTCTTTTAATTTTCTTCTTTCACTTGCTTT
>ENA-ORBV01015817-ORBV01015817.1-microbial-mat-metagenome-genome-assembly--contig:-NODE-15817-length-11043-cov-5.162593_pt1 | contig 11043 bp, 7 predicted proteins | sample MGYA00237777_ERZ505514 | MGnify/ENA primary metagenome ERZ505514 (study PRJEB26160, sample SAMN06269048) | microbial mat metagenome | isolation source: Oligotrophic lake microbial mat | place...
GTGTCTTTTGCAGAATTGATTCTCGTCCTTTTGACACCCGATCTCCTAACAAATGAATGAATGAATCAGCGCACGTGACCCGCCATGCATGACGATCACCCATGCATCAAGGATACGATCAACCTCACAGTACCAGTACATCGTTACAAGGTAGCCACACCAGCAGCAACAAACATCCGGAAGCAAACTCACACAATTATTATAAGAAAATTAAAAGAAGCTACTGTATTCCAATCAACATGCGATACTTACCTGCACTGCTGTTACTAGTAGTAGTTACCGCTGTTTGCCTGCCCTTTTCGGCAGCCGACGACAGCCGCACTTTCAAAGATACCAGCAATAGTAAGGACAAAGGCCCACGCCCCGTGGTAGCCTTACAGGCACCACCGATGGGTTTTATGAGTTGGGAACGCTTTCGATGTCAAATTGACTGTGCCAAGTTCCCCAAGGAATGCATCAATGAAAATTTGTACATGGAAATGGGAACGGCTTTGGTCCAAGGAGGATATGCTGCGGCGGGATATAAACAGGTTTCCATTGATGATTGTTGGACTTCTGGAAGAGATCCTTCGACTCATGAGTTGCTGGCCGATCCGCATCGATTTCCCAGTGGGATTCCCGCCTTGGCCAAGTTTTTGCATGACCAAGACCTACAATTAGGCATTTATGGGGATGCCGGGACCTTGACGTGTGGTGGATATGCTGGATCGCAAGGTTACGAACAAGTGGATGCGCAAACCTTTGCCGATTGGGGTGTCGATTATCTCAAATTGGACGGGTGTTATGTGGGAGACTTTGCCAAGGCCTACCAAGCCTTTGGCCAGGCCTTGCGCATGGCGGGTCCCACACGGCCCATTGTCTTTTCCTGTAGTTGGCCCGCTTATTTGGGGTCCAACGAATCGGCCAAACCCTATCATGACATGTATTATGAAGCCGGGTGTAATACCTGGCGCAATTATGGGGATATTGACAATACGTGGGATACCCTATTGGCCATTATCATTCATTGGGCTGATTATTGGAAAGATTTGCAAGCCGTGCCTCAGGGGTCGGTGAATGATGCTGACATGTTACTAATTGGAGATGATCATCATGGCAAGAGATTGCCTCTGAATCAAGCACAAGTACAAATGACCTTTTGGGCCATGATTGCCAATCCACTCTTTATTGCGGCCGATGTTCGGACCATTCCCGACGACTATGGACAAATTCTCAAAAATGCACATGTCATTGCGATCAATCAAGATGCCTCCTTACGACAAGCCGGTTGTGTAGTGGGATGTCGCGGTACTCCCCAACAAGAACAACAACAAGACAGCAATCACGTCCAAGTATGGAGCAAATCGCTACAATCGGGAGAAAGTCACGCCTTGGCATTTTTCAACTTGAACAACAACAGTACCAGTAGTAGTATTGTCTATACCTTTCCAGTCCAAGGTGCCATTGCACGGTGTGTGGATCTTTGGAGTCCGGATCCGGAGACAGATGTCTGCGATCAAGGACGAGGTGCCACGACAGAGCTGTGGGATATTCGCGTCATTACTGACAACGACAATAACAATAAGGACGACCAAGTCTTTCTACAGATTCATGCATTAAATGTTCCTCCTACGTCCCAACGGCTCCTCCGTATCGACTACTTTTGTAGCAGTACTACTGCTACTACGACAAGTGAAAATGATACTGGTATTGAGCTGGAAGTGGACTAGGCGAATGGGCGACCACGGCCGTAGATTGCTTGTCCTCTACACAAGTCACGTAGGCACAGGCCTAGAACTTGCCCGAGAAGGCTCTATCCCTTGTGATTCCCACCCCTCTAGCTAGCTAGCTAGCTAGCTAGCTTGCTACCATTCGTAGAGCTGTTCGTAGCTCAGGCGCAGGTAATTTTGGTAACCCAGGCGGAGGCCTATTTCGCTTGCTGCGCATGCTACCAGGTACTGTAGTTGTTGTTCCCCACCAAAAGATGAATCAATGGATAGTATGGGACATGCCACTTGACGGAGCAGCGTAGTCTGGCTGGTTTTTTCCAGTATTTGAATTTGAATGAGACCCACGCGGAGGTAGAGGGCTCGCGCTCTTCACTCGGAAATCTCCACGATCGTTTGCTGTGACTGCACTGACCTGTATGTATGAATTTCTCCAGAATTTGAATTTCAGTTTTTGAATAGAGACTCGCGCGGAGGCAGTGGGCTCGCGCTTTTGACTCAAAATGCATAGCAGGAGAGCAAATTGCACGCAGCCATAATTATAATAAGTAGAGATAAAGTAATTGCAAGTACTAATCCACGAAAAAACATGTCAAGCCCTTCCGACACACCCGCGGACGCAATGGTCGCTTCTTCTGGACAAACTCTTGAGTACCCAATTCCTGATAAATTTCGACGCCTTTCCAAGCTTCTGGAAGCTCACGAATGGAAGCTAGTCCGGATTACAGGGAGTCATTATATTTTTGAAAAGCCTGGAAAAAGATGCATTCCAGTAGCCTTTCACGGAGGTTCGATTAGTAGACGCTATGCTGAGATGGTCGTCCAACAGGCAGGAATACTTACAAATACAAATGCGTCAGACGTCTCACTTCCATTCGAGTCGCTATCACTGGAGGAAGAAGAAGCATGTCACGCCATTCGAGTCGCGACCCGCGAAACCGCCCAGCAGAAGCCCCGAGACCTGGAGAACCGTGACCCGTCAGTCAGAGTACGAATGCCTGCGCAAAAGCCACTTTCTTGTGTCGGGGAACACGAAAAGCAAATACTTGTGCATCTTCAGCATAAAAAAGAGCAGGAAAGAGCTGACATGTTTACGAGACAAAGAATAATCTTGAAAGACATTCGCAATGCCATGAAAGTTGGCGACTACGATAGCGCGCTCGAGAAAGTCCACGATGAAAAAGTTGATGTTGTTGGAAGCTCCGATTCGGGGTTCAACTTTACAGAGGCTCTATTGCACTCTAAGATTGATGCTTTGGCTAACCTGGCACTACAAAAGCACGCCCTCGGCTCTAAGGCGCAGCATCATTATATTCGGCAAGCAATTGAAGCATCTGTTCTATATTCAGAAAATTATCCAGAGAGACGGCCTGCTGTACGTGCACTCTTTTCTAATTGCAAGGCCGCCTTATCAAGGACTTCAATCGCGCGGATGTGAAGACACTTGTGAATGGGTAATTGGGTATCCATTCCTTATTTCTATCTATAAGTACATGAAGTCATTAAATGCGGACACTAGCGAATTCGATCGCAGCCCTATTCTTTCAAATCCATCTCCAGTCCTTATTTGGCTTCGGAAACTGTTTCTTTCATTTGAAAAGGGTGAGTTTAAAGTAGTGTCTGATATTTCTGAAATGGTTCTGTTTGTGACAAAACAGCATGGCGAATGTATGGCCCAAGATTCCGATTCCGTCGTGGAGAGAACGACTGGGACCCCTGTCTTTGATAAGGTAACACGCGCTTTAATTGAGGGAATCCTGTTTCACACGAAGGAATTGGCGGAAGCTTACAAATATGCAAAACGAGAATTGCATTGGATCCGGTTTAGCTTTGTTCACACCGCCCCCCATGATGAATCAGAAGTATATGAGAGCTTGGCAATGATCAGACAAGGGGAGAATTTTGAAAAAGTTCTGAGATTTACAGCAATGGTATTGGACTCCATTGCATCATGCAAAGAGCAACGTGATCTTATGCTGACGCACAATTGCACACTAGACTTCATGCTGGACACATTGATGGATCCAACTTTAATGCTTGAGAAAAGCACAGCGTCTATGGTATCAGACAAATCAGGACCTCTCAGTACAGAGGACGTGCATATGTTATCCCAGTATCGGAGAATTTACAACTTTTCTGACCATGGTGTACAAGTATTAAACAACGTATTCGATAAGGCGGGCTACGACAAAACCCGGACAGATGTCCTGAAAATCTTCACAGAATTACAACGTATTGAAATACTATTTGATGAATACTGGGAGGCATATAACCTTATAGCTCGGGTGGATCATGAAAATGGAAACTGTACAGGAGGGCACTCACTGGTTCGTTTTCAAGTGCTCCCGGATCTCCGAGCGCATTTGTTGAAACTCTTCGATATGTTTTTTCACAGATCTTCGAGAGAAGCTGGCCTGGTGAGTATTGTTGAGCAAATACTGGCATTGCGAACTGATATCGTTATGGCCAACAACTTCGACGAAGTTAACCAAGATGATGAAGTAAACCAAGCGGGTGGCTATTACTACATAGGCAATCGCCGATCGAAGGAAGAAGTCCTTGCTTATGGTCAATTTATTTTTCACCGTGATGGAATCCGATTTTCCTTGCCGCCATTTTTGCTCAGATTTTGTCATGGCAACATGAAGAAAAGACTTATTGTGATAGATGCCATGGGAGCCAACACCTTCAATGTTCTCGAATTGACTAAGACTTACAACGTTCTAGGGTATGACACGATTCAACTGGAAGCTTTCGCTTTCGAATTCCTGTCACGGTTGCTTTCAATGGAGGAGGGAGAGATATCAAAGCAGTCTGTGGCGAAGTCTCTAGTAAAGATATTGGCCGACGAAACTAGACCAGCACTCCTTCGTCAACATTTACAACACAAGTCGAAAAGATATGATAAGAGGCTTGCTAATCTTTGTGTTCGGGCACAAGCTCAAGCTGAGGCTTTGTCAAATTGTCTTTCTGCTCAGCATGCATGCGTTGAAAACCTCCTGCAAAAACTGGAGAGGACAGTTACTAGCATGGCCCGGCTTCCATTGGGCACTGAAGACGAAATCGACGACGCAACATCTGAGTATGATCAATATTCAAAAATGGTGAAGGCTGCTGCCCTACTTCACACTTGGACTCCTGAGGAACTCCATGAAATATATCAAAGCATGGTAGATCTGGAAGATGTCACTGAAAAAGCCACCAACTTTCTTCACCAAGTTACTGGTAATGGCTTCCCCGTCGTAAGATCACTGTTGTCTCCATTGTGGACCCAGAGCGAGTCAGAAATCATTCACTCGGGAGATTATACCACGACTCAGTTGAATGCGATAAAAGAGATTGTTTGTCTTCACGAGATTTTGAAATCCATGAAGCCATCAACAAGTGAATAAACGCCATATCATATAAACACCAACAAAGCCAACAGTAGTAGATTGCATCTTGTTTTCCTATTGTGGATAGGATTCCTCCGAGAATTCCTCCCCCCAAAACAATAATAAAGACTATTCTTGTTGTGTCCTGGATAATATTTTATCGGCCAAGTATTGGATACAAATGTCGGGACTGGTCAAAATCCTAGGTACTCGTACTGTTGGACTGCTGGTTTCTGGTTGTTTCTTTCTTTGTTCTACCAAATCCTTGGCAGGCGACATGGATGCCTGGGCCAAGACAATCACTGTTGTAGATTCGTTATCGTCGTTGTGGTTGGAATATGTTTCCAAGATAAAGTCAGCAATGGTGTGTGCATATCCTGGCAGATCCCCCCTTTGAAAACAATCCCATGCGTGCGGGACCACACATGTCGTTATGTCTTTATCCTTCTTTTCGGGTGTTGAGTGGCCACTGGATGCTGCTGCTTTGCTTTCTGCCGTCTGCAACAATAAATCCAATGTTGGTTGAATTGTACTTTCCAAGGCCGCCAGAACCACAATGTTGGCATACTGCAGCGCTTGTTCGGCCATGGGACGATCTACACGCAAGACTCGACAGCCACCACTCGTGGACAAAGCACCATAGGATTCTGCCATGCCTCCAATCGTGGAACAGGTACACAGAACCATGTCGGGCTGATCGTTTTGGATAATCTCCTTCAAGGTAATGTGGACACTGGTGGAAACTTGGTCAAGTTTGGTTGGACAGGAATCCGCTTGCCGTGCATCGACCAGGAGTTGCTCTCTGACATGATGATTGACAACAACTGGGACAGGAAGACACGTTGCCACGAGGGAGTCGGCGTATGGAGCAAAGAGGGCTTGATTCGAAGCCAATGTGTGTAAAAACGAGATCTTCATTCTTTCTTACTCTAGAGTTGTTCACAGTTCTATTGCTACGTGGAGATTGGACAATTTCCAAACTTAGTTGCCCTTGTTTCTTAAAAACGTAAAAACTCTAGAAGTAGCTTGGTCCAAATACAATTGGCCATCGAGACGACCAGCACTCAAAGACGGGAAATGCTAGCTAGCTAGCTACTAGAAGGGTAACTATGTCCCTTGTTGCTGTTGGCTTGGCTGCTCCAAAGAACATCCAATGAAAACAATCAAGAAGGCACGATTTATTTTAGTCTATCTTTCGAAAAAATGAGTCAGCGTAGAAAAGACGCACATGAGTCACGGTGTCGTTTGCGATCTATTGAATCGTGCAATAATGGATGCATGTTTGGTAGGAACACAACCGAAATCCGCGCCACTGATTCCGCCAAAACTTCGAAACGTACACTTGACTACTGTACAGTATCTTTTTCCATCATCTCTCAGGTTGTTGGAGTGCATAATTGAGATATTTTATGCTTTCGTTAGCTATAAGAAGTGCAAGATGATGATTGAATACGGAATTGCGACAACCGAGGAGGATTTGGAGCAAATTGTCCAGCTACAAAGTGCCAATTTAAAAGATTCGTTAACCCCCGAGGAAACGAAACAGGAAGGATTTCTATCCTTACAATATGATGTATCAATCCTAAAGGCCATGATGGGACGTGAGCACGCCCATGTTGTGGCTCGTAAACAGGATGGAGCGATTGTAGGATACACACTTGTATGTCCGCGAGATTTTTGCAATGATTCTGGTTTTCAGACTTCGTGTCTGGGAGACATTGCTCGAGTCATGGATCATGTAGTGCACTGTTATGGCGACAAACGGACATCGACGCCGCTAAGGAGTTACATTGTCATGGGACAAGTCTGTGTCGATAAGACGGTGCGAGGAACAGGCGTCTTCGCCGGCCTGTACGCTTCCATGAAGGAACGACTCTCGCCACAATATGATTGCATTGTAACAGCCATTCACAAGAGCAATCAGCGATCCTGGAGGGCGCATGAAAAGATTGGATTCCAAGTTCTTCGACCGCCAAATAGAAAATCAAATAGCTGTGGATGTGGAGATGGAGATGACGGCTGGTGCATAGTCTTGTGGGATTGGAGAAAAGTGCCAACAGGCGACTTTTAAACTTCATTGATGTTACCAGATCATGACAACCTTTCTGAGGGTGCGTTTGTTGTTTACTCGTTATTACATTATGATGCCGTTGTTCACTGCTACCCCTAATGCCTTTTCTGGTGCATTATGGCAATCGAAGTGGAGTAGAAATCTATCTATCGCAACTAAGAACATGCGCAAGAAGTGACCCTCGCCCGGCTGGAAAAGTGAGATGGAATTAATGATCGCGCACCTCTTTCCAAAAATTGCTCTCAACTACTTACTGACTTTTATGTTCGCATTACGCTATTGATCATGTATTACTCTATCAACTTATCTTCTAACTACTAGCTAGTCACAACTAGCTAGGAATCCATGACAATGACGGGAACCACTGGATCAACCGCTAATCCCACAGCTGCTACGAGCAGCAACAGGATCCCATCCTCATCATCTTGGAGCCGAAAGGCCATTGTAGCAGCCGTTCTCTCGTCCTTCTTGTTAGCCACGCTAAAGTCCTCCATCCAAGACACTACATCAAGCTTGAAAGCCTTTACGAATCAAAATGCTCGAAGTGTCTTGGCCAAGGACGGTGTCACCATGTCGTTGCGCAAGTCTGCTTTGGCAAAGAAGAGCAAGACAGATGAATATAAGGAGTATATACCCTCCAAAATGGAAGACTATATCTTGACACATATGAAGGAGTTGAAATTGGATGCCAAAGCACCCAATTTAGTCACGACGTGCCACTTGTGGAAAGATCCCTTGTCCTCGCCGATATATGACGATTTGCATACCTTTCGAAAGGACTTGGAAGACTACTATAAACGTGTCGAAGCCTTCCAGTTGGATCATAATATTACAGATATTCGAGAGCATTTGAAACACCGAGACAATGACAATGACAATAAAGAAAAAGCTGCTGCTGCTAAAAACGAATTCTGCACTCACTTGGAAGTAGCGCAAGATGGTTTGCCATCAATCTTTGCCAAGGAACAATTGTCGTATACACGTGCCGGATGGGTGGAACCCCTCTTGCCGCCGATGCGCCACCCCAATTGGTGCATCGATGGTACCCAAACCAGTTTGGGGAGTATTGATTATCTCATTCATGATTTTGCTCATACATGTCGTCAACTAAAACCTACCTCCCGCTTGGTATTGTTTGACATGGGTGCCTCGCTCATGTTTAGCAAGAAGTGGCCCTCACCCGTCTTGAAATTGGTGGATAACTTTCGCAAATTTGGATTGCCCTTTGATCATATCTATGCCTATGAAGTAACACAGCAACAACCCGCCGATGTCTTTATTATGCTTCCGCTCCATATGAGAGCGGCCTTTCATTGGATCAATGTTGGTGTTGATTCAGATCCCAAGAGTGAAAACAATCCCTTCAAATTACTTTTGGACAATTATCATGAAGATGATCTCATTATTGTCAAACTTGACATTGATTCATCGGGAATTGAGCGTACCCTGGCCAATCAGTTGTTGGGAGATGAACGCTTACTAATGCTTATTGATCATTTTTACTTTGAACATCATGTCAATCAAGCAGAATTGGCACCCTATTGGGGTCATATGCAAGAGACGGTAGAAGAATCACTGACACTTTTTCAAGAATTGCGTAAAAAGGGAGTCGCATCTCACTATTGGAATTAGGTTATCCACGAAGCGAACAAGCATTAAAAGAGCAGTCACAAAAAAATGCCCACGAATATGCATAGTGAATACGCTGAAAAAATCATACTTCTACATACAAACGGCTTGCTCCTTTATTTGAATAGATATCACGTTGTTTGCGTGACGCGCTAGGCATTGGAAGCATCGTACCTTCGGTCAATTTTAAGTTCCAGGGCATTCACAAATACTAGCAAAACTAGCTTGATCGCCACTGGATATGAACCCCTGACAGCCTTCCTCGCTAAATGTCAATACACTGAACTGGAATAGACCACAGGTTGTAGCTTCTCCGCTGCTAAGCGTCAATGGAAGCTCATTATCCGGCCCTCCCACGTTGGCACCTGACGGGCACAAGACACAGTTATTAAATCCAGGACATTCACAGGTAACTTGAAAAATCAAGGTGGTGCCGGAAATTTGATTTTCTTGGCATTCTTCGGATCTCAACCCAGTCCAAACTTCTTCCAATTCTCCACAAGTAATTTTGCTACCAGTGTCCATTTCGAATTCAAGGTTCGGAGCACCCACGGAACCGGTCTCACAAAGGGAACAACTAGCAGCTTGCCCTTGTACTGGTGCTGTGTTGTTTCCGATTGCGGGTCTGAGGGTTGGTGGTGTAGTAGGCCTTTGAGTGGACTTTTGAGTGGGCCTTGGGGTAGGCCTTTGAGTTGGCTTCTGAGTGGGCCGCAAGGTTGGTCCTGGGCTGGGAGAGGGCGTTGGTCTTTTTGTGGTTGGAGGAGTTGGCATTGTTGGTATTGTTGGTGTAAGTGGAATTAGTGGTAGTAGGGGCTCGTTGAGGGATGCGCCAGTGGGACTGGGTGTCACAGCTGACAAAGAAGGACTCATAGTAATGTCTTCCTTGCTGCTACTGCTACTAGCACTGCACTTGCCGCTGCCACAGACAATGCCTGCGGTAAGCACTATTGTAATACAACAAAGTAACACAATGCAGAAACACTGAGAAGTGGATGTCTTGAGGATGATTCTTGATAACAATCCAGGGGGCTGTTGTTGCGACTCCTCTACTACCTCGGCCTTTGGAAGTGATGCAGGATCTACGACCATGTGGTGAGATGAAGTTGGTCCATCTGGACTGTTGGTATCGGCTGGAAGGTCCATGGTACTTGTCACGAGCCTAGCCTCTATCAGCTCCGGGTGTTGAGGAGGCTGGTCCACGTTGCGGACACTAGAGTCGCTGCTTCTTTCACCTTCTTTCTCTTCTTCCTGGCTGTTATCAATAGTCTGCCGTGGTCGTTGCAGTGGGGCATTGGGATTAACGCCAATCGGTGGCGATGTATCGTGAAAGGCTCCTGGTTGCACACGTTGATTTTCTTCCAAGGCAAGCATAGTATCGCCCTCATGGTATTCCTCTGGTATGTCTGCTGGACCCGGACGAGGAGGGCTGCTTGTCTCTGGGTGAAACTTGGCGTATGGAAAGGGCAGGCGTTCTCTGTCGTGGGTATCAGCATTGGTAAGTCTAGTTGTCGCCGTTCCTGGTGCTGCTATGCCCAGCTTTTTGGCTGCATGTCTCTTCTCACTGAGCCTGTGTACCTCGGGTGGATCTCGGCTCTTTTGAATTCCTGTAACATTGTCGTCTAGTACGTTGCTTGTGGGGCCTTTGGAGTACTTTCTTTTCTGAAGCAAATCTTCTTCATCCCACTGCTTGGCGAGTCGCCTCACCTCTTGCGTATCAGGACTTGGATCACGCGGCTTGCGTGACATGACTGCATCGTTCGATGATGCGGGTACATCGCCGCCATGTCGACCGCGATTTCGTAGAATCATTGCAGCCAGGTCATCTGGTTCTCTGGCAGAATTCCTTGCAACCATACTGGCATTATCACTTGTTTCAGGGGTGTCGTAACGACTCTCTGGCATTGCATTATCACGGGGGCTGAAACTTTGATTGGAAGGCGATGCCAAGTGCCCTGGTTCCTCTACCACCAGCACGCTGATGTCAGGCGCGTTTGCTTTATGTTCTGGCATGGCGCCCACTTCCTTTCTTTCGAAACTGGAAAAAGTCGCATATAACTACTACTCTGGAACGACTATGCAGCTCGAAAAAGGTCAGTGATGGCTATTGCAGTACAGTGTTCTGAAATACAACGACCATCCATTTATCGTGATGCCACGAACCGTATTACCTGACTGCTAAGTATACTAATACTGCTGTCTCTTATACACATCTCCGAGCCCACGAGACTAAGGCGAATCTCGTATGCCGTCTTCTGCTTGAAAA
>ENA-ORBV01015819-ORBV01015819.1-microbial-mat-metagenome-genome-assembly--contig:-NODE-15819-length-11043-cov-3.623108_pt1 | contig 11043 bp, 7 predicted proteins | sample MGYA00237777_ERZ505514 | MGnify/ENA primary metagenome ERZ505514 (study PRJEB26160, sample SAMN06269048) | microbial mat metagenome | isolation source: Oligotrophic lake microbial mat | place...
TTTCAAGCAGAAGACGGCATACGAGATTCGCCTTAGTCTCGTGGGCTCGGAGATGTGTATAAGAGACAGATTCTGTGCAGTACAACTGGTCACACCGTCCAGATGTCGATTTCGCGCTTAGGATCGCAGGTAGAGTTCTGCCTCGGTGGCCGCTAAATAGGCAAGGCATGGCAACCAGCCGCTAGCTGCGAACTAGGCAAGACCACTCCAAAAACACTTCCGACTGCCATGGTTTTTTCTGAGGTGAAATTCAAAGGTTGAAATCTGTCACCATTACCGTGTGTATCCGGGGCGACATTGTTTTCAGGCAACAGCAGATCATCGTGCTTGCTTAAGATACAGGGTGCATTGGTAAGTCAAATCAGTTTGGTAGCATAATCGTTGCTGTGCCCTTGCTCGCACTCGAAGTCCGTGTTTGGCGCCACTGCTGACATCTGCCGTGCCGATGTTTGAAATTTGTATGGGCATCCAATGTGTACTGACCGTATCTCTGCTGCAATGTGGTGCGCCGTGGGTGTGTGCATATCATGCATCTGCTAGTAGCTTCGTCACAGCTTCGCTCCTTCGATGGCGCAAGTGCAAGCAGCCGCAGGTATGTTCTATTCACAATCAGCAGAAATCATCCAAACCCACAGCTCAGCCACCGTTTCTGCACGGCAGTCTTCCTCTGTGCATCCTGCCTGGCTCTGCTTCTGGTCGGCGTGACCTCGCTGGTGTCTAGCCTCGGCTCTGGTGTGCCCCAGTACCCTCTGTCACAGCTCCCGCAGTCGCGTGTGATTGAGGATGCCCTGGTGGGCAAGACATGGCGAACATGTCCCCTAGGTGATCATGCTATAGGTGCTTCAGCAGTGCAGCGGTGCACTGCATTGGAGGTGAAATGCTTAACTCCAAAAATCGCTCCGTCATCCTCTGTTTTCTGCATCTCGCATCTGGTGACCGTGTCAGTACAGAGCGGTGGCTGGACGAGCGACTCGGTGCTGATTGCTGAGCTGTGTGATGGCATACCCCCGGTGTTTGAGATCAGCTTCAGTGATGATATCGACCAAGTGGACAGCTCGGACACGTGCGCACTGCCACCCATGTGTTACGATTATGACATCACACACCACTGGTTGAGCACTGCTGTGCAAACGGGCGCGGTCGTACACGTGGCTTGCGCTACATGTGCATTCGAGCTGAGGAGCATCGTGGCGTCACGATTGGATTTTGATCTGCACGTGTCCGCTGATCGTATTACGATTGAGCAAACCACCCTCAATACGCCTACAGCCAACACCGTGGTGTTCATCGCTCAACAGAGCCTCAACATCACGCGTTCCGTCATCCACAGTCCCGGTGGCAACATCATCTTGTCCGGTGTGCACGAGACCTACCTAAGCAGCTCCACGATTGATGTGTCACACGGTTTGCATGCAGGGACCATCGCTGTGGGCTGTTCCCCTCGCACGAGCGGTGTTCTAGCTGCCGTGTGTACAGCCACTATGGCCAACAGTACCGTACTGTCACCATCCGTTTCACTGCTGGCTGACGCATTTGACTGCGGTGGTGCAGCCGGCACCATCGTGGTATGGTCACGTGGTCTCACAGACTGCCACGCCACGGTGAGTGTGACTGCTCACCCGACATCACGTGCACTCGTTTGCTACATGACTGTGGCTCCACGGTCCCGTGGTGGCTTCATTGAAGTGTCCTCTCGTGGAGTGTTGAGCTTCCATGGTCACGCCGAACTGAGTGGAGACCGTCCTGGTCGCCTATTGCTGGACCCAGCCTCAGTGGTAATCGGCTCACTCACCACAAACGACGCGTCTCTACCCAGTCTACTAGCCGCCACGGGTCCCGGCAGCACGTATTACCTCAGCCCTGCAGCTATCGTCAGCAGTCTGAACACGGGGTAAACAAAATTTTTGCACTTTATTGCCGTATGCTGACTGTGTATGAGACTGAAATTGTTATTGTGTATTTCGGTTTTGTCGGCACGCAGCGATGTGATGATTCAAGCCACAGCTACGATCTTCGTATATTCAGCAATCGACTCAAGTGGTAACGCCAACTCGAACCGATTAACTCTGCAGGCAGGCACCATTATCACTGTGCAAGCCGCTATCACCTGCAGAGGTAAACCATAATTTTTTTTAACTACTTGAATGTATCTTCCGCTTATGGCTCCTTCACTAACGCCCACTCTGCATTCATCACACAGGGCCTATCACGCTCAATGCGGGTAGTAATCTGGTAGTCAAATATGGTGTGACCAGCACGCTATCCACCGTTACAGCTGCAGCGGACTATGATTGCGACGGTCCAACCACAGCGGGCATCCTGGAGATTCAAGGTCGCGGCTTCATTCGAACTACCAACCAGGCCGTGTCGTTACAGGCCCGTGATGTCACACTGGATGGCATGGTCAACGCTGGTGCATCTGGAGCTGTCACCTTCACACGGGTGCGTTCTCTGCTGCTGATGTATTCCTTTAGGAGCCAATTGAGTGGGGCTGACTTGATTTGATTATCCATTACGTGTGCCGTACCGTTCTGAACACAGTGCACCAACGGCGCTGGTACAACGTCCTCAGTGAGCACAGTGGATGTCGGTGGTGGAGTCGGCTCAGGCACGGGTCAAACGGTGATCACTGCTGCGGAGCTGGAGCGAGTGCTGGGGAGCACCTTCACCCTGTCTGCGCCCAACGGCACCATCACCTTATACGCTGTGGTAACTTGAATATTGCTTAACAAGGTCAAACAATACCTCTTTGCTAACATAATTCTGATTGATTTTCTTTTTGTTATCCGATTAGACCCAATTTGACACGGCGTTTCTGGGCAGCGAGCTGATATTACGCACCGATACTGTGGGCTCAAGCGGTACCGTGGTCGTCGCATCTAGTGTGATATCGCAGGCTGGATTGAGATTGATAGCCACCGCCTCCATCACCGTCAGCGCAGCTGGTCTCATATCATCGACCGCAGGTACGGCTAGATGGATGAAACAGCGGTTTTTCATTTCAACGTATCCACTGTTGCCTCTGAGCCGGCGGGTTCAAGACCTCATTATTTATTGTTAGCTGACATTACCTCCCATATCGTGTACACTATTAGGCATTATCAACATGCGCGCCACCAGCATGGTGCTCGGTTCAACTCGATTATACTCCAAGCTGTCACTCAGTCTGGGGGATGATGGACTAGGCAGTGTTACCGCAACTGCACCTACCCAATGGCTCACAGACGTTAACCTGATCGTGGGCTGCTCGTCTACTATCACTGGTGTTGGTAAGCGGAAGTTCTGCACACGCTGTTTGAGCTCATGTAGGCGCGTGTTGGTCGCGTGTGCGCGCGTGTGTTATGTATGTCTTAGTTATGTATGTGCACGCGTATGTTAGCTCACGTTCTGTCCATATGGTACAGGTCCTTTACGTGTTACAGCGGATTCAGACGGCAATGGTGTCGGCACTTTCCAAGTGCTGGCTTCGGGTACCATCACCATCAGCTCCACTGGTACGAGCATGGGCTTATCATATGATGTTTTCCATCCGATAGCGATTGATTTTCATCGATGCATACAAGCTTGAGCTCCGTTTCTGGTTCACATCATCTCCTTTGTTCATGGTGTTTACGTTACATGTGCTCTCCGCACCTTTTGGTTCCACAGGCTCTGATGCAGGCATAGTCGTTGAAGCCGCTGACGTGGATCTGTTGGGCACCATCGTGGCTGGAGCTAATCGCGTGGTGTTTGACACGTCACTGGCGGCAAACCCCACCATGCGTGTGGGCGGGACGGGCCTGGCTGGAGAGCTGCACTTGTCCACCACAGAACTGTCGCGTATTTCACAAACCACAGCGGCACTGCTGCGGTTCGGCGGCAAGAACACGAGATTCCTGATTGTTGATGCCCTCACGTATTCAGGTACGCTCCCATCAATATTGTGGTTCTCGGTCTGCTGATGCTCGCGAGTCCCATTACCTGCTGATTCAACATTGACTGATGTCCGTGTGATGTTGGGTGGTGTAATGCTCAGGAGCATCTACATCACGACAGCTCATGTTTCGAGCTCTCAAATCGGGCTCCACCACATCGGTCACCTTTCAAGGGGCTAGTGCCTGCACATTCACTAACATGGTGGACTTCCAGATCGTCTCCACCAGTCACGTGAGCATATCACAGGACCTGTCGATCACGCCTGTATCTCTGCCCATGACGGTCGTGATCACCGCAGACGCTGACTGTGATCAGAGTGGTTCGCTCACCATCGCTAATACGCGAACGATCACCACGAACGGTGCCAATCTGCAGATGACCACCTATATCAGCAGTTTCTTAGGCTCGATTGCCGCACCGACCGCTGCGGTGTCCCTTAGCACGTGTGCTGGTGCAGCTCGCTCTATCGACGTTGGTGGGGACGGCACTCCCAATACGGGAGAGCTTCAGTTCATCGCCACTGCGATCAGTCGCGTGACCAGCGCGTCCCTTTCCGTGCACGCGCCTCTGGGCATAATCCGAGTGTACGCGATGAGTGCAGCACAATCGGCTAACGTAGGGCCTGTGACGCTTAATGCATCATTAGCTACGGGCGTCCTATCGTTTTTGGGTGCGAGCACCTTCCCTACGCTGAATGCACTGGCAGGCAACGGTGTGACAATTTCAGCGAGTGTTGTGACTGCCACGGGCAACTTGCTGTTTGACGGTGACTCCAATCTGCAAACCAACACAGCGGATGGCATCACGATCAACAGTGCAACTTCTGCTCTCACCGCATCAGCGGGGTCGATCACCTTGCGTTCTCGAGCGGGAACTGTGGCGCTCCACACCAATTGCGTGATCACCGCTTGGAATTCGGTGATCTTGCAGAACGGTGGCAGCATTTCCGGTGGCGGAACATTGCAGATCATTGCTGACTCTGCGTTCGTCAAGACGGCCAGCTTTCCCTCAGTGAACAACTTTGGTCTGATCACCATCACCAACACTGCTTTGACAGTGGTGTCTGCTGCGGGCATCACGCTGCAGTCAGCTGACATTCAGATTGGGCAAAGTGTGACCTGCACCGGTTGCACCGTGACCTTGATCCCCACAGTGGCCACGCTCGCTCTACCCGCCACTCAGGCGCTGGAGAATGCGTGGACGGGTGTCCGATACGCTGTGTCCTCAACCGAGCTCAACCTTGTCCAGCCTGGTTCGGGTGGCGTGTTGAGAGTAGGTGGACTAGCTACGGTCACGTGCAGCCTGAGTACTTTGATCACGTACACAGGTGCCGCGTTGGTCAGCATTGAGTCTGCCGATGCAGCCGTAAGCTTTTCCATGCGCTCTGCGACCACGCCAACTCGTACTTTGATCTACCCTCTGTCCATGGTCAACGTAGCCCCGCAGTGGCGCTTCCCCAGTGTACGCAGCACGTGGTTTGCTTTCACATTCACGTTCGACAGTGCCCGCAATGCTGCCGCCAATTTCGTCCTGACCATCACAGCCAACCAGGGTACCCTGCAAGCCAACACATCAGCCAGTGGCATCGTGTCTTCGAGTGTCACGCGACTGCACGCGGCGGACGGAGCCTCTACGGGTGTCAATCTGCTGACTCACACGGGCTCGGCGACCTCTGTGGCGTACGTGTTGAGCAAAGTCACGTACACTCGCAACTTCAACCTGACTGGTGGAGACACCATCAACGTGATGGTCGTGGACCAGAGTTCCACACAGGGCGGCTTGATCGATGGAACCGGCCAGACCGTGGCATACCAGGACACGCTATACCTGGACTCGTCTTTCAATTCGTACAGTACACAGGCTCAGCTTATCACACTGGCTGGTGGTCAATCGGGCAATCAGTTAGGCTACGGCTCCTTTGCTGCATTCAATGCTCCGCGTGGAGTGGCGTACTCTACAGTGGGCACCCCCTACACGTACATTGCAGACACGGGCAATCATGCGATCAAACGCCTTGCTAGCGACGGGCAGGTCACGCTGCTTGCCGGTAGCGCCACCGGTGTTGCTGGACTGGTCGACGCCGCGGGAAGTGCTGCTCGATTCTCGTCGCCGTCGGGGCTGGCTGTGGAAAGCTCCGGATCCATCCTGGTGGCTGACACAGAGAATCACGTGATTCGTCGCGTGACCGCTGCAGGTGTCGTGACGACACTGGCCGGTACGGGCGTGGCCGGCTACGTCAACGGTGCAGTTGGTATCACTCAGTTTCGCCGACCACGCGTCGTGTTGATGTCGCCCGATAATTCTTGGGTAGTCGTGTCGGATACCGAGAATCACGCTATTCGTGTCTTGCAAGTGGGGTCCGCTTACGCGTCCGTGACTTATGCCGGTACGGGCGTACCGGGGTATCTTGATGGAGCTCGTGCGACTGCACGCTTCCGACGCCCTAGCGGCATTGCGATTGATGGATCCACAGGTGATCTGTTCATCGCTGACACGTTCAATCACAACATCCGCAGGGTGGCCTACGCCACTGGTATTGTGAGCACGTTCGCAGGCAGCAATGCAGGTCAATCGGGTCTGCTTGACAGCTCAGGCACCAGTGCCTTGTTCCACCAGCCTACGGGTCTGGTACTGGAGTCCTCGACGGCAAGGCTGTTTGTGGCTGATAGCTTCAACAGGCGTATTCGAGCCATTACCATCGCGGGTGCAGTGGTGACCACCATAGCAGGTTCCGCCTCTGTTGATTCGATGGGCAATCCGGGCTACGCTGACGGTGGTGCGCTCACCGCTGGCATGATGGGTCTACCGTCGCTGCTGTTCCGCAAGGATCAGTATACGATTCTGTTCACGGATGTGTCGAATCACGCGGTGCGGAGTGTGGTTCTTCCTCCAGCCACCGTGCCCACTATCACAGCTATCACGCCACTGCAAGCCAGCTCGGAGAGTGGAGCTCTGGTCACGATCACCGGATCGTTTTCCGCCTCGTATAGCACGTCCTACTTTTGCATCTTCGGCAGCAGCACTCCGATCGTGGCCACCTATGTGAGTGTGACACAGCTCACGTGTCGTGCTCCGCCTCAAGCCAGCACCATTGTGACCGCGCGGTCACCATTCACCGTCAACTCGGACGTGGTGTCCCGGCAGACTCTTCGGGCCGGTTCTGTGCTAGTGCGGGTGATGCTCAAGTACCTCAACACCCCCACCACATACCCCAAGAATGACTTTGCGTTTGTGAGCTCCACGGCGTTGGTGTTCACGTACTTTCAAATGCCTCTGTCCTTCAATGTGCTGCGCATCTGGCCTGAGCGTGGAGTGACAGCTGGTGGCACCATCGTCACGGTATTTGGTGATTACTTCCCGACAGCCAAGGCTACCGGCTGTTTGTTTGGCGTGCCTGCTGACATGCCTGGCGCGCTGGTGGCCGCTGTGCACGTTAATTCCACTATGCTGTTGTGTACTGCCCCGGCTCGAGCGGCGGCCACTGTGCCGGTATCCGTCACGGTAGATGATGGCCAGTCGTTCACCAACACGGCCTCGTTCATTTACCATGCGACCCCTACGGTCACGAGCATTAGTCCCTCATTAGGCATCCCGAACATGCGCACTTGGATCACGGTCACTGGTACCAACTTCGCTGCCTCCCCTGGCCTGGTGTGTCGCTTCGGCACCGCTATCATCACTCGTGGAGGCTATATTAGTCCCTCCAGTATCCGATGCCTCACACCGCTTTACACCGACACCACTGTCGGTGCGATCAATGTAAGTCTGAGCTGCTAGTGGTGTGGATTGGTTTTAATTTGTGTATACTGCATTACCACTGACTGCCAATGCTTAGCGCTCAAGATTTTTTTTGTGGTAAACGAATTTATGCTCGCAGGTGGCGGTATCCTTGAATGGACAAGAGTTCAGTGCGGAAGTTGTGACCTTCACCATCGCTGCTCTACCCACAGTGACATTGCTGTCACCCGAGGTGATCGCGCTGGCTGGAGGCGTGGTGATCACCGTCACGGGCACGGGCTTCAGTCACCTCGCTCCTGCACTGCGTTGTCGCTTCGGTGCGCTGGGTGATGTGATTCCGTCTTCCGCCTCGCCTACTGAAGTGCAGTGCACTGCCCCTTCATCCGCCACGGTTGGCAACTTCACCGTGGAGGTTACCAATGACGGGCTGTATGAGTCACGCAGTGGCTTGAGACTTACCTATGTACCGGCGCCCACTGTGGTGTGGGTTGCTCCACTCATCGGCTCAACAGCGGGTGGCACGCGATTGACTGTGACGGGCACTTCCTTCTGGGGACGCGCCTCCCGGTTGCGGTGTCGCATCGACTCCACAGTGGTCACTGCTCAGTTTGTGTCCTCTCGCCACCTGGTTTGCGTAACCCCGGCACGCGCTGCCGGCAACGTGTCTGTCGAAGTCAGCGTGGATGCCGTGACCTTCAGTGCGAGCGGGACGTGGTTCCTCTACGCTGCTCCACCCACAGTCACGGCTCTGACGCCCAGTTTCACCACCATTGACGGCGGTCAATTCACTCTGGTCACCGGCACAAACTTCGTCGCTTCCACTGCGCTGCGCTTGTCCATCGGAGGGTTTACCGTGGTGGCTCCGTCCTTCCTCAACAGCACTGCGCTGTACTTCTCGACTCCAGCGATGATCACCACTGCAGGTGGCACAGCGTATGCAGTGGAGGCGAGCAATAACGGTCAAGAGTTCAGCAGCAATGCCATACAGCTCTCGTATCGCCCTAGACCCTTGATCTCTACTGTCACACCCGCTGTGGTGTCCCGCACTGGAGGTACTCTGATCCAAGTGACCGGCGCTAACTTCCCCGTGGCCTTCGGTACTATCACGTGTCGTATCGGTACTGCAATCGTCACTCCAGTAGGCGGCACTGCCTCGAGCACGCTGTTGGAGTGCACTGCGCCGTCTGGTACCAGCGCTGGCGTGACGTCACGAATGGCCGTGATGTCCGCTGCAATGACCGACACAGTCGATGTGGCGATCATGTTTGAAGGTCGCGAATGGGCAGTGCTTCGTCAAGCTCTAAACTACATTCCGGACCCTATCGTGTCACGTGTACGGCCCGCCTATGGCTCCGTAGGCGGGGGTCTTAGAGTGGTGATCAACGGTGCCGCGTTTCTTTCTGCCACCACGCTATCCTGTCGTTTCACTCGCATTAGTAACAGCGTGGTCATCGGCACTGTGACAGCGGAGCTGCTGAGCTCCACCTCAGTGGCCTGTGTGACGCCCAGTGCAGCAGCCACACCGGGCGATGCTGCCGTGACGGTAGCCATTGACGGTACCGTGTACTCCACCACTCAAGCCACCTTCACATACTCAGCCGTGCCCACAGTAACCTCTATCACTCCCAGCACTGGCTCCATGTATGGTGGAGGCCGTGTCATCGTGTCGGGTACTGATTTTCAGCGTCTGGCTTCGGCCACCTGTCTGTTCAACGGTGCGGTACACGTGCCTGCGGGGTACATCAGCACGACCAGTGTAGCGTGTGTCATGCCGAACTGGGGCTCTTCCGCCACGGTCACACTGGAGATATTGCTGTCGGAGGGACTGGTCTCGTCGAGCTCTCTGACGTACACGTTTGCAGCTCCACCCACCATCACATCCCTGTCGCCCAGTGCGGGTCCCATGACTGGCGGCACGACCATCACAGTGACAGGGACGGGCTTCACCACCGGCACGCTCTTGTGTCGCTTCGAGTTCGCGGGAAAGGATTCCCCGTTTGACATCGCCGCCGCTGCCAGCGTCACGGTAGTGGCCGCGACCTACGTATCTCCCACCAGTGTGACTTGCAGTGGAGCTCCAGCCTTGACTGTGACGAGCTCAGTGGTGGTTGAGCTGTCACTGGACGGTGGAGTACACTACACTAGCTCCGGCCAGCAGTTCCGCTATTACCGTCAGCCTCTGTTGGGTGTGGCCTACCCTACTCACGGCCCGGTCACTGGAGGCACCACCGTGATGATCACAGGCTATAACTTCAGAGCGGGTCAAACGTTCCGGTGCCGCTTCGGCAATGACTCCGCTACTGCCGTTGCGGCTATGTTCATTTCAACAACGGCAATATCGTGTGTGACACCCGCAGCGTTCGGCAGTGCTGCTCAGACGGTATCGGTGCGGGTAGCATTCAATGGAGCAGACTATACGCCCGATGATCTGACCACCACCTTCGAGTATGTGCCTGTGGTGACCGTGACGGCTATTGCTCCGTTGACGGGCAGCTGGCGCGGTAACACACTACTCACCATCACCGGTACCAACTTCAAGCCTACGGGCATCACGAGCTGCTTGTTCGACGGTCGCATCAAGGTGCCTTCAGCGTATATCAATACGACGACGTGCATATGCTACACTCCCCCGCTATTGGCGGGTGCAGCGCTGGGGTCTGTGACGGTGGAGATGTCCACCAACGATCAGCAGTTTACGTCCAATGGTGGTATGTATTGTAGAGTTTGTACAGAGCTATTTCACGGCAAAATGTTTACCCATTGGTCCTTTTTCGAGCGCTGTGTCTAAATGACATTATGTTTCGTTTGTGTGACTGTAGTGACCTTCACCTATCTCATCGAGCCTGCTGTAACAGCCATCAGCCCCGTGCGGGGCGATATCGCTGGTGGATACCCGCTTGTGCTGTCTGGCACCTTCATCAACTCCGCTAACGTGAGATGCAAGCTCAATGATGTGGTGGTGGTGCCCTCTGCTGTCAGTACCACCAGTGTCGTGTGTACTATGCCCGCAGGCGCAGAGGATGTCGTATTTGACATTCTGCTCTCGCATAATGCGGTAGACTATGTTAATACCGGCTTTCAGTTCGCGTATGATCCGCCTCCAATTCTGTCCGGTATTCGACCACCCATTGCAGTACCGGGCTCAACGCTGATTACCATCGTGGGTGCCGCCTTCGCAGCAGCACAGCCGCTTCGATGTCGGTTCGATTCGAACAACGCACTGTTGGCTGTAGCGCTTTGGCGCTCTGCGCAAATGATCGAGTGTCCCCTGCCCGCTGGTGTTCCTATCCAGGCCACTGTGCTGGTGGAGGTCACCACCGCTGCTCTGGTGACGTTCTACTCTGATCGCACCAACGGCACACAGCGCACGGGTGGTGGACTCATGTATAT
>ENA-ORBV01015820-ORBV01015820.1-microbial-mat-metagenome-genome-assembly--contig:-NODE-15820-length-11043-cov-2.977111_pt1 | contig 11043 bp, 5 predicted proteins | sample MGYA00237777_ERZ505514 | MGnify/ENA primary metagenome ERZ505514 (study PRJEB26160, sample SAMN06269048) | microbial mat metagenome | isolation source: Oligotrophic lake microbial mat | place...
CCTCTCTATTCGTCGGCAGCGTCAGATGTGTATAAGAGACAGGCATGGCGGTCATTCAGCGCGATGTGCCGGCAACTCTGCTCACCGTGTGCGAACGCGGTTACGGTAAGCGCACGCCAACCACCGATTACCCTACCAAGGGTCGCGGCGGCAAAGGCGTGATCACCATCAAGACCAGCGAACGCAACGGCAAGGTTGTTTCGTTGCGCATCGTGGCCGACGAAGACGATCTGATGATCATCACCGACGGCGGCAAATTGATTCGTATGCCTGTAAATGGCGTGCCCACCGTGGGTCGCAACACGCAAGGTGTTCGCCTGATTCGCTTGGATGACCAGGGACAGTGACAGGGGCATCGAGCACGTGATACGGGTGCCCGTCACGGACGTGGCTGGAGTAGCATACCGCGTGCTCACCGCCGGAGTCGCCACCGGAGGCAGCCCCACATACGGTACCAGTACGCATGACGGTGTCACTCCTGCTACAGTCGCCAGATCCGAGCCGTCAATCGTGAACACCACAGCGGTCAGCGATGACTGCGCCAACAGCGCTCGACTGATATACGCTGGAGCGAACGCTGATATGACTGCGGGAGCCTTGAGCTGCACCTGGGCCGCTGTGCCAGCTGCAGTGACATACACACCCGTGAGTGGAGCATTGGATATGGACACTTCAGCCCACGGCGACAGGATCATGCCGGGTAGAGCGGCAGTCGATGCACTGATGTTACACAAGACAGATGTGGCGCTAACGTATGTAGCCGGGTACTCCACAGGGGGCAGAGCAATGGCTGCCACAGAAGACAGCGGGAAGTCGGTAAAGGTAAGCGCAGCAGATGCGGTCGATACACGACAAACTGCAGCAGGGGAGAAACGAGTGCCGGTGACTGTGATGAGCAGATTGTTGACACCACCAGACGAGCCTTGCAGCGCTGCCGCCTTGGTCAGCACGCCCCGCGATATAGAGGTCACGGTAGGTGACTGGATATACACCAGTGTGGCTGTGGACTCGGGCACCGCAGCGACGGGCGTGACCAGGTTGAGCACCATGACTTTGACGGGGAAGCTCAGAGCAGAGGCTCCAGCCACATAAGGAGCACTGGACAGAGTCACCAGTGATGGAGCCAAGCAGGTCAGCTGGCTGGAGGATACACGCACTGCAGCCACTGTGATGACCGGGATCACGGCGGGCGCGAGCGCCAGCGTGTCCCACAGGGAAAACTGGCAGCTCAACGTGCCCAACTGGGCAAAGCCTGATCCAGTCACGGTCACAGTCAGTCCACCGCTGACGCCCATCACGTTGGGAGTGATCGAGGCAATGGTTGGCACGGCTCCATATGAGAAGGTGACACTGGGTTGAGCACTGAGGCTGAGGAACTGGCCTGAGTTGCTGACAGACACGTTGACAGTCGTGCGACCATCCACAGTGAACTGCTGCCACGGTGCAGTCACATCGTCGGGTAGCGCGTGCCATAACGGCGGCACAGTGCAGGTCACGCGATTGGCATCAAGGTACGCTGCTGTAGGGTCGATATACCCCCCAAAGCGGCAGCGCAGTGACGGCAGAGACAGGAAGTTCGTGCCGAATACAGTGATAACTGCACCACCCGCGACGGTATCTGCAACACAGCAACACAGACAGGCAGTGCACACCATTTTTTCCCAAACCGGTTGAATCGTTGCTATATAATACGGGCCATAGCCATGGGGTACGAGGTTTCACTGCGTACGAGCATACCTGCAGGTGGGGACGTGGACCACAGTGTGGGCGCTGCACGGTTCGTGAATGTGACCGCAGATGTGCCCGACACGTCAAGTCCATCATTTGTCACTTCCAATGTCACCGTGTTCAGCAGCGGATTAGACGGTGGTGGCACCGTGCATCGGATGGTGGTGGCGCTCACGAATGAGGCGTTGGATACCTAACAAAACACAAGGGCAGGCAAGCAAAATATTGATATTGGGTTAAACTCGTACAGCGATCATCAGAGGACGGAGCACGTACTGCGTTGGCTCCGAAGACGCAAGCCAGCGTCGGCAGATTGATGAACCCGGCGCCCGTCACGGTGATGATGTCTCCGGTACTGCAGCCATCACTAGGAGTGTAGGATGACACACTTAGTGGGCCACTCAGCATTTCATAGGGCGCGAAGCTCAACGTGAAGTTGGACCCTAGGACGGGCTCGGTGTCCCCGTAATTATTGCTGGTTACCGTCACGTGCGCAGTCAATCTGTTCACGCCCTCCGCAGTGAGCACAGCAGCCACTCCCGCACTGGGTGTCGAGCACGTCAGTGTGGTGTCGCTCAACACAGTGGCATTGGTGGTGAAGTCCACAAAGGTGGGCACGGCTCCTGTGGGCACTGAGAAGCGGCACTGCCGCAGCGAGTACACAGCATCGGGGTTGGTCAAGAGAGAGAAGCCTGAACCCGTGACCGTGATCACGCGACCGCTGTCAGCCAAGCCTGCAACACAACGTCATTGTGCCGTGAGTTCAAGTTGGCGGCCGGCGCGAAGATAAAACATAGGTAAAATACAAAAAAATACCATACCTGCACCAGGATACACACGGGTAACAGTAATTTCTGGCTCGAAATAAAACATCATCTGCTGCCCATGCGCGCCCATACTGATGTAGGTCTGCCACGAATCGCTCGCCAACACTCGCACGCTCACTGCTGAGACCCCACTGTTGACTGTGCTCAGGGAGTAGGCGGGGATGGTACATTTCACAGACGATCGCGTCACATTGGTGAACACGGCAGCAGTCGGCTGCAGGTCCCCGAACAGACACAGAAACGTCACAGCGGACGCTGGGGCAGTAACCACACTCGATAGGAATGGAGAAAATGATCCGAAGATCTCCAGTTCACTGCCTCCACGGTACACCGAGCGAGTGCGCGACAGAGCGGTCAGAACCATCGGACCCACGAACTCAACGGTGATCGGGCTCAAGTTGGGTGCGACCAGCCAGGTACCGTCACCACTGCTGATCTGCACGGTCACGGTGACATTGCCTGGAGCCAGCGATGGTGCTGAGCAGACAACTTGAGTGGAGGACACCACGCGCCCAGTGACGGCAAGTTGCACCGCAGTGGCGGCGTGAGTGAAGACACACTGCACAGCAGCAGGAGGCAAGCCAGAGCCTGTGACGGTGAGTTGAGCACTCGGATCGGCAAACGCCGACACGTGTGTAGGCTGTATGCTTGACACATTGAAGCAGCGATAGCCGAACTGCAATCCGGTCGGCACGACCCATTCTAGACCCGCAGGGGCCGCTGTGCCGATGGTGCTGACCCGAAGCGTGATCGGCACTGTAGTGGACACACACGCCCCACCTAGAGTGGGCGGAACCACAGTCATGATCGTATCAGACACGATGGCCACCGTAGAGGACACTGTGGACCCGAACCAGCACTGCAGCGCAACCGTTGGGGCCAACAGCGCGCTCCAAGAGGAGAAGCCTTTCCCGATCAGCGAGATGGGGGTGGCTGTGCCCGCAGTAGACAGCATTAACGATGCACTTAGGCTATCGAAGCGTGGGCGCGCAACAGGCTCAATGGTGAACGGAGCCGGTAGGAAGGATACGCCGTCCACACTCAAGTCCAGCCTGTAATCATAGGGCACATCACATTACATCACATCACATGTGTGAGCAGTTAGAATCATCCAATGACGTGAGCACTGTGTGTGTGTGTGTGTGTGTGCAGCCAACAAGGAACTTAAAAACGATTGCAACACTCACCGCACTGTGCGCGCAGCCTGGGACAAGGTGGCGTCAGCTGCAGTGTCGAGGGATACATCCTCAGCCCAGCCAAACGAGTGATCAAATGGTAATCTACACGCTACAGAGGACGCGGTTTGAGCCAGAGCGATCATCGTGTAGTTCTGCGGCTGCAGTAAGGTCGAGAAGCGACACTGCACTGTCGCGGATCTGAACCACCCGAAACACACGCAGATGCAAACAGTCAAATAATCAAGCACTGTTCATGCACATTATGAGCAAGATCACGTACGCTGGGATGTTGGATACTGAGATATTCACCACTGGTGACCACCAGGCATCCGCAACAGCGTTGGTCGAACTGCTATCCATTGCTGAAGCTCCCAGCAGCATCTGAGACCGGGTTCATCAAAACAAGCACAGTCCAGGCAAGTCAGATCATTTATGAGCAAAGAGCAACCTATTGCAAACAGCGTGTGCTAACGAACCCTTTTCGACGACACACCGCCTGCGGTGACAACAAACGGCGCCACAGTCACCGGGGCTGTAGCACTTATTCCATCACCGCTAGGCGCGAAATCCACACCGTTGTTACTGATCTATACACCGAATACGCCGCCGATACCCGCCACGGAAGCCGGAGCCAAACACAGCACAGTGGAGCTGTTGAGCACGTAGGCGTTGACGGGCAAGTCGCTGCTTATCCACGATGATCGAGTCACGGTTGAGCTGAAGCGACAGCGCAAGTGCCCTGACGTCAGCAGACCAGTGCCCGATACCAACACTGCAAGTTGAGGCGGAGTGGCTGTGTGGAGGCCGGCTAGACCATACACCAATGCTTGCTGCATCGTCAACACGCTCACAGACGTGATGGTCTCCGTGGGGTAATACACCAGGCGCACTGCATTAAGAGCACCAGCAGTGTACGGCAGCAGCGGAGCAGTCGCATCTGAACTGGCGCTTAAGCTGAGCCGAACAGTAATCACTGCCTCCGCGTGTGTGGAGGCGGATCCAATCACAGCAGCCGCACCCGTATACGCAGAGAGAGCCACAGGCGAAGCAGGCAATATGCACGTGATCGTATCCGGGCTGATAGTCGACGCGAGCACACTAGACACGGCTGAGCCCACTCGTATGTCACAATACGTAGCAGAGCTGGCACCCGCAAACACTGCATCAGTGACGAAGTCGAATCCGGTGAGGGTGACGGTGGAGCCTCCTGTGGCAGGGGCCCACTGGGGCTCAACACTCCGCACGGTAGCGCGTGGCAGAACTTGTATCGTGAGCGACGATAAAGACGGCGTGGAGTAAGGATCGAGCAATCGCAAAGCCCAGAGGCCTTCGCGCAGTACGGGCGAGGGGCACGTGACTTGAGTGGAGTTCACCACAGTGGCTGTGGAGCGCAGCACTGCATCAGCTGAGGTGAACACACACGTGTACACGGTCGCCAGACCGAATTGAGCTCCCATAACTCGGAAGTCGCCATAGCCGTAGTAAGGCCAGCCCGCTGATCCGACGGCGGAGTTGAGCGGAGACACAGCTGAACCAACTCCAGCCATCACCACCGCAGGCGTTATGGACGTGAGCGTAGGCTGTATGGTCAGGAATGGGTATGTGAAGGCCATCCCGTTGGAATAGAACAGCCCGTCGAATGACAGCATGACTGTGAAGACATCTGAGGCCGAAGTGCCTGGCGGCGGAGCCGATACGGTGCAGCGAACTTGATTGGAGCCCAATCGCACCGCTGCAGTGGGCGCTGGGGTAATCCCGGTTAAGGAATTATTCACATGGCACCACACCGCGAAGTCTGCGGGTAATAACGGCGCAATGCTAGTAGCGGGTATCGGCGTGCTTACCGTCGTAATATCCAGCTCGACAGAGCGCAGAGCCCCTGCATTGAGACTGCTCAAATCAACCACCCGTCGCACACTGAGCGATGCCAGTGTCGGAGTTAACACGTAGCGGAATTGCCGGCGATCCCGCGTCCAGATCCGGGATCCGCCAGCGGATACCGTACGGCTGACCTCGAGGAACATGACTGCTGAGCTCAAGCCATTCAGAGCGGCGGACGAGAACAGAGCGGGGACCACACACGTGACCGTGGTGAAACTGCCAAACACAGCGGCCACCGTGGTGTTCAGACTAGTGTCGCCAGACCAGATGAAAGCGCATTGATGGGGCAGCACGTGTGAGTTTGCCGGTAAGGACGTGTCCACGAAGCCTTCACCTGTGACGGTGATGATCCAGCCACCCACTGCGGGGCCCAGGATCGGCTGCACAGCAGCCACCCGAGTTAACGGGCCGACTGACCACGGCAACGTCACGTTCACGCCCGTGAGATCGTTCGCGGCATACAGCAACATGGTGCTCGAGGCAAGTGGCGCGAGCGTAGGCGTGACGAAGGTCAGCTGAGTGGCCGAGACAAACGTGGCAGACACATCTTGAGCCTGAATGATGGTCGGTACCGCAGTGGGCGCCACGTCCCACGGCGCTGCCTGCGAGAAGCGGCAACGGTAGTCGTGCAAGGGAGAGAAGAATGAGCCTGTGATGGTCACGACGGTGCCACCGCCCTGCCGCGACCAGGCCGGATACGTGCTGACGGTGCTCAACACGGGCAAAGCCGTGAACCACACTGTGGCCAAACTCGGCGTGATGAAGTTCACTGCGTCGCTCGTGACACCCACTGACACATTGACAGCGGCAGTGGAGCCCGTGAGCGTCGTCAGATCGGGCACCACACACGCCAATCGGGTGGCTGAAAGGAACCGTGCCGGCGCGATTAATGAATCATTACCCGCGAAACGACAGGCCAGCTCAGCCATATTCACAAAGTTAAGTCCGGTAACTATGACGGTATAGCCGCCTTGCGCTGATCCAAACACAGGGCTGACAGCCGATACTACTGGAGCAGCGGCGATGTACATGGCCTCCACATAGGATCGGGATAGCTGAAACTGGTTGTTGGTCGACACGCGGACCTTGACTGGACCGGTCACATTGTGCACCGGCGCCGTGAACCAACACGACGCGCTGGAAGGACACGTGGCAGTGACCCAGCCAACGTCCTCTAAGTGAACACTGGTGACGTCATCAGTGGTCCAGCTGAGAGCCCAAGCCAGATTGCTGCCCGTGAGCCACACTGTGGTGCCACCAGTCAAGGTCAACACGCGCGGAGAGATGCTGCTCAACACGGGGTCAGGAGCGTAAGTCAACTGCAGCCCAGAGGACGTGTACTCCTGTCGGTTGAGCGTGACCTCCACGCTGATGTTGAGCGTGGAGCCGCCACTCGTTAGAGACGCCACTTGACTGTCGGTCAGCGCAGGCGCTTGACAGAAGATCAGAGTGGAATTCACGAACGAGGCCGGGGCCAGCCTGTCCGGACCGTATCGACATGCAATATACGTGGCGGGAAGAAAATCCTGACCCACGATCTCAAAGAATCTACCAGCGACAGCTCGTCCGTACACCACCGCCGGACGCAGTGCCGTGATTTGCACTGCGGGCACAAAACGAAACATCACGCTAGCTGAAGCACCTGATGCATCCACGCCGTTGTTCGAAACGGAGATGGAGACATTCAACGGTGATCCACCCGCGTTAGGAGTCACGCATTCGATACGATAAGGCGAAATGAAGCGTGCTTTGACGGGAGTCAGTCCACCGAAATGGCAAGACAGGAAAGCAGTGTCTTCAAACACGGCTCCCGTGATCACCACGCGAGTTCCGCCACTCAGCACGCCCATACGGGGCACCACACTGTCCACTAGCAGCGGTGCCACGTGATAGAAGAACGTTATCGGGCTGGGCACAAACTCAAGCTGGTTGTTACTGACCGCCACCAACACTCTAGCTCCCGATATCTGCGTGAGATTCGAGCCGAGGAATGCTACAATCGACGGCATTACACACACGATGCTGGTGGTGGTGGCACCCGCTGCAGGAGTGACGAGCACCAGGGCATCTGAGCCTAGACTGACCATCTGCTCTGCAGGGTATAGCGGACCGAAGCGGCACGACAACCCGGCTGATGACGGTAGGAAGTTCGAGCCGGTGAGCGTGATCAGCGTACCACCAGTTGCAGGGCCCAGCGCAGGGCTGATGGTATTAATCACGGGTTTAGCGGCGTATGTGTAGGTGGCTACACTGATGAAGTCCTCCATATTCATAGCGACCTTGAGCGTGACGTTCATCTCAGCTATCGATCGATTCTGCAGGCCAGCAGGTAGCGGCGGAGTGATGCAATTGATAACGGTGCTGTTCACATAGAATCCCTCCCATATGGGCGTGACCACTGTCATGTTCAGCGGGGCCAGAGAAGCGCTTGCGTCAAACCAGCAGCGAATAGCAGATGTTCGGATGAAATTGGCTGCAACAATACAGATTCAGTAAATCAGCATGAGATCATCACTGTTGCGTGCAATGAGAGTTCAGCCGCACACTTACCACCAAAAATGAAGATATTGGTGCCACCTTCAATGGCTCCTACTGTGGGTGTGATACTAGTGTACGTAACAGCTGGATATAATGTAAACGTTACCGCAGCGGTGCTGTACTCTACAGCGTTAGTAGACACAGCCAGTGTCACATCCAGGGACGAGCTCAACGGGAATACTAGACCCGCAGCCACCAACGCAGACTCGGTGATGTTGCAGCGGCATTGAGTGGCCGACACGAACTGGACTGGCACATACGCCGTGCGGGTCACAGCAGCGAAGAGGAATGTAGCTCGACACATCAGCAGCGGATCATCAGAGAACCATCCTCCGGACAAGGTCACGATCGCATAGCTGCGAGGCAGAGCTGCATCTCCCAGTATGCCAAAGGAGGGTATGGCCGAATACACCCAGGGCACCATCTGATACCAATACGACAGGGGTGAGGGCACCGTGTGCAACACAGAGGTGTTTGATCCACCATAGCGCTGTTGCCCCGTAGTCTCATCCCGGAAGTCATCGCGGACCGCATCGCTCACGCCAACCAGCGTCACGTTCACCGGGCCGGCATGCTGTGTCTTGTGCTGCAACGGTGATACGGGCGTCACACACGTCACAGCGGCCGAGCTGATCACAGTGGCTGGCACGAGCGTGTACGAGCCCCACCAGCTGAACCGACAGTGAAGTGACACGTCAGAGAAGATGTTCGCACCGGACACCGTGATGACTGTGCCACCCAACACGGAGCCATGCGGCGGAGAGATGGCGTTCACAATCGGCGAGGGGCGATAGGTCAAAGTGATGGAATTGACACTGACTTGACCGTTACCGTTCCGAATGGCCAGTTTGCACAGTCGCTCTGTGCCACCCGCACTCACAAAAGGCCCAGCGAACCACGGAGTGTAGCACCGCACCGTCTGTGCATCCACGTACGATGCAGCCACGAACACGGAGGCCGTATCCACATCATCGATGAAGAAGATGCACGTGAGATCACTAGCCTGGATGAACGCATCCGGTGCCACGCACGTGACGGTCACCGCTGTACCACCGCGGGCAGTCACCACCAATGGTGACGCGCCCGTCAGCGCTGGAGCGGATACGAGAGCACCGGTGAAGTTGTTACCCACAGCCATGCTCATCGTGGACAAATCACCGGGCGTGCCCAGGAATACTAGAGACAGCTTAAACGTAGTAGCTGGCAGGTTGAACACAGGATGCCCGCAGGTAATCATGGCCGTACTGACAAATACAGCGGGTGTGATGTCACTACCACCAAACAAGCAATAGATTTGAATGCCCGACGGGAAGCCGAACCCGTACACCAGCAGTACAGACGAGTTGAAACCATAGGTCAGAGCACCCGGGATCACGGTCGATATATAGGCCATGTCCTGATACTCCACAATATTGTTGTCGCGCGTGTAGTCCACACCGTTGTTGGTGATCTCCACATACACAGGCCCAATGCCCGTAGCCGATGAAGGCAGCAGACACACGATCGAAGTGGTGGTTGCAGCTACGGGAACTACAATCGAGGGGGCGTTAAGCAGTTCTCCGCCCAGATGCCATGGCGGCAGGGCGAATTTACAGCGCAAGCTGGAACCGGGAATGAATTCCAGGCCGGTGATCACCACTTGGGTTCCGCCCGGCACGGGCCCGTACGCCGGTGACACTTGGAATACACGGGCATTGGGCACAAACGTGAACACAGCGGCATTGACGACAGAGTAGTCTACACCGTTGGAGGAGACTGTGACCGCCACAGTGCTGCCTGACACTTGCCCTGACGGCGAGGTGCATCGAACGGAGGTGCTGCTGAACCACGTGCCCTTCACAACGGCCACGCCGAAGCGACAGCGGAGGGACGGGCCTCCGACGAAGTTCGTTCCGGTGACCATGACGTTCGTGCCACCGGCGACAGGGCCCGATGCGACACTCAAGCCAGACACGGTCTCCTTGAAACGATAGTCGAATGTCAGGGACGGGCCACCCACAGGAGCACCGGTGGCATCAGTGTAGTGTATACCGTCATTGCTAGCCTCGACTGTGATGGATGCGGCAGCGGTCACTCCACCAGCCAGCAGAGTCCAGACGGGAGGCGTCAGGCATTGGATCACACTGGCCGATACAAACTCTGCGGCTACTGAAACAGCAGAGGCGGAACCCAAACCCGGATCATAGAAGCGACAGGCAAGTGCGCCCCGCGCCTGGAACTGTGAGCCAACCAGCGTGATCACCGTACCACCGCCGACCGGTCCTCCGATAGGCGACATGGAGAACAGAGTAAGCACAGGCAGAAACGTGACTGTGACCCCGAGGGCATTGCTGAAATCCTGTCCGTTGTTCGACACCGCTACCATCACCGGCGTGTGCACCCATCTCTGCGCAGCCGGAGGTACCACACACCGGATCAGCGTTGAATTCGTGAACGTGGCCGCCACGGTAAATGGTGCCGGCGCGGTTGTGACGAAGTAGGGTACATCTGGCGTGAAGCGACACACAGAGCTGCTGATGAAATCGGTACCGCTGACCGTGATGGCGAACGTATTCGCAGCCTTGATCGACAGCATCGGTGCATGCACACTGCTGACCACCGGTCGAGGTGCATAACCGTAAGTGATGCCATTGGTCGAGAAATCAATCGCGTTGTTGGACACCTCTACAGTAATCCAGAGCCACGCGGAGCCAGAGAGACCGGAGCTTTGACGCATGACAGGGGGAGCCACACACTCCAGCTGAATGGAGCTGATGAAGCGGGTGGGTGCGCGTACGCTACCGAATTTACACGTCAGCAGAGCTGACATGACGAATCCAGTGCCCCACACCATAACGGATGTACCCCCGTTGTACGTGCCGGTCCACGTGGCGAGACCCGTTACGGTGGGC
>ENA-ORBV01015821-ORBV01015821.1-microbial-mat-metagenome-genome-assembly--contig:-NODE-15821-length-11042-cov-4.288646_pt1 | contig 11042 bp, 9 predicted proteins | sample MGYA00237777_ERZ505514 | MGnify/ENA primary metagenome ERZ505514 (study PRJEB26160, sample SAMN06269048) | microbial mat metagenome | isolation source: Oligotrophic lake microbial mat | place...
AACCCATAGGGGATGAGGTCTTCGCGGGAGGTCAGGATTGAGTCCTCGTCGAAGGCGGCGCGCAAATCGCGAAGGAAGTCCGGTGGCAGGGGGTGCGGGGACGGCAGCGGGTGCAAGGATGTCGGCATGGTGGGTGAAGAAGATGAAACTATCCGGCGGTCCGGCGGGCGGCGGTCACATGCGCCAGCATCGCTGCGTGGGCGGCTTCGCGATCACCCGTTTCCACGGCGACGACCACCTGCTCATGCTGGGCGAAGGCCTCCGCGAGGCCGACGCGCATGAGCGTGATCTGACGGGTTTCCTCCTCGAGACCGGCGATTGAACCCAGCATCAGGGCGAGCACGCGGTTTCCGGCAATCTCGGCCAGCAGGCGGTGGAAATCGAGGTCGGCACGCACGGCGGACTCCACATTGGACGCGCTGCCCAGCCGGGAATGGACCGCGCGCAACCCCGCCCGCTGATCCGGCGTGGCTCGTTCGGCGGCTCGACGCGCGATCTCGGGCTCGATCAGGAGTCGTACCTCCGAGAATTGCCGCAGGCGTTCACCAAAGTCCGGAAGCTCGCGCAGCAAGGTGGCGCGGACCGGGACTTGGGGATTGTTCACCACCCGTACTCCCACCCCGTGCTTCACTTCCAGAAGTCCCTGGATTTCAAGCCGTTGGACGGCCTCCCGAAGTGCGGAGCGACTGACGCCCATGCGGGCGGAGAGGGTGCGCTCGCCGGGGAGCCATTCCGTGGCGCGATGCTGGTCGAGCAAACGAGCGCAGATCGCTTCGACCAACGGAGAGCGGCGCAGCGGTGACAACATACTGGTAGGAGGTCAGACCAGTTGATTAAACGCAATGTTAAAGAATAGGTTATGGCGATCGTTGACGGGGGCCTCGGAGGTGGAGAGGCAGGGCGAAGCGCGGGGCGGGCACCAAGCGTCTCGCTCAGTTGACGGCACGGAGGGCAGACCTAGCTTCGCTGGGTGCGTCTCGAAGAGCTCTCCAGTCTCCAGCAGCTTGTGCTCCCTGATCGCTGGCAGGCGGAAGCGATCCAAGCGTTGCGTGCGGGCAAGGATGTGATCGTGGATGCGCCGACCGGGGCGGGGAAAACCTACGTGTTCGAACGCTGGGCGGAGCAGACCAACTTTTCGAAACGATCGCTTTTCACCGTGCCGACCCGGGCTTTGGCCAACGACAAGTTCGCCGAATGGCGGGCCCGGGGATGGCGGGCGGGAATCACGACGGGCGACGTCACGGTTGATCCCGGCGCCCCCTTGGTGGTGGCCACCTTGGAGTCGGTGCAGAACCAAGTGGTGGAAAACCGCGAGGCGGGGAACGACTTTCGGCTGCTCGTGATCGACGAGTACCAGTGGCTCGCGGATCCGCACCGGGGCTCGCATTATGAAGGGGTTCTGCTCTCGGTGGCGAAGAATCTGCAGCTCCTGCTGCTCTCCGGGTCTGTGGGAAATCCCGAGGACGTGGCCCAATGGCTCCGCCGCCTGGGACGCCAAGTGGCGGTGATCCAGACCCAAAAGCGTCCGGTGCCCTTGGAGGAGGTCGAGGTGGACGATTTGGTGCATGGACTGCCGCGGACGATTGAAGGATTCTGGTCGCGGCGGGTCGCCGGAGCGCTGCGCGAGGGCCTCGGACCGGTTTTGGTTTTTGCGCCGCATCGGCAGGACGCGGAGCGTTTGGCGCGACAATTTGCCCGTGAGCTGCCTCTGCCGGACCCCCTGACGCTCACCCAGGAGCAGGAGGATGTCTGTGGACCCGCCTTGGGGAAGTTGATCAGAGCCCGGGTGGCTTATCATCACAGCGGTCTGAGTTATGCGCAGCGCGCCGGGGTGATCGAGCCCTTGGCGAAGGCCGGTCAATTGCGGGCGGTGGTGGCAACCCTCGGATTGAGCGCGGGGATCAATTTTTCCCTGCGCTCGGTGATGATCACCGCGGGCTCCTATCGCTTCGGACAGCAGGAAAGGGAAATCGCGCCCCAGGAACTCCTGCAGATGGCCGGGCGAGCCGGGCGGCGGGGCCTGGATGAAACCGGGTACGTGCTGGTCAGCGATTCGACGCCCCGCCTCAGACGGGCGGCGCAGATGCGTCTGAAACGCGGCGCCCCGCTGCCTTGGGCTTTTTTCCTCCGGCAACTGCGGTCGGGTGGTGATGCGCTGACGGTGGCCGCGGCGTCGGCGCACCGATTTTTCACCGACGAACCGCTGCTCCTGGGCATCGAGGAGACCGTCAAGATCCCGGCGGGCACGCTTCCCTGCGATCAAAGGACGGACACCGGACGTGCCCGTCTGGTCCGCCGGGAAAAGAACCCGTTTCCGGCCTGCCACGGCTGCGACTTTCGGGCCGCTTGTCTGGCGCTTTCTCCGCAACCGACGCTGGTCTGGCAGTTGCAACGCACGGGGGTGCTTGACCGGACGCTGCGGCTGACGGCGCGCGGCCAGATCGTCTCGGTCTTCCTCGGGCCGGAAGGTTTGGCGATCGTGGCGGGACTTGAGGATCGACGTTATCCTTTGGATACGCTGATCTTTGACCTGGCGAACCTGTTTTCGGGCGAGCGTTTTTCCGGGACGAATCCCCGGCTGATTGGACGACTGGCGGCGGTGTGTGAGAAAGCCTATCACCGCTTCTCGATTGACGGTTATCTGGTGAACGGCGTGCCGCCGCAGTACGGATATGGTGCTTCCGAAGTGGTCAAGGCGAGGATCGAAGGGGAGCGGATCCGGGTGATCGCCGACGCGCAAGAGACCGCCGGACGCGGTGACATCGACCGTTTGATGACGGAATGGCGGTCGCTGCTCCGTCAGATTGTCGCCGCATCGCCGATCACTCTGGTCGTAAAGGACGCGGGCTCGAAGCTGGCGGCCGAGAATGGGACGATTGAAGTGAAGCTGAAAGCTCCGAAGGGACCGGGCGCACTGGATCTGGAGCAGGGTGCGCTCTTTCTCGCGGAGCGCTGGGACACCTTCCGGGCGCTGGCGCAGGCTCATTTGAACGACATTCGAATGGACACGCTGCCAGAGCTCCCCCCGCTGACGGCAGATCAGCGTCGGCCGATCAACCACCGTTTCATGCGCGCCCCGCGGTAGGAAGGAAATGCCTCAGTACGCGCCCTTGTGGACGCCCTTGTAGATGGCCTCGCCGAGGCCGCAACCTTCGCCCCGTGCGCGCTCCCAGCCTCGGCAGCGCCAGCTACCGGGAGCGTGAAGCCCGAGTGCCGACCAACACACCCAAAAAAAGCCCGTAGCGGAAGCTACGGGCTGGAAAAAGCGGCGGACTTTGGCCCGCTCGGGTGTTTAGCGGCGGAGCTTGCGCCGGACTCCGACGAGACCGATGAGGGCGAGTCCAAGGAGGCCGAGGGTCGCACCGGAATCGGGAACTTTGCTCAGGTAGAGCTGGGATTGTTTTTGGTTACCGGAGTTGTCGGTCAGATTCAGGACGCGAACGCCGAACGCGCCGTTGGCGTCACCCAGAGGGTTCGAGAGGTTAAGGGGATTGAGTGCCAGAGCGACGAACTTGTTGTTGCCGATGTTCACCGTCGTATTGAGCAGACCCGGGCCGTTGCCGATTTCATCTTCGAAGTACCAGAACGCCAACTGCAGCAGCGTATTGTCGGCCGTGCGCGTTGCACCGATGTTATAGTTGTAGCTGGCCAGCGAGCCGGTGCCGAATTGGGAGTACAACCAAGCCGTCGCGCGGGAAATGGGATCCGAGCCGAGGACGGCGCCGCCGTTGCCGAGCGTGGCCGCATCCGAGATGGAGAAGTTGTACGGCGTGTTCGGATTGAAGAACTCGCCAAATTCGAGACAGTACGACTCGAATGTGTTGGCGCCCCCGACCCGGCTGGCAGGCGCGTAGGCGGACACGTCAAGCGCGGGGCCTGCTGTGGTCGCGGTGTAGGACCCACCGCCGTTGGCGCCGGTAACGGCGTTGGTCGTGAGGGTGATCGTCGCCGCGGAAGCCACGGTCTGTGAGACCGCGGCAAGTGCGATGAGGAGGAGAGCGCGGGAGGAGCGAGTGATGGTTTGGATCATTTTGGAAACGGGTTGAAGCTTGGTCCTAAGGGTTAAGCCTGCCACGTGCCGCGGTTTTTAGATGATCAATAAAGATACATAAATAGCTGATAGATAAAGTGTAGAACAATTACCTACGTAGAAATTTGGAGGATTGGGCAACTGACTAAACTGTAAGGGATGCCGACATTTTCGGAGCTGGTTGAGTCTGTGAACTTGTAAGATATTGAAAACCAGAGGAATAGTGATTTAGTCGGTTCCGACAGAGCCACTTCGATCGGGGGGCTTCGGCGAGGAAAAGTCCGCGGCGTTGCCGTCGCTCGGCACCACCTCGTCGACTGTTTCGAAGATCCCTTTGAGGGCGGGATTCCTCGGAGATCATGCGCTCGCGGAGCGCGGCGAATTGGGCGTCCGGACTCGGAGTGCGGAGGAAGGATTTAAGCGTGAAGCCGCAAAGACAGGTCGAGCAATCGGAGGACGCAGGAGCGCGTTTGAGCGCGTTTGTGAATAACCTGTGGGCAAATTCTAGGCGAGAATGGCCCTCTTGCCTTGACCTTGGTGGGTGAAAATGGGTTTAAATGGGGCACTGTGGGGGAGATTTCTCCTCTTTTCATGGCCACCCTCGGCAAACCATCCTACACCGGCCTCTACCGGCACGCGTTGGACGACAAGAATCGGGTCACGATTCCGTCGGCGTGGAGGTCTGCGCACGCGGAGGGCGAGACGTTCCTGGCGACGCCGCATCCCGATGGCTACATCGCCATTCTGCCCCCGACGGAGGTGGAAAAGCTGCATGTGAAATTTACCAACTTGGCGTTGTCGGATGGTGGGGCCCAGGATTTTGCGGCACGCTTCTTTTCGGAAACCCAGGCCCTGACCTTCGATAAGCAGGGTCGGATGATGTTCAACGAGGAGTTGCTCACGCAGGCGGGAATCACGAAGGATACCGTTCTCGTAGGCTTGCTGACCAAGTTCAGCCTTTACAGCCCGGAGCGCTGGACCCGACTCAAGGAACGCACGGCGGGCGACAACTTCGGCGACCTCATGCGCCGGATCGGAATCTGAGATGGCCGATCCTACCTGCACGCTTCCGCAGCGCCTCCTTCTGCTCGCTTCCGTGCGGCCAGTCCGGCCGGTTCCGTCCGAACTGGTCTCAAAGCGTGTTCGGGCGAGCCTGACCTTGCGGCGGGTCGGTGGAAAACCGGGCGCACTCCAGCGCTCGAAACAGGCCTGGAGTGGCTCCGGCGACGCGTTGCTGTGGGATGTCAACCTGGCCGAGGGGAGCCGCGACGATGCTCGCCCCGCTGCTTGAGCGTGGAATACGCCCCATGGTCCTCGGTCATCATCCCGTCCTGCTTCGCGAGGTCATCGCGCTTTTGTCCCCCAAGAGCGGCGGTCGTTACCTTGACTGCACGTTCGGAGGAGGCGGACACACCACCGCCCTGCTTGAGGCGGCGGAAGGCGTGTCGGTGCTGGCCTTGGATCGCGATCCGGAAGCGAGCGCGCGCGCGGCGAGTCTGACCGACCGTTACACCGGACGTTTTGAGCTGTTGGACCAGGACTTTGGCCACCTCGCCGAGGTTCCGGGCGAAGCCTTTGACGGGATTCTTTTCGATCTCGGTGTGTCCTCCTTTCAGTTCGACGACGCCACCCGCGGTTTCTCCTTCCGGGCCGATGCGCCCGCCGACATGCGCATGGACCCCCGCAGCGGAGTGCCCGCGGGGCGCTGGCTGGAAACGGCGACCGAGGAGATGTTGGTCCGCGCGATTCGCGATTACGGTGAGGAACACCATTGGCGCCGGGTGGTGCGGGCCCTGATGGCTGCGCGCGGGACCGGGCGTCTTCACCGCACCTCGACCCTCGCCGAGGTGATTTCCGAGGCGATACCCGCGAAGGACCGGCACACCTCCCGGATCCACCCCGCGACCCGCGCCTTTCAAGGCATTCGCATCGCGGTCAACGACGAGCTGGGTGCACTGGAGCGCGCGCTGCCGGTGGCCTTCGCCAAACTCGCTCCGGGCGGCGTGCTCGCCGTCATTTCCTTTCACTCGCTCGAGGACCGTCCGGTCAAACACCTCTTCCGCCGGCTCTGCGGTCAGCCCGAGAGCGCCGATGACTCCCGTCCGCAGGACCTGCGCGAGAAATTTGCCGAACCCCTCACCCGCCGTCCGCTCGTGCCGGGTGACGAGGAAGTTGCCCTCAATCCCCGCAGTCGTTCCGCCAAGTTGCGGGCGCTGCGCAAACTCTGACCCCTTTCCCAGGATTTCCGCCATGAACAAGTCTGACACCCATGCCTTCGTGAACCAACTGCTGGTTTACACCCTGGTCATGATCTGCCTGAGCGGCTCGATCGGTCTCGGCACCGTCTGGCTGCGTCACCAAATTTCCGTGACGGCCAATTCCACCCGCCAGATGGAGGCGCGGCTCGCCGAGGTTGAGCGAAGCATGGCCGAGACGACGATCCGGGTGGCCGCGGAGGAGACGCTTGAGGTCCTGACGCAGCGCAACGCCGAGTGGAAGCTCGGGCTGGTGCCGCCGCACGAGTCCCAGGTCCACCGCGTCGCCATGGCGCCCGGACGCCGGCTGACGGCGTTGCGCAATCGCGATGTCTTCACCGACCGCCCGGCCGCATCTGCGGCCTCGGCTCCGGTCACGTTCCAGGTCCGGCGTCGCAGCGAACGTTGAGCCGGTTTTTCTCTTCACCTCATGGCGCGAGGATTCGCCTCCAATTATCGCATTGTCCTGCTGGTCGTGACCGTGCTCGCGGCCTTCGTCGGGATCGGTGTGCGCCTCGTGCATCTTCACGTGATTGATCGCGAACGCCTGGTCACGTTCGTCGACAAGGTCCGCCGGCAGATCGTGATCGAACCCGCGCGGCGAGGGGACATCCTGGATGCCCGCGGCAAGTTTCTCGCGACGTCGCGTTCCCTGATCTCCCTTGGGGTCGATCCGCAGTTGCTCCGTCCGGAGGACGAAGCCAAATGGGGCGAACTTGCGAACCTGCTTGGAATGCCGCCAAAGGAACTGGAGAGGATCTTCCGGACCAAGACGCGTCTGGTTTCCCCGGCGGCGCCAACCACTCCGGCCGATGAGGAGGAGCTGGCGATCGACCTCGACAGCCCGGGCGGGACCCAGCCGGTGGAGCGGAAGATCCAGTGGGCCAAACTGAGTGATTCGGTGGATGAGGGGGTTTACGGGCAGGTGATGAAGCTCGGTGTCAAGGGTGTGTATGCACCGCCCCGGGTTTACACTCGCGCTTATCCGAGCAATGAACTCGCGGCGCACGTTGTCGGTTACGTCAACAGGGAAGGCGTGGCGGTGCAGGGTATCGAGCGCTGGGCGGACTTCTATCTTCGCGGGCAGGATGGCTGGCGCGAGTCGGAGAAGGATGGAAAACGCCAGGAACTCGCGCAGTTCCGCGTGCGGGAGATCGCGCCGACGCGGGGGTACGACGTTGTGCTTTCGATCGACTCGGTGATCCAGCACAAGGTCGAGGCGGAGCTGGTGCGGATCATGAGCACGTTCTCGCCGCAGAAGGCGACGATCATCGTCAGCGACGCGCGGACCGGCTTCATCCTCGCGATGGCGAATTCGCCGACCTTCAACCTCAACGCCTACGGCAGCATTCCTCCGGGCGAGTTGAACCGGCTGCGCAATGTGGCGGTGGCCGACATCCTCGAGCCGGGTTCAACCTTCAAGATTGTCGCGGTGTCCGGCGCCCTGCAGGAGGGTCTGGTTTCACCGGGGGACACCTTCGATTGCACGCTGGAGCGGGTGGAGTACCGGGGACGGATGCGCGAACTGCCGCGTGACGACCATCATTTCGATCATCCCCTGACGGTCACCGAGATCCTCTCCCGTTCATCGAACAAGGGAGCTGCTCAATTGGGAATGCGGCTGCAGGAAAAACGGCTTTATGAGTACGCACGTGCCTTCGGGTTTGGCGAGTACACCGGTTTCCCCTCGATCTATCCCGAGTCGCCAGGCCTGTTTGCGCACTACTCGAAGTGGAGCGGTTCGGACATCACGCGCGTGCCGATGGGCCACACGGTTGCAGCCACGCCCCTGCAGATCCACTTTGCCATGGGAGTGATCGCGAGCGGTGGGGAGTTGCTTCGCCCGCAGGTGGTTCGGGAGATCCGCAATGAGCAAGGCGAAACCCTGTACCGCTTCGGCACGACGGTGCGTCGGCGGGTCATTTCCCAGGCGACCGCGAAGACGGTGACGACGATGCTCAGCCGGGTGACGATCCCGGGGGAGGGCACGGCGCCGGCGGCGGCGATTCCGGGGTACGACATCGCGGCCAAGACCGGCACGACCCAGAAGCTGATCAACGGGCAGTATTCGAGCCAGCATCACATCGCGTCGTTCGTCGGATTCCTGCCGGCGAGTCGCCCGGAAGTTGTGATCTCCGTGATTGTGGATGACGGCCGCGCGCCCACGGGTGGAGTGGGCTACGGTGGGGTCGTGGCTGTCCCCGGATTCAAACGCATCGCTGAACATTTGATCCAGTACCTCGACATCAAACCCACCAGTCCGACCCTGGGCCGCCCGCTTTTTGCGCTCGAAGGAGTCCGCCCGTGATCGGTTACCTCACCTGCAATCCCGCCCTGATCAGCGCCTTCCAACCGCACGCGCCCGCCGCCGGACGCGCCCGCCGGGAGACGGCGGTGTCGAGGCGGGTCTTCAAAATGGCACCGAAACTTTCCGACCTGCTCCCCGATTCCGAAATCATCACGGCGCGAGGGTCACTCGACCGTCCGATCTCCGGGCTGGTGATGGACAGCCGCCGCGTCGTTCCCGGCCAGGTGTTCTTCGCCCTTCCGGGCTTGCGGGCGGATGGAGCCCATTATGTTGACGAGGCGGTGACGCGCGGAGCGGTGGCGGTCATCACCGCACACATTCCGACGACGACACCGTCGAAGGTCACCTATGTGCAGGTGGCCGATCCACGGGTGGCGCTCGCGCGCATGGCCCAGCGGTATTACAAGTTTCCGGACCGCGAGCTTGAGGTGGTTGGGGTGACGGGCACCAACGGCAAAACCACGGTCACGCACCTGATCAAGCACCTCCTGGAGGATAACCGGAGAGTTGGTCTGCTCGGGACGATCAATTATGACCTGGGGGCACGCACCGTTCCCTCGTTCAAGACGACGCCGGAGTCGCTCGACACCTTTGGCATGCTCGCGCAGATGCGCGATGCCGGCTGCCGCGAGGCGGTGATGGAAGTCAGTTCGCACGGGATCGACCAGAAGCGGGTGCTTGGAATGCAGTTTGGAGCGGTGGTCTTCACCAATCTGACCCGTGATCACCTCGACTACCATCGGAGCATGGAGGAGTACTTTGAAGTGAAGACGCGACTTTTCACCGGGGCCACGGGTGTCCGGCCGAAAGTCGCGGTCGTCAACCTGGATGATCGCTGGGGGGCCGCGCTGGTGGAGCGGATTCCGGAGGGCGTCCGAACTGTGACCTATGGCGAAAACCCTGCGGCGCAGGTTCGGGCCGAGGAGGTTTCCCTCCAGTTCAGGAGCTCGCGATTCCGGCTGATCTGGCCGGACGGAAGCCTGATCATCGAATCTCCCCTGATCGGCCGTTTCAATGTCGGCAATCTGCTGGCGGCGATTGCGACCGTCTGGTCGATGGGTCGCGACCCGCGGGTGTTTCTCGCCAAGGTGCGTGCCTTCGCCGGTGTGCCGGGCCGGATGGAGCGGATCGACGAAGGGCAGCCCTTCAATGTGCTCGTGGACTACGCGCACACGGATGATGCGCTGCAGAATGCGCTCGGCATGTTGCGCGCCATCACCCCGGGCCGCCTTCTGGTGGTGTTTGGTTGTGGCGGCAACCGGGACCGCAGCAAACGACCCATGATGGTGCGAGCGGTGCAGGCGTACGCGGATTTTGCCTTTGCCACGGCCGACAACCCGCGGGGTGAGCCTCTTGCGCAGATTTTTGCGGACATGGAGCCGGGAGTGACCGCTCCGGAGAAGATGGCGTGGATCGATGACCGCCGCCGCGCCATCAGCGTGGCGCTGGACATGGCCAAGCCGGGAGACTGCCTGCTGATCGCCGGCAAGGGACATGAGAGCTTCCAGGAGTTTGCGGATACGGTGATTCCCTTCGACGACCGTTTGGTCGCCCGCGAGCTGATCAGGATCAAAACGCTCCGCTGACCCGACGGAGCGCTTATCATGTCCACCTTCACCCCCGACTTTCTGGCTCGAGCGACCGGTGGCATCTGGAACCGGGCTCCGGAGGTGCCTCTGCTTGGTTTTATCCAAGACACGCGCCGGCTGGCGGAGGGGCAGATGTTTGTCGCGATCCGGACCGGGAAACGCGATGGGCACGCCTTTCTGGCGGAGGCGGAGCAGGCGGGAGCCTCGGCGGCCCTGGTGTCGCAGGCGATCCCCGGCCTGACGCTCCCGCAATTGGTGGTGGCGGATACGCTGGTGGCGTTTCAAACGATCGCGCGCGAGCATCGACGCCGGTTCCGGGGGCCGGTGATTGCGATTTCGGGCAGTGCCGGGAAGACCTCAACCAAGAGCCTGCTGGCGACCCTTCTGGGGGGGGATTCGCGGGTGCTTTCGACGGAGGGGAATCTGAACAACCACCTCGGCGTGCCGCTGACCCTGACGCGGATCGATCCGGAGATCCATGCGTATGCCGTGATTGAAGCCGGCATCAGCCTGCCGGGTGAGATGGCCCCGCTGGCTGCGATGATTGAACCCGATATTGGACTGATCACGATGGTGGGTCCGGCGCACCTTGAGGCGTTGGGATCGTTGGAGGGTGTGGCGCGGGAGAAGGCGGTGCTGCCTCGGGCGGCGCGTCTGGCAATCGTCCCGGCGAGCTGCCGCGCGTTTGAGGCCTTCCGAAAGCTGGAGGTTCCGACGCTGTGGGTGGAACCGGCGGAAGTGATCCGCCCGGAGGTTTCGAAGCCCAATACGGCTCACTTCGCACTCTCGCATCGGGACAATACGAGCGCGATCTCGCTCGCCTGCGGATTCCCGGTGCCGCGGATGTTCCTGACTTCCCG
>ENA-ORBV01015822-ORBV01015822.1-microbial-mat-metagenome-genome-assembly--contig:-NODE-15822-length-11042-cov-4.273598_pt1 | contig 11042 bp, 7 predicted proteins | sample MGYA00237777_ERZ505514 | MGnify/ENA primary metagenome ERZ505514 (study PRJEB26160, sample SAMN06269048) | microbial mat metagenome | isolation source: Oligotrophic lake microbial mat | place...
GGTTGGGCTCGAGGTCGGCAGGGAGTGGCGCGGGCGCAGAGAACGGTGCGAGAGGCGGTTGGGGCGGAGCGTGGCGGTGGTTTTGCTCGCTGGTGGAGGGGAGTGCGGTCGACGGTTTTGTCCGGAGGTCGAGCCCGGCCGCACTTGCGGCGCGGGAGGCGTAGAGGGCGAGCAGCGGCGTGCGGCCGATTCCGGCGGTCGCGGGGAGGCCGAGCGCCTCGAGTTGCGTGACCGCGGCGGCGGCGAGCGCGTAGGGGGCTGGGTTACTGCCTTTGAGGTCGGCGGTGCAGATGCCAGGGGCGGTGTCTTCGATCGCGGGCGAGAGCGTGAAGCCGACGGCGATGAGAGCGGCGCGCGCTTCCGCGTTGGCTTCAGGGTTGGGCGCGCGAACCACCAACGCGGGGCACCGGGCAACGGCCTGCGGAGCGGTCATGCCCGGTTCGATACCGTAGGCCCGGGCGGCGGGATTCGCGGCGAGGACGAGTGACTTCCTGCCGTGGTTCGCAAAGAGCGCGGCCGGTTGGAGGGCGGCGCTGGGTTCGTTGCGCAGCACGGCGTGCAGTGGGAAGTCGGGAATATGCAGGACGGCAAACATCGAGTTCTCGGGTGAATCTCAGATTTTGGATGGGAGATTTCAGAGTCAGAATTTGCATCTGAGATTGCCGGTCCGGATCGACGGGCAGACCGGAATTTCAAACGGTGCGGCCGGGGGCGGCCGCGGTCCCAGGATCTCAAGTTTCATCATTTCAAATTCGAGATTTGAGATTTGAGATCAGCTTATCGGTACGAGGTTTCAGATTGGCTCAGCTCTCAAATGTGAGATTTGAGATTTCAAATGTGAGCGCGTCCCGAGCTCACCGAATTCATCCGGCGGCTTGGACGCGCTGGCGTTGGAGGGCGGGCGAGAGTTCAGTGGTGAGCAGGTGGCGTTCGCGGTCGAGTGCGCTCACTTCGTGGGAGGTTGTAAGCTGCAGGCGCAATTGGGCACTCGGTACGGAGGCTCGCGGCGTTGTCACCACGAGAGCGAGATCGGAGGGTTCGACGGCGCGTTGCAGGCGGTACCACTGCGTGGCGGGCGTGCGGCGGAGATCGGCGGCCGGGGCGCGGCGCAGGTCGAGAAACACGAGGCCAAGGTTGGCATCACGGGCGAGGAGATCGGCCGCGCTGAGGGCGGCGGTGGTGCTCGCGCACCGCACCCAGACGAGGTGGGCGAGCAGATCTTCGTTGAATGACGAGGGATCGAACGAATCCGTGCTGTCAATCAAGGCGACTCGCGTGCGGGTGGCGCGGGTGGCCGCCAGGAGTTGGCCCAAAAGCAGGTGGCTGCCGCAGCTGGGCGCGGCACAGACGATTTCAGTGACCGCGCTGAGCGGGAGACCGCCGGTGGCCTCATCGAGCGTGGCGATCCCGGTCGACAAAACCCGGCCGATCGTGCGGGGCACGGTGGGAAAGCGCTCGGCGAGTTCACGCCGGAGCGCCGCAAGCTTGTCGGGCGCGGCTGCCATGGAAACGAAAGACCGGGAAACAAAAACCAGAAATCAACGTTCACAACTGCCGGTCGACCTGGGCGGAAGTCCACGGAAACGGCGAAGCAAAGATCGCCCGCGAAACACGTTGATGACGTGCGAGGCGTGCAAATCCCGCAGGAGGGAGCGGGGGCGTGGCCCCCGCGAAAAAAGTCGCGCGGGAATGGCCCGCGGCAGTAAGGACGAGAAGGCAGGGAGTGACGGGAGCCGAAGCCAACGGATGCTAAACGGTAGCCGGAAGCGCAGGCGCAGTCGGGTAGGGGGCCGAGCGCGAAACACGCGTAAGAAACCTACGCGCAGCATTCGAAAAAAGCGGGCGAGGGTGCGGCTGGTTTCGGGTTGGAAGAACGTGGCGGACGCGGGAGGATCGAGAGCGATTTCGCTCGCGCAAAATTTGATCGCGTTGAGTGCGGCCGGGGGCGGCCGCGGTCCCAGGGACAAGGCACCGGTGGAACGTCCCAAGTACAAGGCACCGGTGTAACGTCGCCCGCCCCGACTGCGGTCGGGCGCTGCTGGGCTGTCGTCGTTCGGGTACATGGGAAATTCGTTATTCGGAGTCGCGGCGTGGAAGGCCCGCGCCGAGGCAGTCTTCGTGGAGAGCGTCACGCGCGAACCTTGGGTCAGTTTACGTGGGTTCGCAGCAGGCCGATCATCACGCCTTGGATGATGAGCTCATCCGCGGGCAGAAGGTCGGGGTAACGCGGATTTTCCGCGCGCAGGAAGGGGCGGCCGCGTTGGAGTAGATAACGCTTCAACGTGGATTCGCCATCGATCAAGGCGGCGACAATATCCCGGGGACGCGGTTCGCGAGGGGTGACGAAGACGGTGTCACCGTCGAGAATACTGGCATCCATCATCGAATCTCCGCGCACGCGCAGGGCAAAAAGTATGGTATTGGGCCGTACGCCGAGGGTGGCGGTGTCCACCGAAATATAGCTGTCAGGCTCCTGCTCGGTGGCGACCGGCAGGCCGGCGGGAATGGTGCCGAACAGCGGAATCTCCGCGAGTGCACCGCGGCGGGGATGCGAGGCGGGGAGAATGCCCCGCGCTTTGCCGTCGAGTCGCCGGATGGCTCCTTTCTCGGCGAGGGCGTCGAGGTGGCGTTTGACGCCGAAGGGACTAGCCAGCCCGAAGTGCGCCTGAATCTCGCGGAGTGACGGCGAGACGCCCTGCTGCCGATGGTGGGCGTTGACGAAATCGAGGACCTGCTGCTGACGGTCGGTAAGGGGTTCGCTCATTAGTGTTCATGTGAACACTTTTTCTGCCGGATGCAATGCCGAGATGGAAAAAGGTGGAGCCATGCAGACCGGCTAGGGACGCTTTCCGCAGCGGTCCTCGTGGGGCGTTCCCTTCGCCTCGTGCTTGGCGCATCGGGATCAGCCTGCTGGATCAAGATTATCCTAAATTCCGCAGCAGAAGTAACCATCAAATAGATCCAGATCGATGGGGTAAAATTTCTCCTTCACTTAGGGGGTGAACGGCCTCCATCGCGCAACTGTGTTTGTATCAGTGGTCATCAGTGAGAATCAGTGGTTCAACTCCGTTTTTTAGGATTATACCAGCGGCTGATGTGATTTTGACTTGGGTGCGGCATCGGCCGTAGGGCCCGAGCTCGCTCGTGGCCGATTCGTTTTCACCGACCTTTCAGGCCACGACCAAGGTCGGGCCCTGCGTCGGAAAAGTTGAGCTACCTCAACCCCAAACGATGCGCGTCCGACTGTCTCTTCTTCCAAACTGCGGCCGAGGGCGGCCGCGGTCCCAACGGGCTTGCCACACACGTTCGCGCGACGCGGCCAATTCTCGACTTCTCGACTTCTCGACTCCTCGACTCCTCGACACTTCGACACTTCGACACTTCGACACTTCGACTTCTCGACTCCTCGGCTCCGTTTCTTGGATCGGCAGCTAGTGCTTTTTCTTTTTCTTGGCGCTGCTCTTGGGCTCGATGTTCAGGTACGTCTTGTTGAGCATCTGGCTTTCGTAGAGCTCAAGCAGGCGCACCCCTTCGCGCGGCTTAACCTGATCTTTGCGCGTCGCGGCATCGATCTGGTTCTTCATCTTGCGACACAGATCTTCCTGCTGGTACTGCACGCCTTCGATCACGTCGGCGATGCGGCTGCCGCTCAGCGCCTCTTCAATGTAGAAGCCGTTCGGTTCGTCGTCTTCGAGGAACACGTGCACTTCGTTCACCCGGCCGAACAGATTGTGCAGGTCGCCCATGATGTCCTGGTAGGCGCCGGTGAGGAAGATACCGAGGTAGTACGGCTTGTTGTTCAGCGGGTGCAGCGCGACGTAGTCCTTCACATCCTGCAGATCGATGAACGAGGAGATCTTGCCGTCGGAGTCGCAGGTGATGTCGACCAGGATGGCGTTGACCGTCGGTTTCTCATTCAAACGATGCAACGGCGCGACCGGGAACAGCTGCTTCAACGCCCAGTGGTCGAGCAGCGATTGGAACACGGAGAAGTTACAAACGTACTGGTCCGCCAGCAGCTTGTCCAAATCATGCAGCTCCTCGGGTTGGTAGCCGGTCTTGCGGCCTTCCTTGGCGATCTGTTCGCAGATCTGCCAGTAAAGCGATTCGGCGGCGGCGCGATTCTCGAGGTCGAGATAACCCAGATTGAACAGCGAGAACGCCTCCTCTTTCTTCTGCACCGCGTCGTGGAAGCGTTCCAGGCGACCGAGCTTGCCCTTGTTTTTGAGCATCACCTCGAGATCGGTGACGACCTTGTGTTTCTCCTTCGGCTGATGTTCGTGGCCGAGTGATTCGCGCTTGTTGATGCGCTCAAACACCTCGACGACCAGGAGAGAGTGGGGGGCCACGATGGCGCGGCCGGATTCGGTGACGATGTCCGGAACCTTGACGCCAGAGGCGGTGCAGATCTCGCGGATGTTGAACACGACGTCGCGGGCGTACTCCTCCATCGAGTAGTTCATGGACGACTCGAAGTTGGTGCGGGAGCCGTCATAATCCACGCCGAGGCCGCCGCCCACATCGAGGTATCCCATGGGGAAACCCATTTTGGAAAGCTGGCAGTAGAAGCGCGTAGCCTCGACCACCGCATTCTTGATCGTGAGAATATTCGGGACCTGCGAGCCGATGTGGAAATGCACCAGTCGGAGCGCCTGCTGGAGCTTGGCGTTGCGGAGCTTTTCGCAGGCGAAGAGGATTTCGGCGGTGTTGAGGCCGAACTTGGCGTTGTCGCCGGTGGACATCGCCCATTTGCCCTCGCCGCGGGTCTGCAGCTTGGCCCGGAAACCGATCAACGGCTTAACGCCCGTCTCCTCGGCGATCGTGATGATGTCATCGAGTTCCGCCAGCTGCTCGACGACGATGATGATCTTCTTCCCGAGTTTGCGGCCCAGGAGCGCGAGACGGATGTAATCGTGATCCTTGTAGCCGTTGCAGATGATCAACCGCTGCGCGCCTTCGTGCATCGCCAGCGCGATCATCAATTCGGGTTTGGAACCCGCCTCGAGGCCGTAATTGTAGTCCTTGCCGGCGGCGACGATCTCGTCGACCACCTCGCGGAGCTGATTGACCTTGATGGGGAAAACGCCGCGGTATTCGCCCTCGTAACCTTCCTCCTTGATCGCCTTGGCGAACACCTGGTTCAGCTGCATCACGCGATAGCGGAGCAGGTCCTGAAACCGGATGACCATGGGGGCCTTGAGGCCCATCCCAACCGCCTCCTGTACCACATCGAGAACTCGGATGCCGCGCCCGTCGGCAAGCGGCTGCATGTTAACGAAACCATCGTTATCGACCGAGATGTGACCGGAGCCCCAGCGCTTGAACCCGTAGTGCTCTTCGGATTTGGCCGCCGACCAGGCGGAAGAGGATTTGTTTTTCAAAAGTCGTTAGTTGAGAATCGAGAAGTGAGAGTGAAAGAGGTGCAATGCAAGCGCTCAGCCGGGTTTGCCCTCACGTTGATGCCAACTCGCGGGCGCAGCTGCCGGTTGGCGGTGGCAGCCACCGCGGCGGCGAAGGGACTCGCCGCCCTACCCACACTAAGGCGGCGAAGGGACTCGCCGCCCTACCTGTCGTGATCTTTAAAGAAGGTAGGGCGCGGACTCCGCTCCGCGCCGGAACCGCCAACCGGCAGATGCGCCCCCAACTCGCATCGTGTTACTTCTCGGCTTGCTTTTGCAGGACGTGAATCAGTTAGATGCTTGTTTTCTTTTTTCCAAACACTCCCTCCCGCAATGTCGAAAATGTCCTCGCTGCTTAGCTTACCTGAATTCATCGCTCAAACCACCGCTCCGGCCGGCGCGCCGCAGGGAGGTATGCCTTCGATGATGATCATCGGCTACGTACTGCTGTTTGCGGCGATGTATTTCTTCATGATCGCCCCTCAGCGCAAGAAGCAGAAAACGCACGAGGCGATGCTGAAGTCACTGGAATCCGGGGATGAAATCGTCACGACGGGCGGAATCTTTGGGGTGATCACCAACGTGAAGGAGGATCGCTTCGTGGTCCGCATCGCGGAAAATACCAAAATCGAAGTCGGCAAGGGCTTCGTTCAATCGGTTCTGAACAAGGAAGCGGCTCCCGCGGCCAAGAAGTAATGCCTGGGTGACGAGGTTGGACCGCCCACCCGGTGGTCGCTCCCCCGTCCTCCGCTCCGACGCATCGCCTTTAACCCAATCGATACATGCTCAAACGCAACCTCTGGAAGCTCGTGCTTTGCCTCGCCGTCGTGGCGTGGGGCATCGCTCAGCTTATCCCTGTCAATGACACGCCGTTCGTGGATTACGTGCGCACGCACGCCTCCGCGAAACAGGCGGATTTCGCCAAGCTCCTTGATGAGGCCTCGGCCCGCGTCAAAAGCCTCAAGGCACCGAGCGAGTTTGTGGCGCTGAAGCAAATCGGCAAAGAGCGACGCCTCGATTTCACCCAATATTTCCCCCACATCCGGCTCGAGGACTCGCTGCGGAATATCGAGAAACGAAACGACATTCTCCTCGCCGAATTGCTGCGCCTCGCCAAGGGCCGGCTCCAGCTTGGTCTCGATCTCAAGGGCGGCGTCGCTTTCACGCTCGAAGCGGTCGACAAGCCCGGCGAGAAGATCGACGAGTTTCAGCGCAAGGAGAAGCTGCAGAAGGCAATCGACATCATCGGCGCCCGCATCAACGGCCTCGGCGTGTCGGAACCGGTGCTGCGCCCGATCGGCGAAAACCGCATCGAAATTCTCCTCCCCGGGGTCAGCACCAAGGACAACCCCGATGTCGTTGACCAGGTCAAGGCGCCCGCGCGTCTCGATTTTCGCATCGCGCATCCGACGCAGACTCCCGGACCCGGCGTTGAAACGCCCGCGGGTTACGAGATCAAGTCGCTCGATCACGAAGGCCGCCAAGGCGAGGTCAGCACGGAAGAAATCTTCGTGAAACGTATTCCGGAAATGACCGGCGAGATGGTTTCAAATTCCTTCGCGCGTCCTGACATGTATGGCAAACCCGAGGTCATTCTCGAGTTCACCCGGGAAGGCCGCGTCCGGTTCGCGGACGTTACGCGGGTCATCGCCGAAATCGGTCAGCGCGGTGGCCCCACCGGCCGCCTCGCCATCGTGCTCGACGGCAAACTTTATTCAGCCCCGACGGTGCGCGAGGAGATCAACAGCGACTCCGCTCAGATCACCGGCAGCTTCTCGGATCGTGAAGCCATCAGCCTGGCTAACGTCCTGAACAATCCGCTCGATGTCGAACTGCGGATCATGGAGCAGTACGAAGTCGGACCCACCCTGGCGGCTGACTCCGTCTTGAGCGCCCGCAATGCTTTCATCATCAGCACGCTGTTGACGATCATGTTCGTGGTGGTGTTCTACACCTTCGGCGGCTTGGTGGCGGCAATCGGCATGGGTATCAACGTTCTCGTTACGCTCGCGGTCATGTCGAGCATCGGTGCCACGCTGAGCATGCCTGGCATCGCCGGTATCGTGCTGACGCTGGCGATGTCCGTTGACGCCAACATCCTGATTTTCGAGCGCATGCGGGAGGAGTTGGCGTTCGGCAAGTCCCTCAGCGCCGCGCTCGAGGCCGGCTTCGATAAGGCGTGGAGCGCCATTCTTGACTCGAACGTCACCACGTTTCTCGTGGCCGCGATCATGATCGCGTTGGGCACGGGTCCGGTAAAGGGCTTCGGCGTCACGCTCGCGATCGGTATTTTCTCCACGATGTTCGCTGCCGTGGTGGTTTCGAAGCTCATCCTCGAGTGGCTGATTCACGGCAATGTGATCAAATCGCTCAAAATGTTCTCGGTTCTGCAGAACACCAAGTACGACTTCATCCGCCACGCGAAGGCGGCGTTCATTGCTACGGGCGTCGTGTTGTTGGTCGGCTTGAGCGTCCTGGCTTACAAGGGCCGCGACATTTATGGCATCGATTTCGTGGGCGGCGACATGGTCTCCCTGACTTACGCGCAGAAGCTCGAATTGTCCGAACTGCGGCAGGCGGCCACGCGCGCGGGCCTCAAGGAAGTGAACTTCTCTTATCAGAAGCCACTCGGCGCGGATCTCGAAGTTCTCAAAATCACGACTCCGTTCGATCTAGGTCGTTCTTCAGTGGCTGCCCTGCAACAAGCGCTGCCGAATGCCAAGTTTGAAGTCGTCGGTGAACAGCGCATCGGACCCTCCGTGGGCGAGGAGATTCAGTGGAATGCCCTTTGGTCCGTCTTTTGGTCGCTCGTACTGATCCTGGGCTATGTGGCGTTCCGTTTCGAAATGGGCTACGGCGTCGGCGCGGTGGTGGCGACGATCCACGACTTGGTGCTGACCATCGGCCTGTTCGTACTCTTCGACCGTCAGTTCAACGCCTCGATGGTCGCGGCCATTCTGCTGATCGCGGGCTATTCCATCAACGATACCATTGTCGTGTTCGACCGCATCCGGGAAGAGTTGAAACTCAATCCGGTGGGGACACTCCGTGAGGTCATCAACCGTTCGTTGAACCTCACGCTATCGCGTACGATCATCACCGGTGGTACGACCCTGCTCACCGCCATCACGCTGATCGTAACCACCAGCGGAGATGTGAACGATATCGCGTTCACCTTGCTGATCGGTGTGATCACCGGCACGTTCTCGTCGCTCTTCATCGCTACGCCGATCTTCTTCTGGTGGCACAAGGGTGATCGCAAGCACGTCGAAGCGCATCACGACATTGCACCCAAGTACGAGTGGCAGGGCACCAGCAAGGCATCGGAGTAAGCGTTCGCCTTTCGCCATGTCACCGCGACGAGTCATGAAACCTGGGGATCCACCGCTCGATCGGTGGGTCACGGGGTGTCATCTCCTCGTGACGGTGACACCGTGACAGTCTGATCAACTCTTCGCATGCGCTGGACCCACACGCCGCTCCCGGCCGATGAGGTCGAGGCGCTCAGCAAACGCGCCGGCGTCAGCCGCGTGCTGGCGGAGCTTTTGTTGCGCGCCGGTCTGCGCGACGCCGACGCCACCACGGCGTTTCTGCAACCCGCGCTGGCCGGGCTGAACGATCCGTTTTTGCTGCGTAATCTTGAAGCCGCCGCGGCCCGGCTCGCCGTGGCGATTTCCCGGCGCGAGCAGATCGTGGTGCTGGGCGACTACGACGTGGATGGCGTCAGCAGCACCGCGTTGCTCGTCATGGTGCTCCGGCGCTTTGGCCTGAATCCACGTTTCGTGGTGCCGCGTCGTTCGGAAGACGGCTACGGGTTGTCGCGGAGCGCGATTGATCGCGCTTTGGAGAGCGGCAAACCGGATCTGTTTATCGCGCTTGATTGCGGCACCAACTCGCACGCGGAAACCGCCTACCTGCGCGCCCAAGGCATCGACGTGATGGTGATCGATCACCATCGCTCGAAAGAGCAGGTGCTCGAGCATTGCTTGCTGATCAATCCGCACGTCAACGCGTGTGCCACGAACAGCGACGGGGCCTGGCGGAATCTTTGCACGGTCGGTCTCGTGTTCAAGTTGTGTCACGGCTTGTTGAAGCAGCTCCGCGCCGAGAACCACCCGGTGGCGTTTCGGGTGAAGTTGCGCGATCACCTCGATTTGGTCGCGCTGGGCACCGTGGCCGATCTCGTTCCCTTGTTGGGTGAGAATCGCATCCTGGCGCGGCACGGACTCCGGATCTTGCAGGAAACGCAACGTCCCGGATTGCGGGCGCTGATGGAAGTGTCGGGCGTGAAGCCGTCGCAAGGTATCACCCCAACGGATATATCGTTTCGGCTTGGGCCGCGGATCAACGCGAGCGGCCGGCTCGCCGACGCGGCGCTCTCGGTGGATTTGCTGCTCAGCGACGAGCCGGTTTTTTGCACCGAAACCGCCCGGCAGCTGGATGTTTTCAACCGCGAACGACAGGAGATCGAACGCGCCATTACGGAAGAGGCGGAGCGCTGCATCGAGGCGCAGTTTCTGGCGCATGCCGGCGTCGTGTTGTTCGCGGAGAACTGGCATCCCGGCGTCGTTGGCATCGTGGCGGGGCGCGTCACGCGCAAGTACAACCGCCCCTGCGTGGTGCTCGGTAATGAAGGGGAGATGGCGAAAGGTTCGGGTCGGAGCGTCGACGGCGTCAACCTGGTCGACGTGTTGGGCGTGTGCGGGGAGCACCTGACCAGTTGGGGTGGGCATCCGATGGCGGTGGGTGTGGCGCTGCGGAAGCTGCATTTGGATTCGTTTCGCCTGAGCTTTGCGGAGGCGGTGCGAGCTCATGCCGGAGGCGACATCGCGGAGGCGCGGCTTGACCTCGCGGTGTGGCTGACGCCCGAGCAGATCACGGAGCGGCTGATGGACGAGATGGAGTCGCTGCATCCCTTTGGACAAGGCAATCCCGAGCCGGTTTTTGGGGTGCACGGCGTGGTCTTGCGGCAGCAGCCGGAGATTTTCAAAGAACAGCATTTCCGCTTCGTCTTCGAGGATGGCCGCGGCCGTCGTCTGCATGGCGTCGCGTGGAAAATGGCGCATCGACTGCCGCCGCTGGGCGCCCCGCTGGATTTCGCGGTGGAGCTGAAGTGGAATCACTTCAACAACCGGAAGCTGCTGCAAATTGGATTGATCGACTGGCGTAAGGCGGAGTGAAGGTGGGCGCAGACGTGGAACCCTGGGACAAGGAACCGGGGGACGCGGAACCCAGGGACATGGAAACCTGGGACCGCGGCCGCCCCCGGCCGCATCGGAAGGAAAGGGTAACGACGTTCTAAACGGAGCCGCCAAGGGCTGCCGTAACGGGCTGCGGCTTGGCCCGATAGGAACCGGTGCGTTGAGGACAACCGCTCCACGTTTAACCCTCGGAGAAACGGATGGGCGTTACCGCGGATCCTCTCACGGCGCTCGCAGATTGCCACTTACCGGTTTCAACCTGATCATTTCAAGTAACTCAAGGGGAGGCTCAGGTTTCTTGAAGATCTCCCAAAATAATCGCTTGCGCTCGGCTCTGAATCCTTGCTTCTTCTCGCGCTCTTCGACGCACCCGTAGCTCAATTGGATAGAGCGTCTGACTACGGATCAGAAGGTTTGGGGTTCGACTCCCTACGGGTGCACC
>ENA-ORBV01015823-ORBV01015823.1-microbial-mat-metagenome-genome-assembly--contig:-NODE-15823-length-11041-cov-5.498449_pt1 | contig 11041 bp, 7 predicted proteins | sample MGYA00237777_ERZ505514 | MGnify/ENA primary metagenome ERZ505514 (study PRJEB26160, sample SAMN06269048) | microbial mat metagenome | isolation source: Oligotrophic lake microbial mat | place...
AATTTCACATTTTAAATTAAAGAGCCTTAGTAAAGAATCTCATTTCCTTCTCTTTATATTTACGATTACAATAATTTGGTTGTTACCACTTTCTATTTCTCCGAAACAGTCTTGGCGATACGCGCTGCCAATTGTTCCTTTTATATACACGTTAGCTGCTTTTGGTATCTTTACTTTCGTAAATCTTATAAAAAATCGAATTCCATATTCGAGATACATACTTCCCTTGGCAGCACTTTCAATCCTGGCTTGTCACTTATTTTCTATCGCTCCACGCTATGAACTATTTCATAGCCGCCTTGGAGGTAGCTTTAATGCTGCGATAGACAGAGGGCAGATCCGACCACTTTATGGTATAAACGAAGGTCTTGATTTTTTACTTTCTGAAAAGAATAAACCTAATTTTACAGGTGGATTAGTAACAGTTACAGGCGATACGAATGCAGTAAAAGCTAGTGCTGCTCGTCGAATGAAACTTGAAAAAAATGCTTTTAATTTTGCCTACTTTCCGTCTTATTCAGCACATTATGTTTTTGCAATTTTTGGAATGGGTCCGCCACATGGAGCAATTTGGGATAAAATCTTAACTAAAGAGCCAATTTTTCGTGTAGCTATCAATTCGATACCAATTGTATCAATCTGGAAAGTTCCGCTCTATGAATTTAGTGAGCCGATTACAATAAATGTTTCAAGTCAAACAAGAACCGTTGGTAGAGTTAGACAGAATACTTACGGAGATACTATCATTCTAGCTAGACCGGAAAAATTTAAAGCTGGATATATTACAAATCTAGCTCATAAAATAAGAACATTGGCTGGTAATTATGAAATTATTGTTCCGCTGGCCTTTGAAGACAATATAGATCCTAACATTTACGGCGAAGCGAATTCAAAAGTTGTAAGCTTTAGCTTCGGGGATTCTTGTAAAAAAACTGTATTTAAAAATGAACTACTAAAAGAAAAGATCTTAAAATTTTCTCTTAAATGTTCAGTGTTAATGGATCAAGGCATTAAACCTAAAGTTTATTGGTTTGGTATAGTTCCAGTAGCTTTGCATGATTTTACAATTAGAAAGATTGATAGCAAAAGTAAGACTATCGAAACAAAGGAACCTAAATAGATATTTTCAATAACAACTAGATCCAAATTTGAAATTTCAACTATGGAATCTCGAATTTTTTCAAGAATCTTTGAAAGTCCTTTTAATAAAACTGCTTTACTATCAATACCGATCGAAACAATGAACAGAGCTAATAGAACCATTTTACAACCAAGGAATGACAATAGTGGTGCTAATATTGGATTAATAAATAGAGATATCACAGAAAATCTTCCGAACCAGATAAAGGATATAATCGATGTAAAGGTCGATGCAAAAAGTGAACTATAAAGAAATTTACTAAACGGCTTTTTCCCAACTTGATCTCCGTAAAATAAACCTAGTAATGCTCCAAAGCTCAACTCAACTCCTGGTTCTAGGTATGCACCAGGTGAAACTAGTGATATTACAAGCGCGGAATTTATTATTGAATTTAAAGGATCTCGTCCACGTTCAAATAATTTTGATAAAGAGTAAACTGAAATTGCAATGCCAGCTCTAACTACTGGTCCGTCTAAGCCTACTAGAGCAATAAATCCATAAACACCGAGTAACGAAAAAACTGTGGAAATATAAATTGCTGGAATTCTATGCACGAGGCATCGAATTCTTGATACAATTAAAAAAAAGAAAAAAGAGAGAAAAGAATAGACTAGAGTTACTTGAAATCCAGAAACAACTAAAATATGGGCAAGTCCTGTTTTTTTAAAAGCTTCTTCTGTCTTAGGAGTTAAAACATCTTTTGTTCCAATAGACATTGAAAGAGGTAATCCAGAAACTTCACCAGGACCTATCTTTCGCTCGACATATTTTTTGATATTTTCTCTTATTCGATCCCATAGTGGAATATCTCGATTTATAGGTTTGCTTGCATATCTAATTTTACATGTGCCGCTAAATCCATGGCGACGAAGCATGGCTTTATATCCTAAAACTTTTTTAAGTGGATCTAATCCAGCGAACTTAGCTCTAATACTTAGAAGATCTCCGTTTCTTGATCCATTAATATTCTTCCAAGGAAGATCAGCAGCCTTACAAACATACCGTAAAGATCTAAATTTAGGTTCTAGTTTAAACTGGTTAGATTCTTTTTCTTGAATTGTTTCTGATATGATCTTTCCTAGAATCTCCATTGAAATTTCAATTTCGCCTGGCCTTCGAAATCGAGGTGATTCTATAACCTTGACAAGAAGAGCATCCGATTCTTCTGGTTGAGAAGATTCAATTGCTGGCAAAAAGATTAGTGCACTGAGGGCACCAATTAGGATAGAAGAAGTAAACGGAATTGATTTTCTTAAAAACAAAGCTTGGAAACACCATACCCAAATGGAACCATAACCCCATAGAAAAGCTAAAAGTTGTCCGAATACCACCCCTATGAAATATAGAGCTAATGGAAACCTTCGATTGAACCTGATAAAGCCACGCACATTTTTATCCCCTTCTATCTATTCGTTCCTTTTTTTAATTAGTTGTTTCCTCTTCTCCTCCTGTTCCAATCAAAATGGTGCCAGCCACCTTGAACCACAAGGTCTCAGAGAACTTGTGGTCGAGAATAAAAGCTTTATTAGAAGGGAGTTCGGGCCAGTTAAGAAAATCAACAACAACAACTACTTAACCTCACTTTTAATGAAGTTCAAATCTCATTCTGAGGTGGCTGGCACCTTTGAGAATCTATCTATATCAATACTTGATACAGAGAAGCTTTTGGCTTTTTCAGTCGGGGATGGTGAAATCTTTATCTCAAAGGGCATGATCCGTCTGTTAAAATCCGAAGGAGAATTTGTATTTGTAATTAGTCATGAATTTGGACATGTAGCACTTGGCCACCATCTAAATAAAACTAAGGGATCCAGGGCAGAGATTGAGGCTGACAGGTTTGCACTCTCAACCATAAGCAAACTAGGCTACCCTCCTTCTTCGGCTCTTTCGGCTTTAATCAGTACTTATGGAATTACTGAATTTCTCACAAACTCAGATCTATATTCAAATATACATGGTGACGAATTGATTCACCCCTCTCTTAACACTCGCCTTGATTCCTTAAGAGAGGTGTTTTCCACACTTGATGACGTAAATAATCATACAAACGATCCTACAAAAAGACAGTTTTATAGTTTTAAAATGAGTCTTTAATTTTTTATTTTCTTGGCTTTGATTTAGCAGCGAGAGATTGTCGATCTCTCAATTTTCTGTGAAATGTAATTACAAATCTATGTGCCTCATCCCGAATTCTTTCCATTAACTGCGTAACAGGACTGACTTTTGGCAGTAAAATTGGTTCGTTTTCATAGGCCAGAAAAACTCGTTCAGGTTTTTCTTCATCTTCTGCATTTTCTCTTTCAAAAAGTCGCCTCTTTGCTAATGAAATAATTTCAATATTAATTTTTAACTCTTCTCTTGCTCTTAATGCTGCGTTTAATTGTCCCATACCACCATCGACAATTAATAAGTCTGGTAATGTATCTTCTTCCATTCCACGTCTTAAACGCCTCGTAACAACTTCGTGCATAGATTTAAAATCATCCGGTTTTCCTTGAACTGACATTTTATATTTTCTATAAAAACTTTTATCTGGCTGGCCATCTTTAAAGGAAACAATGGCAGCTACAATATGCGAACCTTGAATATTTGAAATATCAACACATTCAATATTTCGAGGAACTTGGGATAATTTGAATAATTTGGAAAGTTCCTCGGCTGTCGCGCTATAGCGAGCTTCCGCGTTAAATTTTTCATTAAAAGACTGCTTAGCATTTAATTCAGCAATGCTTAGCAATCTGCGTCGAATTCCTCTCTTTGCTGCAATTATTTGAGTATTTGTACTCCGACTCTGATTTATTTTATTACAAATCATTTCACTATTTTCTAAGACTAAAGGTACAATAATTTCATCAGGAATCTCAGCTCCCTCGTAATACTGTAAAATTACACTTTCAATTACCTCTTCATTACTTCCGATTAATTCATCTAGGGTAAAATTGTTACTAGCACCAATTCGACCATCCCGAACATGAATTACAGAAAGAGCTGCCAAACTCGCCTCTCGAAAAATTCCAAAAATATCTCTGTTTTCACTTTGGTAAGAAATTAAATCTTTTCCAGCTTTAAAATTCTCTAGAACTGCTAAACGATCCCTAAAAATTGCAGCTTCTTCAAAACGCATCTCTTCGGAAGCCTTCTCCATCTTCTCTGATAACTCAAAAGCTACTTCAGCGGATTTACCCTCAAGAATCCTCTCGGCTTGGCGGATCCATTTATCGTACTCGGCTTTATCAACATCTAAACAACACGGCCCGGCACACCGTTTAATTTCATATTCTAAACAGGGTCGTTGCCTATTGTGAAAAACAGTATTCGAACAGGTTCTTAAAGGTATTACTGTTTTAATAAGATCAATAACCCCTCGCAATTCGGATCCAGAAGAATATGGTCCAAAATATTTAGAGCCGTCGTTATCTATACGTCTTACTAATTGTAAACGCGGCCAATCCTCATTTTTATTAATCTTAACCGAAAGAAAAGCCTTGTCATCTTTGAGACGAATATTATATCTCGGTTGATATTTTTTTATTAAATCACTTTCCAAAACGAAGGCTTGCTCTTCATTTTCAGTAACAATGCTATCTATAGTAATTAACTTATTTAGCAAAAAAGAAATCTGAGCTCTGGTATCTTGAAAGGAAAAATAACTTCTAACTCTATCTTTTAAACTTTTAGCCTTGCCAATATAAATGATCTTGCCATCTTTATCTTTCATTATGTACACGCCCGGTGATTCGGGTAGCGTTTTAACCCGATCAAAAGCAACGTGCTTCGATTCAATCTCTGACATGATCAAAAGACCTTAACTAATATTAGATGCAAAACATCTGGCTGAATTTGTAACCTTAAATAATAAATAATCACTTAAGGGGGTGAAGGTAATTTTACTTTCTTACCTCCACCCCAACTTTTTTCCCGTCATCAAGCAGTCTCTTTTCTGCCAAGCAATACCGTTTCCAATGAAACCACTGCAACGCCGAGCATTACAAATGTGGCTTGAGGTCCGCTAGCCTGAACCAAAAAACCGACTGGCAAGATAACTATACTTCGTGCCAACCACTCTGCAGTAGCTTTGAGAGATAGCACCGAGGTTTTATTTTGAGATGTGCATTGACGATCGATCTCGATTGACAATACAGACTCAGCATACCCCTTTGCAATCTGTTGCAAAACCGCAAACAGAAAAGCATAGGCCCACAAAGTACTTCCCAAAAGCAGGTAGCCTATCACTACCAAAAGCAGCATCCAGACAAAGCAAAAGGTTTCCCCTTTGCGAATATGGATCTCCGGCGCCAATTTAGCCGCAACCGCACTAACCAGACTGTATAAAGCATAGATTAGACCAATCTGGACCAAACTAAGCCCGCACAGACTTAAGTAAAGCGGAAACAAAATCACGCCAGCTTGAAGTCCTCCGCAAATTAATGCTGAGAGCAGAATCAATTTTCTGATTCGCTTATTCTGAGCGAAGCAAAATCTGATTACTTCCATCATAGCCTTATGCCAGGGCATTTCCCAATCTATCTCTTTCTTAGGCGGTTCTGTAAATACTCGTGAGACACAGAATGCTCCAGCCATAAAACAAAATGCCACCCAAAAAGGAAGTTTTGACGAATACTCCGCCAAGAAACCACCCAGAAAAGCACCAACCATAAAGTTTGCAAATGAGATTGCTTTTTGATTTGCAACTGCTCGCGCAATCATCAAATCATCCATCCTTTCCGCTCTTAAAGACTCCGTCAAAATAATCTGAGGAGCTCCCTGGTAACATGCAAACCCCAAGGCCAAAATGATTTCAGCGAGAAGAAACCCCTTAAAATTCTCCGCAAAAAAGATAAAATCCCGAAGCTATAAGAAGTAGAAAACTTCCCACAACAACTGCTTTCTTTCTACCTTTCCGATCTGCTAAGTAGCCATTCGGAAAAGCGAAAGTCGCCAGCACTAATGCAAACATCCCCTCCAGGATTGAAGCTTCAGGCACACTTATCCCGTGATTAGTCCAATAAAGGACAAGAGTCGGAGCCATAAACCCAAAACCCGACGCAAACGTAGCATGTGCATAACACAGGACCACGTTCCGCCTGAGAGCAGAACAAGTTTTCATTTTATTTTCCTTATTTTTTAGCCAGATGCCCATTGCACCTGGCTAATAAGTTAGAGGAGGGAGGATAACCTATTAAACAGACACAAATTTGGAGCATTCAAAACATCTACTAATAACCCAATTGTATAAGTCGAATCCGATCTTGGGGCGGTATCCGCTCCGTAAATATCCTGCACCATCTGTGTTTTCGGGCAGATCTCGGAGAAAACTCCATGAGGAGTCTTTTTTATAATCGGAGTGTTTTTATGTGTATGTTTCACGTTTTTTTCAAATAAATGCCAGGAAATATTCCGCAGCATCTCAAGCAAAATAACATGAAGGTGGCAGTTGTCAAGAAATTTTTTAGCGAGTTAGCTAGATTAAAAAATTAATGCAATAACCAAATTAGCGCGTTATGTTCTTTAGAAATAATTCTTTTAAACAATAAGGCATGGGGGACGAAAAGCTTTTACTTCTATCTTTTCGTCCCCCACCCCATTCTCACTCTTCCGAGCCGATCACAGCACCCAAGCTGTTGCCGTTGCTCACCAGTACTGAGAGAAGTTGGCTTTCCGCGTCGGTTTTCTTCTGCCAGTACCGTCGGAGCAGCACGGTAAACTCGTCTTCGCTCAGCAATGAGACATCGCCTCGGAAGAGGATCCTGTCCTTGCTTGCCACCAGAGCACGAAGTTTCGGCACTTCGACGATGATCTCTTCCAAGATCTGCCACACGCCGAAGCGTTGGTTCGTGATCAGTTGGAGAATCAGATCGTCCAATTCGCCTTTCTTCAAAAGCGAATCGAGCTCAGTGTCTTTCGCTTCTTTCCTCATGAGCTCGAAGTGAATCCTACGCAGGACCTCGATGATCCTTTTGTGATCATGAGATCCCAACTCTTTTAGCCAGTCCATCGAACCCTCCTCGATTGCCTACAGCGTATCTAAAAGTAGGACCTTCCTACCTAACAGTTACGCTGTGCTAAATTCCTTAAAAATCGATATTTTTTGAAACTTAACACAGCGCAACCTAAAACCATTGTTCTAGCTAATCTCGCTTGAAAGTATCAGCTCATTCCGTGCTAAAACTTTCAAGCGGATTAAAAAATTTTACTATTATTTTTATATTTGAAAGAACATGCGAGATCGCGATTTTTTGAGAATATCATTTTAGATCAATCGCATGGTATCAGTCAACCAATGGATTACTTCAATAATTCCTTCTGGATCTCAATCAAAACATCTCTAATTTCAGCGGCTTTTTCAAATTCTCGCTTTTGCGCTGCGGATGACATTTCCCTTCTTAAATGCTCTAAAAGCTTTTGTTGATCGACACGTAAAACTGGAATTTCTATTTTTTTACCAGCTAACGTAACGTTCTCCGCAACCATTAGATCTAATGACTCACCCAATGCAGGCTCAAGTTCTCTGGTTGTACTTTTTGGAATTATGCCGTGAGTTTTATTATAAATCTCTTGTCTGACTCGTCGTCTTTGAGTTTCTCCTACCGCTTCTCTAATAGAAGTTGTCATTACATCAGCATATATTATTGCTCGGCCTCTTTCATTTCTAGCAGCCCTGCCCATTGTCTGAATTAAAGATCTTCGCGAACGTAAAAATCCCTCCTTATCACCATCTAAGATCGCCACAAGACTTACCTCTGGTAAATCTAAGCCTTCTCGTAAAAGATTAATACCAATTAGAACATCAAAATCTCCCTTTCTAAGTCCACGTAGAATCTCTACCCGCTCTATAGTATCAATATCTGAATGAAGATACTTTGCCTTTACTCCAATCTCTCTTAGGTACATCGAGAGATCTTCAGACATTTTCTTGGTAAGTGTTGTAACTAAAACACGATCCCCTTTTGCTACAGTCTCTTTGATCTCTTTCAAAAGATCATCTACTTGTCCAGTAGCAGGTCTAATAATCACTTCTGGATCTAATAAACCTGTCGGCCTAATTAACTGCTCAATAACCTTACCCTGACTTTTTTCGATCTCATAATCACCGGGAGTAGCCGATACAAAAATTGTCTGTCCAGCTCGGGCCCAAAATTCCTGATCATTTAAGGGTCTATTATCTATAGCCGATGGCAATCTAAATCCGTGATCCACCAGGGTTTGCTTTCGCGATCTATCCCCTTTATGCATTCCATTAATTTGCGGAATGGTAACATGGCTTTCATCAATCACTAATAGATAATCATCTGGAAAATAATCAATTAAAGTCGCTGAAGGCTCCCCTGCCACCCTAGTAGTTAAATGTCTTGAATAATTCTCAATGCCAGAGCAGAATCCAACTTCTTTTAAAAGTTCCATATCATATAGTACACGTTGCTCGAGTCTCTCGGCTTCAAGTATTTTATTTGCCTTTCGGATAATTTTTAAATGTTCTCTCAGTTCAACTTTAACAGACTCAATAGCTTTAAGAACAATATCTCTAGGTACTACATAGTGGCTTGCAGGATAAACATCACAAACTTCTAGTTCTTTTAAAGTGGTATGAGTGATCGAATCGATCCACTTCATCTCTTCGATTAAGTCTCCAAAGAAAATTAGTCTAATGGCTCTAACATCTTCATTAGCTGGGAAAATATCGATTACTTCTCCATTAACTCTAAAGCTACCACGCTTAAAATCTATCTCCGTTCTCTCATATTGCAAATAAACCAGACGTTTCAAAAGCTCTTCTCGAGGCATTATTTGGCCTTTCTTTAAAGGCAACATCATATTTAAATATTCTTCTGGTGCACCAATTCCATAAATGCAACTTACGCTGGCTACAATAATTACATCCCTTGATCCCAACAAAGCCGTAGTGGCACTGTGTCGCATCTTATCAATTTCTTCGTTTATCATTGAGTCTTTCTCAATGTAAGTATTGGTCGAAGGAATAAATGCTTCTGGCTGATAATAATCGTAGTAACTAACAAAATAGTGAACTTGATTCTCGGGAAACAAACTTTTAAATTCGGAAAATAATTGAGCAGCTAAAGTTTTATTTGGAGCTATTATTAATGTCGGTCGAGCTTGCTCTTTAATAATATTTGCTACGGTAAAAGTTTTACCTGAGCCAGTAACACCCAATAGGGTCTGAAACTGATTTTTATTTTTGAGATTTTGATTAAGACTCTGAATAGCTTTGGGCTGATCTCCCTGAGGCGCAAACGACGATTTCAAAATGAAACTCGCCTCAGGAAGATCTCTTTTAATTCTAGCTATGGCTTCCTCTAATTTGTAAGATCTACTGGTTTATATCCGTTTAAAGTTTGTTCCGAATCGATTATAACGAAAAGTCGGGACAAAAATTAAACGGATACTATTATTTTTGCTTAGCTGACCAGATGTTTCCTTTATCTTTTGCAGTTTGAACGCGCTCTTTAGCAAGCTCAACAGCTACAACTTCTGGGAACTTCTTTCTCTTCTCTGCTTCAGAAAGGATCAAAGCAATGGTATCGTAAATTGCGTTTACCTTATTAGTTGTCCATGATTCGCTCCAGCCACCCGGAATATATTCACAACCAACACTAATAACGCCACCAGAATTAATTGCAAAGTCAGGACAATAAACAATTCCACGCTTCTCAATTTCAGCATACATGCTGTTATCTAAGAGTTGATTATTGGCAGCACCTGCAATGATATCGCATTTTAAACGACCAATAGTTGCAGGATTTACTGTCTGACCAATTGCGCAAGGAGCGTAAATATTAGCAGCAATATCGTAAATCTCATCAGTTGATACAGCTTGAACATTATATTTACTACGCACTGCATCGACTGCTTTATTGTTAGTGTCGCAAACTGTGATTTTTGCTCCAGCCTTTACAAGATGTTCAACTAAATAAACACCAACATGTCCACAACCTTGAACAGTTATGTTTTTACCAGTTAGATCTTTTGATCCATAACGACGCTCTGTAGCAGCTAAGATTCCGCGGAAAACACCCAAGGCAGTCCATGGAGAAGGATCACCCGATCCTCCTTGTTCTCTTGCGAAACCAGCAGCATACTTAGTGACTTCTCGCATTGTCATAACATCTGCCACAGATGTGCCCATATCTTCAGCAGTTATATAAAATCCATTCAATCTATTTAAACAATGCGCAAATTTTAGAAACATCTCTCTGCGGCCTTCAGATTTATTAGGATCGCAAATAAGAACGCATTTACCACCACCGAGATCTAATCCTGCCAGGGAACTCTTATAAGTCATCCCTTCTGAAAGTCTTATAACATCATCCAAAGCTTGAGCTTCATCAGTGTATGGACGCATACGACAACCACCTAGAGCAGGCCCTAAGGTAGTGTCATGAATGCTGACAATAGCTTTCAGACCTACTTCGGGGAAATTAAAGAAAGAAACCTGCTCATGGCCTCTTTGTGATACATGGTCGAACACTCTATTCTGCATATTTTCATCCTCAAAAATAACTCGGGACATGATAAAACTCTCAGTTTATTTGAACACAATCAATGAAATAGGGCGAATACCCCATAATCGATACCGACAACTATAATCAAACCAACAGTGCCAATCAATAGTGCCCAATAAATGGGGACGGAGCCCAATTAATTCTTATATTAATTGGGCTCCGTCCCCATTTATTGTACAAATGTTTCGTATGTTTATACTAGAATTTACTAATTTCATAAAAGTTCTTCTTACTTTTCTACTAAAGCTTCCTAGCAATTCTTCCGTTAAAAACTCTAGATGAAAAGTGTGTGCTGAGCGATTCTCGCTCGTGAGTCGAAGGATCGACTTACATTTGATTTAGGATTCAAGGAGGAACATTCATGGCTATTACAATTAATTCG
>ENA-ORBV01015824-ORBV01015824.1-microbial-mat-metagenome-genome-assembly--contig:-NODE-15824-length-11040-cov-12.337043_pt1 | contig 11040 bp, 10 predicted proteins | sample MGYA00237777_ERZ505514 | MGnify/ENA primary metagenome ERZ505514 (study PRJEB26160, sample SAMN06269048) | microbial mat metagenome | isolation source: Oligotrophic lake microbial mat | place...
TCGCTTGGACACGGCAGCGCGGGACGCTCCGCCGCCCATGGCCGATCCCGCCCGCCTCCCCGCCGCTCCTAGAGCCGCCGCAAGCGCCACATCCTTGGGCACCGGCGCGTACGTGCACGAGCACCGCCTGCGGGTGCGTTACGCGGAGACCGACCAGATGGGCCGCGCGCACCACGCCAACCACATCGTGTACTTCGAGGAGGGCCGCACGCGGATGATGGCCGAGCTCGGCATGCCCTACGCCGAAGTCGAGCGGCGGGGTTTCGGGCTGGTCGTGCGCGCGGTCGACGTGCGTTACCGCGACGCGGCGGTGTACGAGGAGGAACTCACCGTGCACACGTGGGTCCGAACGGTGCGGGGCGCGTCCGTCGACATTGCGTACGAGATCCGCCACGCCAAGGGCGCTGGGGTGGTCGCCACGGGCTCGACGCAACTCGCATGTGTGGATCTGCGCTCCACGCCCGCCCAGGTCCAGCCCCTTCCGCGGGACCTTTACGACCTATTCGAGGCGGCCCGCTTGGGCCGGGTGGTGCCGCGCGGCCCCTGACCCGGGCCAGCCCGGGCTAACCCGAGCACGGGCGATCCGCAGTTGGGCGCCGACTCAGGCCGGTTCCGGCGGTTCGTAGCGGGAGCCGAAAAATCCGGGCCCCTCGGCTTGGCTCCAGGGCGCCTCGTCGTGGGCGGACTCCAAGGGCGTGGAACCGCGTGCGGGCAGGAGCGCAGGCATCGACTCCAGCACCCGGTCGACACACGCCGCGCAGGCGACACCGTCCGCGTCCCGGTGGATCTGGTGGGGATGCTCGATCGCGCGGGTGCAGGCGAAGCAGAAGGTGGCGCTCTTGCCGTCCATGGCGTTTCCCTTCGGAGGCACAGAGCCCCGGGCTTGAGCCGGGCAGGGGCGTGGGGTCTGCCCCGGACCGTCCGGGGGCCCAGGAGGCCGCCGCAGCGCGGTTCCGACCGTCTAACCTCACGTGAAGGTGAGAATTCCGCCCAAACCTCTTCCCGGACCCACGCCGCGGCCGTATTCTTGGGAGCAGGTCGGGGCGCGAGCCCCACCGCGAGGCCGCTTTTAGCGGCCTCTCTTCGGCGCCGAAATAGCACTGAAATAGTGCTCTTTATGGACCAAGGAAGGTCCCGACAGGCCCGCGGACGCCTCCCTGGACCACCATTCACCGTGCACCCTACCGTGCACCCACCGTGCACCCACCGTGCACCCACCGTGCTCAAGCTCACCAAAAGGACCGAATACGCGCTGATCGCCCTGGTGCACCTCGCCGACCGCGAGGGGCGCGCCGACGGCGGCTTCGCGAGTGTGCGCGAGATCGCGGAGCGTTACCCCGTACCCAAGCGGCTCGTCGCGGAGGTCCTGAAGGAGCTGTGCAAGAGCGCCATCGTGAGCTCCCAGCGCGGCGCCGCCGGGGGGTACGCCCTGGCGCGCTCCGCCGCATCGATCTCCCTCGGCGAGGTCATCGTGGCGCTCGAGGGCAAACCCAGCCTTACCGGCTGCGAATCCCTACCCGCCGCGGACCATGGCCGATGCGACATCGAACCCGTGTGCCCCATCAAGACTCCGATGCAGCGTGTGCGCCTTGGCATTTGGGACCTGATGCAGCGCACGACGCTGCTCGAGCTCGCCAAGGGTGGACGCCCCGGCGCTGCACTGACCGCGCCGATGACGCCGACCCACGCCGATCCCGCGCACGCCAACGCCGTCCGGCCCGCAAATACACCCCGCGCAACGGCCTTCGCCGCTCGCGACCGTTAACGCTTTGTCGACGATGACCGCAACTTCCGACCCACGTGCCCCCGACCGCCAGCCTACCCTCAGCACGATGAAACTCCCGATCTACATGGACTACCAGGCGACCACACCGGTCGACCCGCGCGTTCTCGACGCGATGCTGCCCTTCTTTGGGCCAGACTTCGGCAATGCCGCGAGTCGCAACCACGCGTTTGGTTGGCGCGCCGAGGAAGCCGTGGAGAACGCGCGCGAGGACGTCGCCAAGGTGTTGGGCGCGTCGTCGAAGGAGATCGTTTTCACGTCGGGCTCGACCGAGGCGATCAACCTTGCGATGAAGGGTGTCGTGGAGATGTACGCCGAGAAAGGCAAACACATCATCACGTCGGAGTCCGAGCACAAGGCCGTGCTCGATACCGCCAAGCACCTCGAAAAACACGGCTGCGAGGTCACCTACCTTAAGCCCGGGCGGGACGCGCGCACCACCGCGGCGGACGTGGCGGCGGCGATGCGCCCCGACACGGTGCTCGTCGCGATCATGTGGGCGAACAACGAGGTCGGCACGGTCAACGACGTGCGCGGCATCGGCGCTTTGTGCAAGGAGCGCGGTGTGATCTTCTTCACCGACGCCACCCAAACGGTAGGCAAGATCCCCGTCGACGTCGAAGCCGACCACGTGGACTTACTGTGCCTTTCCGCGCACAAGCTCTACGGCCCCAAGGGCGTCGGCGCGCTCTACGTGCGCCGCCGCAATCCGCGTGTGCGCCTGGTCGCGCAGATGGACGGCGGCGGTCACGAGCGCGGCATGCGCTCCGGCACCCTCAACGTCCCCGGGATCGTGGGCCTGGGCGCCGCGTGCCGGATTGGGCGTGAAGAACTCGAGGCCGAAACACGACGCGCGATCGCACTGCGCGACCGCCTCGAACAATCGATCACGAGCCGCCTCGACCACGTCCACTTCAACGGCAGCCGCGAGCACCGCTTGCCGGGCTGCTTGAACCTCTCCTTCAGCTACGTCGAAGGGGAATCCTTGCTGATGGGCATCAGCGATATCGCGGTGTCGTCGGGCTCGGCCTGCACATCGGCGAGCCTCGAGCCCAGCCACGTGCTGCGCGCGATGGAAGTGGGCGACGAGCTCGCGCACAGCTCGATCCGTTTTGGCATCGGCCGGTTCACGACGGAAGTCGAGGTCGACTACGCCGCCGACCGGTTGGTCGAAGTCGTCCGCAAACTGCGCGCGATGTCGCCGCTCTACGAGATGGTCCAAGAAGGCATCGATCTCAGCACTGTCAAATGGCAGGGTGGGCATTGAGCGCGTAACTGCGAACTCGCCCCACCCCCACATCCACTCCACTCACTCCAACTCCGCCTCCACAGGTCACTCCGATGGCATACAGCGACAAGGTCCTCGACCACTACAACCAGCCGCGCAACGTCGGCTCGCTCGACAAGAACTCCACCACGGTCGGCACCGGCGTCGTCGGCGCGCCCGAATGCGGTGACGTCATGAAGCTGCAGATCGAGGTTGACGGCGACCGCATCGTCGATGCGAAGTTCAAAACCTTCGGCTGCGGCTCGGCGATCGCCAGCTCGTCGCTCGCGACCGAATGGATCAAGGGCAAAACCCTCGACGAAGCGCTTGAAATCCGCAACACCGACATCGTGCAGGAGCTCTCCCTGCCGCCGGTGAAGATCCACTGCAGCGTCCTCGCCGAGGACGCCATCAAGGCCGCCGTCGCCGACTTCAAGGCGAAGGCCCAAGAGAACGCACCGAAGGAGGTCGTAAAATCGTGATCAGCGTGACCGACCGCGCCGCCCAGGAAGTGGCGCGCATCATCGACGAGCAAAAGCTCTCCGAGGCAACCGTCCTGCGTGTGGGTGTCAAGGGCGGCGGCTGCTCGGGATTCAGCTACACCCTCGGCTTCGACGACTTGACCAACGAAGTGGACCAGATCTTCCAGATCAACGGCGTGAGCGTGGCCGTCGACCCGAAGTCCTTCCTCTACCTCAACGGCACGCAGATCGATTTCGAGGAAAGCCTGATGGGCCGCGGGTTCAAGTTCGGCAACCCGAACGCGGCGAAGAGCTGCGGATGCGGGGAGTCGTTCAGCGTCTAAACCCCGCGCGAGCGGGCGCCGCGCAGCCCGCCGCCCGCTCCATGGATCCCTGCTCCAACTGCCAAAGTCGACTGGAAACGCCGCTTGTGTGTCATTCGTGCCACCAGCTCGTTCCAGTCGACCGCGCGCCCAACCCCTACGTGGCATTTGGGCTGCCGCTCGCGTTCGACGTCGACAAGGACGCCCTGCGCAAGAAGCAGCTCCAGTTGACGCGGCTGATGCACCCGGACTTCTTTGGCGGACAAAACGCCGTGTTGCGCGCGCTTGCCGAACGCAATACCGCCGAGCTCAACCACGCCTACGAGCTGCTCAAGGATGACGCAGCACGCGCGGATTGGCTCGTGCGCGAACTCGGGGGGCCGAAGGAAGAGGACGTCCGCGAAATGCCGCGCGAGTTCCTGCTGGAGGTGCTCGAGTGGAGCGAAACCCTGGCCGAAGCCCGCGGCACCGATCCGAAGAGCTCCGAGCGCGCGCGGCTCGCGCCCCTGCGGAACGAGCTCGTGGGTCGTCGCGCCGAAATACTGGAGCGAGTGACGGGCGCGCTCGACCCGTTGCCCGAACCCGAATCGCCGGCCCTCGCCACCATCCGCCGGGACCTCAATGCCGTGCGCTACATCGACCGCGCACTTTCCGACATCGCCGAGCTCGTGCTCTTTTGCACCACCCGCTGACCGCAGCTATTCATGGCTTTCCTCGAACTCGACGTCCTCAACAACGCGCCGAAACCCGTCATCGGCATCGACCTTGGCACCACCAACTCCCTCGCCGCGGTGTGGAGCGACGGACGGCCGATGGTCGTGCGCCCAGATGGTGGAAGCGCAATCGTCCCCAGCGCTTTTTTCTTTCCCGGGAATGGCCAAGTGCTCGTGGGCCACGAAGCGCGCCGCCGTGCGATGACCAAACCGGGTCGCGCGCTGTTCAGCATCAAACGCTTTATGGGTCGCGGGCTCGCCGACGTGGGCGCCGACCTCGCATCGGTGCCCTTCGCCGCGCGCGAAGGTGAAGGCGGAGTGGTGCGTTTTGACGTCGACGGCAAGGAACTCAGCCCCGAGCAACTCTCGTCCTTCATCCTGCGACGGGTCGTCGACCAGGCGACCGAAGTCCTGGGCCAGCGGCCCGATCGCGCGGTCATCACCGTGCCTGCTTATTTCGACGACACGCAGCGCCAGGCGACCCGCGACGCAGCGCGCCTCGCGGGCCTCGAGGTGCTGAGAATCCTCAACGAGCCGACGGCCGCGAGCTTGGCCTACGGCCTCGACCAGCGCAAGGAAGGCAAGGTCGCGGTGTACGACCTGGGCGGCGGCACCTTCGATGTATCGATCCTCGAGATCGAAGAAGGCGTATTCCGCGTGCTCGCGACCGCCGGCGATACGCATCTGGGCGGCGACGACCTCGACCGTGCGCTTGCGGAGATCGCCCTGCGCGAACTCGCCCCGCGGCTGGGGGATGCGGTGCGCGATCCGGCGCTGCTCCAGGCACTGCGCCTGAGTGCGGAGCGCTGCAAGATCGAACTTTCGCGCGCGGAGCAGGCGCAAATGCACCTCGTCGCGCCCGAGCTTGGCCTCGATTGGCGTCGGACGGTGACCCGCGCCGAGCTCGACGCCGCGATTGCACCGCTGCTCGAGCGCACACTGGACGCGTGCCAGCGCGCGCTCGCCGACGCCAAACTCGAAGTTGCGGCGATCGACGAAGTGGTGTTGGTGGGTGGATCGACGCGCGTGCCCGCGGTCCGGGCGCTGGTCGAGCGCTTTTTCGGCCGCACCGCCCATGCGGAGCTCGACCCCGATGAGGTTGTAGCGCTGGGCGCCGCGGTCCAGGCGCACATCCTCGCCGGAGGCACACGCGAGTTTTTGCTCCTCGACGTCACGCCGTTGTCCCTGGGTCTGGAAACCATGGGTGGCGCGATCGCGAAGCTCGTCCACCGCAACTCACCCGTGCCGTGCCAAGCGACCGAGGGTTTCACGACGTACGCCGACAACCAAACGGGCCTCGTGTTCAACGTGGTGCAGGGTGAGCGCGAACTCGCCGTCGACTGCCGCAGCCTCGGGCGTTTCGAACTCAAGGGCATTCCGCCCATGCCCGCGGGCATGGCGCGCGTCGCCGTGCGTTTTCAGATCGACGCCGATGGCATCCTGACGGTCAGCGCGAAGGAAGAGTCGACGGGTGTGGCGGCGAGCATCGCGGTGCAACCCACGCACGCGCTCAGCGACGCCGAGGTCGAACAGATGCTGGCGGACTCGTACGCCCACGCCCAAGAGGACTTCGACAACCGCCGCGTGGCGGACCTCAGGGTCGAGATGGGCACGATGCTGCGCGCCACCGAGGCCCATTTGGATCAGGCGCGCAAGGAGTTGGACCGCGAAAGCATCCTCGACCTTGAGGAAGCCTGCGCGGGCGCCAAGGTGCTTCTCGCCCAGGAGCACCCCACCGCCGCCGAGACGCAAAAGGCCCGCGACGTGCTCGAGCGCGCCACGCTCCCCCTCGCCGCAGTGCTGATGGACCGCGTCGCAAAACAAGCGCTCGCGGGCAAACGTCTCGGCGACATCGGCTGAGTCAGGTAGCCGCCGCCGCGGGGAACGGGCGAAGTGGCGCGCTGGCGAAGCGTGGCTGCGCGCTGCCGTGGCAAGCCACACCAACGGCTGTCGTCGGTCCACCGTTGGGAGCGCCAGCATCCAGGCCCGCCCTGGAGAGCGGTAAGGGTGTGCGGCGTTCGCCCCTCGCTCCAGGGCGAGCCTGGCGGCCCGCGCTCCCACCAAAACCTAACTGCGCAAAGGTGAAGCCTGGCTTCCAGGGCGTCCTCGCCCTTGGCTCTCAGGTCCCGCAGAACGTCGCTTCGACCTCTTCGTTTGCGCGCGGCGCGTTTTGGAGCTCGGCGTGCTCGGGTTGGTCGGTGTAGGGGCGACGCAGCACGTTCGCCAGGCGCTCGAAGGGAGCGAAGTTGCCCGCCACCGCCGCTTCGATCGCTTGCTCGATGCGGTGGTTGCGCGGGATGAAAGCGGGGTTTGCTGCGGCCATCACCGCGCGCGCTTCGGCCGCGCTCGTCCCTTCTTCGGCGAGTCGCCGGCGCCAATCGGCGACCCAGCGGTCGAACGCTTCGGGGTCGCGCTTGAACTCGCCGCGCGCGGAGCCCTCCACCAGACCGCGGAACACGCGCGTGAAGTCGGCTTCCTGAGCCGCCATCACGTGCAGCAGCGCGTCGATCGTGGCGCGGTCTGTGTCGTGCGCGGTCCGGAACCCTAGCTTCGCGCGGAAGCGCACGAGCCACTGGGCCTCTTGGACCGCCGGATAACCGTGCAGCACCGCCGTCGCCGCTTCGACCGCGGCGTCCCGGTCGGGCCCCACGATCGGCAGCAGCGCGGTCGCGAGCTGCGCCAGGTTCCACAGCATGACCTGGGGTTGGTTGGCGTACGCGTAGCGGCCACGCATGTCGATGGACGAAAACACGATGTCGGGGTGGTAGCGGTCGAGGAACGCGCACGGCCCATAATCGATGGTTTCACCCGACAGCGCCGTGTTGTCCGTGTTCATCACGCCGTGGATGAATCCCACGGCAAGCCAATGCGATACGAGCCGGCCCTGGGCCTCGCACACGGCACCAAGCAGCTCGAGCGGCCCGTTCGCGTGCGGATAGTGGCGCTCGATGACGTGCTGGCACAGTGTTTCGAGGGCCTCGCGATCATCCCGCGCCGCAAAAAACTGGAACGTGCCCACGCGGATGTGGCTCGCCGCGACACGCGTCAAAACGGCACCTGGCAGCTCGCTCTCGCGGTACACACTCTCACCCGTGGACACCGCCGCCAACGCACGTGTCGTCGGCACGCCCAGATGATGCATCGCCTCGGAAACGAGGTATTCGCGCAGCACCGGCCCGAGCCACGCGCGCCCGTCTCCATTGCGCGAGTAGGGCGTGCGCCCCGCCCCCTTGAGCTGGATGTCGCGACGAGCTCCGTGGACATCCAGCACTTCGCCGAGGAGGATCGCGCGTCCATCCCCAAGTTGCGGCACCCACCCACCAAACTGGTGTCCCGCATAGGCCTGCGCGAGCGGCGCAGCTCCCTGTGGGACCCGGTTTCCCGCCAAGACTTCGACCCCCTCGGGTGATTCCAACTCCGCGGGGTCAAGTCCGAGCTCGCGCGCGAGATCGGCGTTCACCGCGATGAGCTTCGGCGCTCGCACCGGGGTCGGCGCGAGCCGCGCGTAAAAACGCTCGGGGAGCCGGGCGTAGCTGTTGTGGAAAGCAAATCGGGGTATCGCCATAACATGTCCGCGACGCGGGTCGGGTGGCCCACCGCAGTGCACGGTCAAAGGGGAGCGTGCGCGGGCATCGACGCGTTCGCCCGCTCTCGGCTCGACCCAGAGTACCACCTGGGTGTCGATCCTCGCCCGCCGGATCGATCGCCAGCCGCCGGTCAGCGCAAGAACAGCGAGCGGCCGTCCATGCCATCGGTCGGCGCGATGCCCATCGCGTCGAGCAGCGTCGGCGCCACGTCCGCGAGGATCCCCATCGGCCGCAGTTTTGCTCCGATCAAGTCCTCCGCGCACAAGACCAGCGGCACCGGGTTCGTGGTGTGCGCCGTGTGGGGCTGGTCGTGCACGCTGTCCCACATCAGCTCGGCGTTGCCGTGGTCCGCGGTGATCGCGACCAATCCGCCGCGACGCGTGACGGCGGGCACGATGCGCGCGAGGCACGCGTCCACCGCCGCCACCGCGCGTTCGGCCGCCGGAATGATGCCCGTGTGCCCGACCATGTCCGCATTGGCGAAGTTGATGATGTAGACGTCGGTTTCGCCGCGCTCGAGGGACGCGAGGATTGCGTCGGTGACGGCCGGAGCGCTCATCTGTGGTTGCAGGTCGTAGGTGGCGACCTTCGGGCTTTGGATCAGCGTTCGGGTCTCACCCGCGTACGGCGCTTCGACACCGCCGGAGAAAAAGAACGTGACGTGTGCGTACTTCTCGGTTTCGGCGATGCGCTCCTGGCGCAGGCCCCTGTGCGACACGAGTTCGGGAAAAATGCCGCGCAACACCTGCGCCGGGTAAGCGATCGGGAAGGGGAACTCTGCCCGGTACTGCGTCATCGTGACGAGGTGCAGTTGCGCACGGCGCTCGCGCGGAAAACCGTCGAAGCCATCGAGCGCCAACGCGGAGCAGATCTGACGCATGCGGTCAGCGCGGAAGTTGAAGCACAGCAGCGCGTCCCCGTCGACGAGTCGGCCAGCGGTGGGGTCCCCGATGACCGTGGGTTCCAGGAACTCGTCGCCCACGTCGAGCGCGTAGGAGCGGTGCGTGGCATCCACGGCGCGGTCCACATGCACGCCCGTGCGGTCGAGCAGCAGCCGATAGGCGCGCTCGACGCGGTCCCAGCGATGGTCGCGGTCCATCGCCCAGTAGCGCCCAACCACGCTCGCGATGCGGCCGACGCCGGCGTTTTGAATGTCGCGCTCTAGCGTTTCGAGGTAACCCACGCCGGAGCGCGGCGGAGTGTCGCGTCCGTCGGTGATCGCGTGCACCAGGACTTGATGCGGCGCGAGGCCGCGCTCCTTCGCCATCTTGAGGAGTTCCGCGAGGTGGCGGTCGCTCGCGTGCACTCCGCCGTCGCTGACGAGACCCAAAAGATGCAGATGGCTGCCGCGCACGCGGGCGTGCTCCATCGCCCCCACCAGCGCGCCGTTTTGGTGGAAACGCCGCTCCCGAATTGCCTTGTTGATGCGCGTGATCTCCTGGTAGACGATGCGCCCCGCACCCAGGTTCGTGTGGCCCACTTCGCTGTTGCCCATCAGGCCAAGGGGCAGGCCGACCTCCTCACCGGAGGCGGACAGCAAAGTTGTCGGATAACGCGCGGCCAGCCCGTGGAAGTGCGGTGCGTGGCCTTTGATGACGTTGAACTCGGCCGCCTCGCGGTGGCCCCAGCCGTCGAGCACGATCAGGAGCGTCGGGCGGTGTCGCATGGGAGTCGGGTCGGGGCCGCGCGGGCCGTCGGAGGTCGAACGTGCATACTGGAGCTCCCCAACCGGCGTGTAGGCCTTCGCCACACGGTCCGGCGCGGGCCGCAGATTTCCCGTGAACCAAGACCGTGGAACCGCGCTCGGTTTGGGTCCAGGTAGCCCCCATGGAGGTCGACCAAGTGTATCCCCGTAACCCTGCCCACCGCCCCCGCGGCGCCACGCGCTTTGCGCCCGCGCTCGCCCTCGCCGTCCTCGCCGCGGCCTGCGTCACAACGCCCATCACCGGCCGCCGCGCGCTCAACTTCTACGCGGTCGAAGACGAGGTGCCGCTCGGGGCCGAGGCCTACGAGCAGATCCTCGGCGACGAACCCCTGATCACCTCGGGACCCGAGTATCAGATGGTGCAGCGGATCGCCGAGCGCCTCGCGGTCGCCGCCGAGCCCGAGGACCCGGGTTACGCCTGGGAGACACGCCTCATCCGCGCGCCGCAGACCGCCAACGCCTTTTGCCTGCCGGGCGGAAAGATGGCCGTTTATTCCGGCCTGATCCCGGTCGCACGCACGGAAGCGGCACTGGCCGCGGTCATGGGGCACGAGATGGGTCATGCGCTCGCGCGCCACGGCACCGAGCGCTTGACCCACAACCAGGCGATCGGGGTTGCGACCTCGGTCGCGGAGTCCACGATTGAGGGAGCGCAGGACTACACCCAGCTCGCCGGCGCCCTGATCGAGTTCGGCGTCAGCTTGCCCTGGGGGCGCCGGCAGGAGCTCGAGGCCGACCGGCTCGGACTCGTCCTCATGGCCCGCGCGGGTTACGACCCCCGGGAAGCCATCGGGCTGTGGCAGCGGATGACGGCGCTGTCCGGGGGCTCGAGCACCCCGAGCTGGCTCTCCACCCACCCGAGCGGCGATGACCGCATCCAGCAGATCGAGTCGCTGCTCGGCGAAGTGATGCCGATCTACGAGGCCGCGAGGGCGGCGGGCGGCTGACAGGTGCCTCCGCGACGCCATTGGCACCGCAGAGCCCCGTTCACCCGGGCGCCAGACACGCCGTCGCGATCGACACGGCGGGGATATGGACGACCCGCGATCGGGTCCAAGTCCTTCCCATTATTGCAGTTACAACCGCGGGCGGCGTTCGACGCGTGAAGCGCGGCACGGCTTTTCCTAGTTTCCCGTCATCATCCGCCTGCCAACGGGATGCCAGGAGCCTCGAACACGCCCCCCCAACGACGCCCCCTGTC
>ENA-ORBV01015825-ORBV01015825.1-microbial-mat-metagenome-genome-assembly--contig:-NODE-15825-length-11040-cov-4.665967_pt1 | contig 11040 bp, 11 predicted proteins | sample MGYA00237777_ERZ505514 | MGnify/ENA primary metagenome ERZ505514 (study PRJEB26160, sample SAMN06269048) | microbial mat metagenome | isolation source: Oligotrophic lake microbial mat | place...
AAGATCGCGCCAACGTTCGTGTGATCGACGATGTTCTCGAGCACGACGACCAGCCGAGCATCCGCCAACAGCGTCTCTAGTGCCGGCAAAGTTGGCCGGTGCATCGCAGCAAGGGCGCCTCGGTGCATGTTAAAGCCCGTGAGTTCTTCGAGAAACTCCGCTTCGGCAACAAAGATCGGAATGTCCCATTTGGCAAGAAGAGGTTCGAAGTCTGCCAGCCACCGGTGCTGCAGCAGCAGCGAGCGCGGTCGATGCCCTGCGACAATGGCTCGATCGATAACCTTGCGGCCTTCCGCGATGTACAAGCCACCGGCGGGTTCGCTCACCTGGCGAAGCGCGGCGTCAGTGAGATCGGTGTAGTCGGCAAGCCCTGCGTGCCCGAGTTCAGCAACGGGAATGATCGGCACGACTGCACCTTCCCCATCGTCACGACTGCCAGCAAGCCGAAACATACCGGAAAACTTAGCGATCTAGTCTTGAGCCACTGACTGGGAACGGAGCGGTGATGGCGATGATGCAGTCTGCGCCAAGCGCCGAAGCCGCCGAACAGAGCCTTTCAAGCCCCCAACTGGATGCCGCGGCTCAGGTCCTCCGCGGTCGAACGATAGCCGTGCTCACCGGAGCTGGCATCAGCACTGATTCTGGCATTCCCGACTACCGTGGCGCTGGCGCGCCGGTGCGGAACCCAATGACGTTTCAGGACTTCATGTCTGACCATCAGTACCGTAAGCGCTATTGGGCGGGTAGTCACCTCGGCTGGAACCGCTTTGACTCGGCCAGACCGAATGCAGGCCACGTCGCGATCGCAGAACTCGAAGCCCTCGGTCGAATCAGCGGAGTCATCACCCAAAATGTCGATGGCCTACACACTCGGGCCGGCTCTCAGCGCGTCGTTGATCTACACGGCTCGATGGATCGCGTGCGGTGCCTCGACTGCGGCCAAACCTTCGTGCGCGCCGACATCGCCGCGCGCATCTCGGCGTCAAATCCGTGGCTGGACTCTCCGGACGCTGTCGAGCTCTCTCCAGACGGCGACGTGCAGGTCTCGGCCGTCGATGACTTCGTGGTTCCAGAATGCAGTGTCTGCGCCGGGCTGCTCAAGCCAGAGATCGTGTTCTTTGGCGAGTTCGTTCCGATCTCAAAGTTCACCGAGGCAGCTGCGATCGTGCAACGAGCGGATGCGTTGCTGATCGCTGGATCCTCTCTCGTCGTCAATTCGGGCATCCGCCTGCTCGACAAGGCTGCACGACGAAAGATGCCGATCGTCATTGTCAATCGCGGAGCAACCAAGGGCGATGCGAGAGCAACTGTTAAGATCGATGACGGAACATCCGAAACCCTCGTCGCGCTCGCCGCAATGCTGAGGGGCTAGTTCGCCAAAAACACTGACCCGTCAGGAACACTGTGCTGTTGTATCTCGTCCGTCACGGCGAAACCGATTGGAACCGCGACCGCCGTATCCAAGGCAGTACCGACATTCCGCTCAATGACACCGGTAGAAGCCAAGCCACCGCCACCGGAAAGCTGCTGGCACAGCGTCAATGGGACGCCATCGTTTCCAGTCCGCTGTCCCGCGCTGTCGAGACCGCGCAGCTCATCGCAGCGCAGATCGGCGTGAGTGAACTGACGCGCGATGCGCAGGTCGTCGAGCGTCGCTATGGCGAAGCAGAGGGCATGGCAATTGCCGAACTTGCCGAGCGCTTTCCGGGGGATGCTCCGGTTCCGGGGCGCGAGACGCGCGAGGACGTCGCCGCTCGGGCGATGCCAGCCCTTCTTACGATCGCCAAGCAGCACCCGGGCGGTTCGGTCATCGTCGTGAGCCACGGCGGTCTCATCCGCTCGGTTCTTGGCGCAATCGATCCTGGTACGGAGCATCCGGCGATCACCAATGGTTCGGTGCACAGTTTTCGTTATGTCGACGGCAGTTTTGAACTGCACGCCTTCAACGATCCGATCAGTACCGAGTCCCTTGCGCTCGCTGTCACGCCCTTTGAAGTGCAGAATCCCGTCGAGCAGCGCGAGAATGCGGGTACCGGCGCGGTGTGATCCCGCGAGGGGTCCAGCGAGGGGTTCAGCGAGCCTGGCGCCTCGTGACAGTCTCGGTGAGCACCTCGAGCAATTCAGCTGCCGCCGCTGGCCAACTGAAACGCTCGGCCCAGGCGAAGGATGCCGCAGAGCGAGCACTCCAGATCGCCTCGTCTTCGAGCACCCGAACAGCGGAAACGAACTCGTCGACTCTGTTTGGATCGAAGAATCCGCTGTGCGGTCCCGCAATTTCGCGAAAGATTCGGATGTCGCTGACGATCGTTGGGGTGCCGAGTGCTTGTGCCTCGACGATGGGAAGACCGAAACCCTCGTCTTTCGAGGCGGTCACGAGTGCGAGCGCGTTCAGCAGTGCGTCCGTGTACACCTCTTCGGTCGCTCCATTGACAAAATCGATGGATCCTGGCGGGGCCATAGCGGTCAACCGTTTGCGTTCTGAGTCACCGATGCGGCTCATGAGCCGCAGCCGGTAGCCGGGGAGCTTGTGCATCGCTGACGCGAGCAGGTCGACGTTCTTGTAGGGCATAAACGAGCCCATGTAGACGAGGTCGCGAGAACCGTGCGCGTCGCGCACCGGCCTCGCTTGCGGGTGATCGGTGCCGGAGATGATCACCGTGACCGGGTTGCGCGTGAGTCGATGCTCGGCCATGAGGGCGCCGGTTGTCTCGGAAACGACGACATGGGCATCCGCCAGATTGAGCACCGCACGCTGAAAACCCCACCACAGGTGATAGCCGCGCCAGAGCAGGCGAATCGGCCAAGCGAGATCCCGCGGCGGGGTCCTGTGGGTGTAGTAGATGAGGTCGTGCACGGTCGTGACGAGCGCATAGCGACGAAAGGTCGGCCCCATGGTCTGCATGGGCGTGAACACGACATCGGGCGCGAAGGCGTTGACAGCCAGCGCGACGAGGGGTTCGCGTGCGCTCGTCGGTGAAGGCCCGAGCACCCACGGCAAGTCGGGTAGCAGCTCACGCTGTCGCGTATCGCTGATTAGCATGGTGACGGGATGCAGCTTGCCGAGTTCCGTGACCATCCTCGCCGTGTAGCGGCTGATGCCATCGTGCCGTCCCAGCCTCGTGTAGCGGCAGTCGAAGATGATCTTCACGCAGAAACCGTGTCGATGACCCGGCCGGCCCCGAGAAACTCGGTGATCGCGACCGCGGCCTCGCGCGGGCGCTCGTAGTGAATGAGATGGCCAACGCCGTGCAGGACGACGAGTCGAGAGCCGACGATCTTCTCGTGCAGGCCCTGAAGCGCATGCATGCTCGTGATCGGGTCGCGGTCAGCCCCGATGAGCAGGGTTGGCATCGTCAGGGCGGCGGTGAACATGCTGACATCCGATGAGATGGATGCCTCGAAGCCTTCCACGACTGAGTCGCGACTGGCGTAGCGCGAAAAATAGCGATGGTGCTGGGAGTGGATCCAGCGCCGCAGACTGCGATCTCTCGTGGTCGTCATGAACGTGCTCATGAACTGCACGATCATCCAACTGCCGAGGAGTGCAGTTCCGATGCGCTCAGGCAACGCGCGCGCGGTGCGGTAGTACACGAGGGTAAGCCGTGACATCAGCCCCTTCGGCCCGGACAGCGCCGGGGCAGCAATCGGGTTGATGAGCACGACGCGCGGCGCCGCGAGCCCGCCGGCGACGGCCGCCGCAACGACGATAGACCCGAATGAGTGACCCAAGATGACCGCCCGACCGGTGAGCCCGAGCTCGGCGACGAAGCCGATCAACCAGTTGGCATAGGCGTCAATCGAATGTTCTGTGCCGATCATCGCGCTGGATTCGCCGAATCCGGGCAGGTCAGGGCAGATGAAGCGCAAGCCATCGAGGTGCGCAACAACCGGTTCGAGCCCGTGGTGATCCCCGCGATAGCCGTGCACGACTACGACGGTGGTGGTGGCATCGCGCTGGCCGTACTCCCAGTAGCGAGTTGTCGAGCCAGCGACTGTAACCTCGTGCTTGGCGACCCTCGCGGCGCTCAGCAGTTCGGCATACGGCGATTCGGCTGGCATCCATCGATTCTAGGCACCGCGGTCGATCACAAGCGCTTGCAGGGCAGCCCTAGACTCGAACCGTCCGCGATTCGAGGAGCACTGTGACCTTCACCGCACCGATCCAGCTGCCCGGCCTGGCCCTCGACCCTCAGTGGTATCGCCGAGGCGTGTTCTACGAAGTCATGGTGCGGTCGTTCTTCGACAGCAACGGGGATGGTTCCGGCGATCTGACTGGCCTGATCTCCAAACTGGATTACCTGCAGTGGCTCGGCGTCGATGCGCTCTGGATCCCGCCGTTCTACAACTCACCGCTGCGGGACGGTGGCTACGATGTCTCTGACTTCATGAGTGTGCTCCCCGAGTTCGGAACCATGGAAGAGTTCAAGGAACTCGTGACCAAGGCGCACGAACGCAACATGCGAATCATCATTGACTACCCGCTCAATCACACCTCGGATCAGCACGACTGGTTCCAGCAGTCCCGACGCGACCCGGACGGGCCCTACGGTGATTTTTATGTCTGGAGCGACACGGACACGAAGTATCCGAACATCCGCATCATCTTCGTCGACACCGAGCAGTCGAACTGGGCGTTCGATCCGGAACGACGCCAGTTCTACTTCCACCGCTTCTTCTCGCACCAGCCAGACCTCAACTTCGAAAATCCCGCGGTGCGCGAGGCCACCCTCGCCACAATTCGGCACTGGATGAGTCTCGGCGTCGACGGCATCCGACTGGATGCGATTCCGTACCTGTTCGAGTCCGATGAGGGCAACGGCGAGGGCGAGCCTCGAACTCACGAGTTCCTGCGCGAGATCCGGGCGATGGTTGATCGGGAGTTCCCTGGCCGTGTGCTCATCGCCGAGGCGAATCAATGGCCTCAAGAGACAGCGGCCTTCTTTGGAACCGCCGAGGAACCCGAGTGCCACATGGCGTTCGACTTCCCGGTCATGCCTCGCATTTTTTACTCCCTCCGCTCTCAGAACGCCACCGAGCTAGTTCGAGTGCTTGCCGAGACGACCGAGGTGCCAGAAGGCGCTGCGTGGGCGGTGTTTTTGCGCAACCACGACGAGCTCACCCTTGAGATGGTGAGCGAGGAGTATCGCCAAGCGATGTACGGCTGGTACGCATACGACCCTCGGATGCGATCGAACGTCGGTATCCGGCGTCGCCTCGCTCCCCTGCTCGACAATTCGCGCGCAGAACTTGAACTTGCGAACGCCCTGCTCTTCTCGCTCAAGGGCAGCCCGTTTCTGTACTACGGAGACGAGATCGGAATGGGCGACAACATCTGGTTGCCGGATCGCGATTCGTCGCGAACCCCGATGCAGTGGACTCCAGATCGCAATGCGGGGTTTTCGCACGCCGACCCTGGCAAGGTCTTCCTGCCGCTCGTGCAATCTCTCGTCTACAACTACAACCTCATCAACGTTGAATCCCAGTTGGCCCAGTCTCGCTCGCTGCTGCACTGGGTGCGCAACGTGATTCACGTTCGCAAAGGGCATCCGACCTTTGGGCTTGGCGGGCTACGGGTGCTCAACACCAACCACGAGTCTGTGCTCGCCTTTGTGCGTGAGTACGAGGGTTCAGGGACCGGGTTCGGGGACTCCCCCGAATCGGTGTTGTGCGTGTTCAGCTTCGCGCACAACCCTGTCTCTGTTGAGATCGTCGTTGATGGCTACGAGTCTGCGACCGCCTTCGACCTGTTCGGCGGCGCTCGCTTTCCCGACATCGCTGAGGATGGCACGGTCACCCTCACCCTCGGCACCCAGAGCTTCTACTGGCTCCACCTCGGCGACGCACACTTCGCCGGCGGCCGCACCTGAGTGGAGCACGGCGTTGCCCTGTCGTTTGACAGTCCTGTCGTTGGCAAGCCCCAGCGTTGGCAAGCCCTGTCGTTGGCAAGCCCTAGCCTGTACGCATGAGCACAACCTGGTTCAATACCCTCGCCGTCTTTGACCTCGAAACGACCGGCGTTGATGTCGACACGAGTCGCATCGTCTCGGCTTATGTCGGCGTCATTGCAGATGACGGCTCCGTGATTGAGCAACTCGATTGGCTCGCCGACCCGGGGATCGAGATTCCGGCAGGAGCCAGCGCAGTTCACGGCATCACGACCGAGCGAGCACGGGCAGAAGGCCGACCGGCACAACAGGTGGTCTCCGAAATCGTCGCAGCGCTGCAGTCGGTGCTTGATCGTGGGCTCGCGGTGACCGTCTACAACGCGCCATACGATTTCACGTTGCTCAACCGGGAGTGCCTCCGGCACGGGCTGACCGCACTCATCGAACCCAATCCGGTCATCGACCCGCTCGTCATCGACAAGGCTGTTGATCGGTACCGCAAGGGCAAACGAACTCTTGAGACCGCGGCGCAGGTGTACTCCGTCGACCTGGTGGATGCGCACAATGCGGGTGCAGACGCCGTTGCGGCTGGCAGAGTCGCCCAGGCGATAGCGCGGCGGTACCCAGCAGAACTTGCGCTTACTGCTTCTGAGCTTCACCTGAAGCAGATCGCTTGGTCAGCCGAGCAGGACGCGAGTTTCGCCGACTACATGCGTAGAACGCGCGATCCGAACTTCGTATCTAGCCGGGCCGGCTGGCCGCAGTACTAGTCGCGGGTGCCTGAGCTACTTCGAGAAGCCCTTATAGCGCGTGTTGAACTTCTCGACGCGACCGGCCGAGTCCATGATGCGCTGCTTGCCCGTGTAGAACGGGTGCGACTCCGAGGAGATTTCCACGTCGATGACCGGGTACGAGTTGCCGTCTTCCCACTCGATCGTCTTATCGCTCGAGATTGTGGACCGCGTAAGGAAGGTCGCACCGGACGCTAGGTCACGGAACACGATTGGCGCGTAGGTCGGGTGAGCATCGGTCTTCATAGCTGGTCCTTGTTGTATCGGCGAGATTGCGGCATGGATGGAGAGTCTGGGCGGCGATAGGCCGACTCGCAAGCTTATCAGATTAGGCGGACCGGGCGGAGAATCGGCCGTCGTCGTTCGAGACGAGAAGCGGCAGTCCAAAGGTCTCGGTGAGTTTCTCCGACGTGAGTACTTCGCTGACAGCACCTGCCGCGGTGATTCGACCGTGTGCAAGCAACAGCGCGTGCGTGAAGCCGCGCGGGATCTCCTCGACGTGATGCGTAACCATGACGATTGCCGGGGCTTGTGGAGCGCTCGCGTAACCGCTGAGCAACTGCAGCAGCTCTTCGCGTGCGCCAAGATCGAGACTCGCGGCAGGTTCGTCGAGCAACAGCAGTTCGGGGTCCGTCATCACTGCGCGGGCTATCTGTACCCGCTTTTGCTCTCCGTCGCTCAGCTCGCCGAACCGACGCTTCTCGAACGCGCTGAGCTTCCACTCGGCGAGCACCCGCCGGGCGCGTCGCTCGTCAATCTCTTCGTAGCTCTCGTTCCATCGGCCGGTCACCGAGTACGCAGCCGTCAGCACAACGTTCAGCACTTCCTCGTCACCCGGTACGCGCCGCGCGAGAGCCGTAGAGGCAAACCCGATCCTGGGCCGGAGTTCAAACACGTCAGCCTTGCCGAGCTTTTCGTCGAGAATGCGCACCTTGCCGGACGTTGGATGGATCTGCGCCGCCGCGAGCTGAAGCAGGGTGGTTTTCCCGGCACCGTTTGGTCCGAGTATGACCCACCGCTCCGAGTCGTCAACCGACCAGTTCACCCGGTCGAGGATGGCGTCGCCCTCGCGCACAACGGACACCTCGGAGAACTTCAGGACATCGGCCATGGTCTCACCAGCCTAAGTGAGGCTGCGGTAAATCTCTGTCGTGCGATCGGCGATTGCCGACCAACTAAAGTCCTGCTCGGCCCGGGCCCGGCCGGCCTCACCCATACGCTGCGCAGCAACCGGGTCGCTCACCACTTCGGTCAGGGTTGCGGCGAGATCGGCAACAAAACGGTCGGGGTCGAGCGGTGTTCCCGTGCCGTCCTGAGCCTGCTCGATGGGAACGAGTCGCCCAGTAACGCCGTCATCGACGACCTCAGGGATTCCCCCGGTCGCGGTACCAACGACCGGCACAGAACACGCCATCGCCTCGAGGTTCACGATGCCCAGTGGTTCGTAGACCGACGGGCACACAAAGGTCGTCGCCTGGGAGAGCACCGCTGCGAGATCGTGCTGGCTGAGCAGGGTGTCGAGCCAAACAACACCGCTGCGCTCATTCTGAAGCGCAGCAACTCCAGCCTGTACCTCCGCGAGAATCTCCGGCGTGTCCGGGGCGCCTGCACAGAGTACGAGTTGAACGTCTGGCGGGAGCAGGGCCGCTGCTCGCAGCAAGTACGGGAGCCCCTTTTGGCGCGTGATTCGGCCGACGAAGACGACAGACGGGCGGTCAGAGTCAATGCCGAGCGAGCGCACGAGCTCAGTGTCATGAACTGGCATCCATTTTTCTAGGTCTATGCCGTTATAGACGACGGTAACCTTCTGTTCGTCGATGGCCGGATAGGAGCGCAGGATGTCGCGTCGCATCCCCTCGCTTACGGCGATGACGGCGGCAGCGCCCTCGAACGCGGTCTTCTCGATCCAGCTGGACACCCGATAGCCGCCGCCCAACTGCTCGGCTTTCCATGGACGAAGCGGCTCAAGGCTGTGGGCAGTGACCACGTGCGGCACGTCATGCAACAGGCTTGCAAGGTGTCCGGCCGCGTTGGCGTACCAGGTGTGGGAGTGCACGAGGTCGGCACCAGCAACGTCCTGCGCGATCTGCAGGTCAACCCCGAGCGTCGCGATCGATGCGTTGGCACCGGAAAGTTCGGCCGGCACGCGGTAGTTCACGACATTGGCCTCGTCGCGTGGCATCCCGAAGCAACGAACTATCACCTCGATGCGCTCGCGCAGCGCTCGCACGAGTTCTGCGACATGAACGCCAGCACCCCCGTAAACCTCTGGCGGATACTCACGAGTGATCAGGTCGACGCGCATGCAACGACGTTACTCCACCGCCAGTTTGGCAACTCTCGCGGGCCACTCGCATCACCGGTCACCGTCGCCTACTGTTGGCGTATGTCCTCACCGAAAATCTTCGGGATTGTCCTTGCCGGTGGTGAGGGAAAGCGCCTCATGCCCTTGACGGCAGACCGCGCAAAGCCCGCAGTTCCGTTCGGTGGTGGCTACCGATTGATCGACTTTGCGTTGAGCAACCTCATCAATTCTGGGTTGCGCCAGATCGTCGTGCTGACCCAGTACAAGTCCCACAGCCTTGACCGACACGTGTCGCAGACGTGGCGCCTCTCGGGTCTCTTGGATGCCTATGTCGCCTCCGTTCCTGCGCAGCAGCGGCTCGGAAAACGCTGGTTCAGCGGCTCTGCCGACGCGATCCTGCAAAGCCTCAACCTCATTCGCGACGAGAAGCCGGACATCGTGGTCGTGGTCGGCGCTGACCACGTCTACCGGATGGATTTTAGCCAGATGGTCGACGCTCACATCGAATCTGGACTTGGCCTCACTGTTGCGGCGATCCGGCAGCCGATCGGCATTGCCGATCAGTTCGGCGTCATCGAAGTCGAAGCGCACGAGGCAACGCGCATTGCGGCGTTCCATGAAAAGCCACAGAAGCCGATCGGTCTTGCCGACTCGCCCGACGAGGTGCTCGCATCCATGGGCAACTACGTGTTCAACGCTGATGTGCTCATCGACGCGGTCATTCGGGACGGGGAACGCAGCGACTCGAACCACGACATGGGTGGGGACATCGTGCCGGACTTCGTGTCGCGCGGGCTCGCTGGTGTCTACGACCTGAATCGCAATCAGGTGCCGGGGTCGACCGATCGTGACCGGTTCTATTGGCGCGATGTCGGAACGATCGAGTCGTTTTACGATGCCCATCAGGACCTGATCTCAGCGCTTCCGATCTTCAACCTGTACAACCGCGACTGGCCGATCTTCAGCCAGCAGCTCAACTCACCGCCAGCAAAGTTTGTCCGGGATGCCCGTGGCTACCTCGGAACCGTGATCGACTCGATCGTGTCCCTCGGTTCGTTGCTCTCCGGTGCCCACATCGAACGCAGCGTGCTTGGACCGTGGACGACTGTTGAGTCGGGCGCGATGGTGGTCGACTCCGTCGTGTTCGAGCGCGCGCGCATCATGCCGAACGCCGTCGTGCGCAAGGCTATCCTTGACAAGGATGTTGTCGTCGAGGCTGGCTCGACCGTGGGGGTCGACCACGACGCTGACCGTGCGCGAGGCTTTACGGTGACAGAGACTGGCATCACCGTGGTTGGCAAGGGAGTGCACGTCACGGCGTAGTCCGGGGCAGATCAACCGAGGAAGGCAGACTGCGGATGGCTCGCTTTCTCGTGGTTCTCGATGTCGACTCGACCCTTATCGAGGACGAGGTGATCGAGCTGCTGGCGGATCACGCCGGTTCGCTTGCCGAGGTGGAGCGCATCACGTTTCGTGCCATGAACGGCGAACTCGACTTCGAAGAGAGCTTGCGCGCACGGGTCGCGACGCTCGCGGGTCTACCCGCGTCGGTGTTTGAGAAGGTTGGCCAGCAGGTCACGGTGACGGCTGGTGTGCCTGAGATGATTGCGGGCGTCAAGGATGCCGGTGGCCGCGTTGCCGTCGTCTCTGGCGGCTTCCACGAAGTGCTCGATCCCATCGCTGATGCCCTTGGCCTCGACTATTGCCGGGCGAACCGTCTCGAAGTCGCAGACGGTGCGCTGACCGGTCATCTATTGGGTCCCGTCATTGACGCCGAAGCCAAGGCTTCGACCCTGCGAGAGTGGGCCGCCGACTTTGGGGTGCCACTGTCCCAGTCGGTTGCCGTCGGCGACGGAGCCAACGATCTGCCGATGATGGCAATCGCCGGCCTCGCGATTGGCTTCGACGCGAAAGCTCCGGTGCGCGACCTTGCCGGCGTGCTCATCGACGTGCGCGACCTTTCGCAGGTGCTACCGCTGCTCGGGCTGCGCGGTTAGCGCGGTTTGCGCTGGTTGCGGCCCAACGACACAGCCACCGTGACGGCAAACATCACCAGAAC
>ENA-ORBV01015830-ORBV01015830.1-microbial-mat-metagenome-genome-assembly--contig:-NODE-15830-length-11038-cov-3.640635_pt1 | contig 11038 bp, 9 predicted proteins | sample MGYA00237777_ERZ505514 | MGnify/ENA primary metagenome ERZ505514 (study PRJEB26160, sample SAMN06269048) | microbial mat metagenome | isolation source: Oligotrophic lake microbial mat | place...
GGGGCATTGAACCCCTCAACAGCCGCTCCTATCCCTCCCCATGTCTGAAGCCAGGGGCTTCTCGGAGGGTTCGGTGAGGGAATCTGTAGTGCGGGAATCTTGCCCGTGACCAAACGCGTGCGAGTTGATCCAAGGTTGCAAGCGCTCGACTGGATCAAAACGGCGAACTTGCCTCACGTTGGTCAAGCGTGCTTACTTTTCTAGCATTTGCAATCGATACAAACTGGCATATAGGCCATTTTGGTCGAGCAACGCTTCGTGGCTGCCCGATTCGATCAATTGCCCCTGCTTTAATACCAAAATCCGATCAACGCTGCGAATGGTCGATAGGCGGTGGGCGATGATAATGGCCGTGCGTCCTTCTAGCAGCGTTTCTAGCGCTTGTTGCACCAGCGATTCGGTTACCACGTCTAAATTGGCAGTCGCTTCATCTAAGACCAAAATTGCGGGATTGCGGATGGCTGCACGGGCAAAGGCCAAGAGCTGCTTTTGACCACCCGACAGGTTGGTACCGCGCTGGCGCAACTCGGTGTCATAGCCCTGGGGCAATTGTTCAATAAAGCTAGCTACATTGGTGCGCTCGGCGGCTTGGTGAATTTCTTCTATAGAATAGCTTTCACCTAGGGCAATATTGCTTTTAACATCGCCCGCAAACAGAAATCCATCTTGCAAAATAATGGCCATCCGGCGGCGCAGTTCGGCCTGCGGCAAGTCGCGAATATCTACTCCATCCAGCAAAATGCTGCCGCTGGTGACCTCATATAGCCGACACAGCAACCGAATAATCGAACTTTTTCCGGCTCCGGTTGGCCCCACTAGGGCTACTTTTTCGCCCGGTTGAATGGTGAAATCTAGATCTTTGAGTACGGGATCATCGGCCTTGTAGCCAAATGAAACATGCTCAAACCGAATTTCGCCAGGAATCGGAGACTGAAAGGAGACCGGATGAGGGGGGAGATCTGAGATTGGCTGGTCTGGTTTGGTGCGCCCCTGGCGTTCGGGGTCGCGGATTTCGATCGGTTCATTCAGAATGTCGCTGACGCGCTCTAGGGCGGTGAATCCAGCCTGGATGGCGGTAAACTGTTCGGCAAATTCCCGTAGGGGGTCGAACAGACGCTGGGCAAACAGGATGAAGGAGGCTAATGTGCCGAACAGGAGGGCATCTTGGAGCACCAGAATGCCGCCTAGCCACAGGACTCCGGCGATCGCCACCAGTGAGACCCATTCCAGCGTCGCCGACACCGACGAATCAAAGAAAATGGTGCGGTCTACTTGCGCGACATAGCGTTGGTTAATGGTGCGAAACAGCTCTGCATTAAAGCGTTCGCGCCGAAATAGCTGCACTACATTAATCCCCACAATATTTTCTTGCAGGGTCGAATTCAGCGCCGACAATTCTTCGCGGGCGCGGTAGTTGGCCTTGCGATATTGCCGCTGAAAGTACACCATCAGCACCGTAACGGGCAACAGCATGGCCAGCAGCATCAACGCTAATTGCCATTGCAGCGTAAACATGGTGAGCGTGATCACCACCAGCGATAGCAAATTGCCAACAATGCCGATCGCCCCAGTCGAGAACACGTCGCCCAAGGCATCCACATCACTGGTAAGGCGCGTGATCAGGCGACCCACGGGGGTGCGATCGAAAAAACGAGAGGCCAGGGAAGTGACGTGGTAGAACAAGTCATCGCGAATGTCGGCGGTAATCTGCTGCCCCACCTTCTGCACCAAAAAATTCTGAATACCGTCTAACGTCAGCCGCACCGCGATGGTAATCAGCAACAGCACTACCAGTAGATTTAGCCCCTGGCTTAGGGTGCGCCCTTGCAAAAAACCCATCACGGGTTCATTGCGGATCAGAGAAATGGCCTGACCCACTAGGATAGGTTGCAGGGCCTCACCCAACGAGGTAGGAATCAGGAGAACGAGCGCGATCGCCAACAGTCGCTTGTGCCGCCGTGCGTAAGGCACCAACATCTTTAGCAGTCGCCAGTCGGTTTGCCGAGGAGGACGCGGATTATCACTCTCGGTCGAAGATGCAGTGGTCATAGAGAAAACTCATGGGTAACGCCGGGATGCCCCAAATGCACTATCCAACTGTACCGTAGTCAGTGAGTAGACTGCCTTGTTAAAGCCATGCCCGTTGCCTCGGAAAGTCAGCAAATGATGCCCACGGTCGGTCTAGTATGGGTTTGATAAATCGCAGCTAAACGCCCAAATTCCGTCTCGGCGATTAAATTCCCCACTGCTCTAAAAACATGAATTTTAAATCGCTATTTTCTACGGTTCTGCTCATTTTTGTCCCCATTTCGGTGATGGCCGATGCGCTGCACTGGGGAGACCTGTGGGTGTTTATCACATCGGCGCTGGCGATTGTGCCGCTGGCGATCTGGCTGAGCACGGCTACCGAAGAATTGGCTGTAGCCACGGGGCCTGTAGTCGGTGGGCTAATGAACGCCATCTTTGGCAATGCCACAGAGCTGATTATTGCGCTAGCAGCCCTAAAACGCGGATTGGTCGATATTGTTAAAGCCAGCATTACCGGGAGCATTTTGGGAGATTTGCTGCTGGTGCTGGGGCTAGCGATGTTTTTGGGCGGGCTGAAATATAAAGAGCAAGAGTTTCAGAAAATTGTGGTACGGGTAAGTGGCTCGACGATGACCCTGGCGGTGACGGCGATCGCCCTCCCCACCATCGTGATCAACACATCGAATGTGGTTGATCCCAGCGCTATTACCAACCTGTCGATTATCGTTGCGGCGATCTTAATTTTGGTCTATGGATTGACGCTACTATTTTCCCTCAAAACCCATAGTTACCTCTACGAAGTGGGGATGACCACCCTGGAAACAGACGCAGAACCGCTGGAAAAACCTAAAATCTGGCCGTGGATTGGGGTGTTACTTTTGGCAACTACGGCTGTGGCACTAGAGTCGGAGCTATTTGTGGGTGTGGTGGAAGAGGTGACCGGGGGACTCGGCCTGACGCCGCTGTTTACTGGGGTGGTGCTGCTGCCGCTGCTGGGTGATGTGTCGGGCTATGTGACGGCTGTGCGGGTAGCGTTGAAAAACAATATGGACTTGACGGTATCGGTTGCGATGGGGTCGAGCCTGCTGGTAGCGCTGTTTGTCGCCCCGGTGGTGGTGCTGGTGGGGCAGTGGATTGGCCAGCCGATGGATTTGAACTTCAACCCGTTTGAGGTAATTGCGATCGCGATCGCCGTCGTCGTTGTCAACTTAATTAGCCTGGGCGGGCGGTCTAACTGGCTGGATGGAGCGCTGCTATTAGCTACCTACCTGGTCTTGGGCGTGGCGTTCTATTATCACCCGGCTTGAAAACGCAGTTGAACCGGATAAATTCTTGGACATGGCAGTGCCATGTCCCTACGGTAGGGGCTTGGCACCGCCAAGCCCTGTGATCGCCAGACTTCCTAAAATTCTCTTAGAGAGTAGCTAACCTACGCTAGAATCGCGGCAACTCTAATATTTGCGTCTAGAGCGGGTTGACTACAGCTTGTTAACAGAGCACTGGCAATGCAATCGAAGTCCTTAAAAGTTCTGTTTACAAATCAAGCTAAAACAATGGAGGCGGCGATCGCCGATCTGGCGACGCGGTTTCTGCGGGTGACCAAAACAGGCTGTCGGGTGGTGACTCAGCCGACTGCATATCCGCTGCTCGGCTTTTGTACGGCGTTGGTAGAAGACTGGCAAAATGGCAAGCAAGCCTATCAACCGGGCACCTTGACGCTAGTGTTTAGCAGCGGCGAGGTAGACGCTGAGACCGATCTGCTGATTTACAAGCCAAACCAGGGCGATCGCTTTCTCTATACCCGGCGTCTGCCCTGTGCTCCAGCCCCCACATCCCCCCAGCCACCGCTTGACTTGCCGCTAGGGCAAGGGTTGCCGCCTGCGCCCACCGACCTCAGCCGCCACATTGCCACCATCCGCGAAACCCTGACGCAGCTTACCGAAAACCAGCGCGCCATCGAAAGCCGCTTGCAGCAGCTATTGGCAACTCCGGCAGCGGGTACTGCAACCCCGCCCGCTCCAGCTAAAGCGACTGGCCTATCAATGCAGCAACTGCAAGCCGTTCTCGCCGAACACAGCGCTAATTTTGCCAAAATCTTGGCTAACCAGCTTGCCAGTAGCGCCCTTCACTTTAGCGATCGCCTCGACCAAATTCAGGCGCAGCTCAACCAACTGGCCGAGCAGCTAACCGACGAGTCGCCGCCGCCCCAGCTCGAAGCGGACTGGCTCGCCCGGATCCAAGAAACCTGGGGTACGGTAGGCGACTATGAACAGTACAGCGCTAGCCACCGCGAAGCCAATGCCGAAACGCCGCTGTTCCACACGCCAGACTGGGTGGCACTCTGCGAACTCGACTGGGTTAGAAAACTGCATCCTACCCTGGCATTGCTGCACAGTTTGATTCATGGCGAGGATGGGATTGGCTACGTGGGTGCCGATGTGCTGCAACAGTTTGGCCGCCATGTGGATAGCCGCACGGGCGATCGCTACTACATCTATCAACTGGGTGGCTTCAGCGCCTACGATGCGCTCTGGCAAACCGCCAACTATCCAGAATCGTCATGGCTACCGATTTTGCAACGGCTATGTAAAAAAACGGCTCGGTTCCACGATGTATTCCAACTGTTTGGCTGGGAAAAAGACGCGATCGCATCTTTAGAAAGCGTGGTCGAACGCACCCGCCGCGAACAGCGAGCCGGACAGCACTCTGCCTACAGCACCCAGCAGGCATCACCGGGAAATGCGATCGCCGACCATCTAGCCATGCTCAATATTGGTCTCTTCACCCCCATTAACCTAGAACTAATCAAACGCGCCTACCGCCAAGCGATGAAAATGGCGCATCCCGACACGGGCGGCAGCAAGGAACATGCCCAGCGGGTAAATGAAGCCTACGAAGCGGTGCTACGCCACTATTTTCCCAATGCGCTGTAAACGTCACCGTTAACCTGGATATAGTGTAGTAGCTATGATCGACTTACTTGAACATGCAATCAATTCAGAGATGTTTTTGGAGCTTAATTTATTAATATATGCTAACTTCAACCCACCTCTTATTTTCTAAATTCAAAGCTCAAGAATTTGAACAGATTTGCCAGTTATTATGTTCTGTATTTGATACAACTCCAGCAGAATTGGAGAAACTGTACCAAGATATTGACAGTACCTTTGATCAGCCAGGTTGGCCTCTGCATTTTACCAGCCGGGACTTTTTTGTGTCCGCAAGTGATGTTTTTCGATCCGTTTATCAAAAATCTCCTGTTATTGCTGTAGATTTGCCGAGTCTGATGGAATTAGATGATGGGCGAACTGACAAGCCGACCATCGCTATCATTGGGCAAGATTCCAAAAATAACGGTGACTATGAACAATTGGTAGTGGGCACCCCTTATGGTTTACACCACAAAGGTTCTCGTGAAAGGTTGAAGCGGACAAAGCTATATTTTGAAATGATTCAGGTTTTACTCGAATTAGGGTATCGAGTTTATCTAACAGATCTACTGAAAATATGGGTTTGTAATCCAGAACGGCGTTATGTTGGCATTGGCCTGCCAGAGGCGGATCGGCAAAGATTCCTAAACCTGATTAAGCCAGAACTAGCTGTCGTGCAACCGTTGGCTGTAGTCACTTGGGGGAAAGTAGCTGGTAATGCGGTAGACCAATTGCAGTTGGGCATCAAGCATCTAAATTTTATTCATCCGAGCGGCGCGGCTGGTGGGGCTTGGAAAAAGTTAATAGGAGAGTCCCCAACCGATGCAAACAAGCTAGCTTACTGGCGCAAAAAAATTGTCCAAGAGTTGGGAAAGTAGGTTGAGGACTCAATTGATTGAGCAATCCAACCGACAGCAGGGTGTTGCGACGTTGTTATTGAGTGCAGCAGCAGATTTTGCCAGAGAATCGAAAGCCATCCGAATCACTTTGGCAACGCAAATTTCTAATATTAGTGCTCAATCTCTTTATGAGTCGCTTGGATATGGCAAGGATGAGGAGTTTTATCACTATTTGTTTCAAGTGTGAAGGAGGAGAGCAAACAAATGCAAATAGAAATTAAGATTGATGATTTATTTGGTTTTGAGATCGCTAATTTTCTTGACGAACATATTCAGGATATGAAAGCGGCTTCTCCACCAGAAAGTAAGCATGCGCTGGATTTGGAAGGTTTGAGAAAACCAGAAATTACGTTCTGGACAATTTGGGATGAATCGACATTGATCGGTTGCGGAGCATTGAAAACATTAGATGCAGAGCATGCTGAAGTGAAATCGATGCGAACGGCTGCGTCATATAGGGGAAAAGGGGTTGCTTCAATGCTGCTACAGCACATGATCCATGAAGCAACGCAGCGGCGCTATCGGCGCTTAAGTTTAGAAACTGGTTCGATGCCATTTTTTGAACCAGCGCGCACCCTCTACAAAAAGTTTGGATTTGCATGCTGCGCACCTTTCTCCTCATATAAAGCAGATCCAAATAGCATATTTATGACCAAAGAATTGTGACCTAACCCGATGTGCAACGTTCCCGAACCGCCCACTCTACGAGAAGCAAGCTACACCCATTTTTTTGTATTGTGGTTCACTTGCGCGGCCTGCGGCAGATTGTTGCTGTAAATGCGCGATCGCACATTGCTCAGTTCGCCATCATTTTGCCCGGTGCCACAAATCGATCGCACTAATCGGTTGACTGTACTAGCAATATGCGCTTTAATCTTGCAATGCCACATGTGCGGATGGCCGTCCTCCAGCATGTGGCTGATCGCCCGAAAATTTAGTCAACGCTACCGGACGTAGCAACCAACAGCGTCCGGTAGCTAACCCCCAACGACTGAGTGAGCAGTCTGGCGGCTGAGGTAATTGTACGACAATCTCCTCTAGCCACCCCAGCTTGCCATGCCCGCAGGTCTAGGGTGGCTAAGTTTTTGGGTTTTCCTGACCCTCATTACCCCGGAAAACCCAAATGATTCACTCCTTTCTCTCCACCGATGCCAGTCCTGCATCCAGTTTACCTGTGGCAATTATCGATACGCCGCACCCCTATCCAACGCCACCCATCCCCGAACCTACCCCACTGCGTCACCTACTGATCGGCACCCCCGACGTCGTGCAACACACTATCCACCGCCTGCATAACCTCCGCTATACCGAAGCAAATTTCTGGAGTCCGGTCATTACTCTGTCCGATTCCCAACTGATCGTTCCGCTTAACCCCCATGAAATTATGCGGATTTTGGTGCGATCGCTTCGAGTGATTGGCTAGAGATCTCCGGCTGTGACGGTTGCGATCGCCATTGTTACATCGGCAGACTCGATTGTTTGTTTGGCGATCGCAAAAACTATTTCAGAGAACTCATTTGTTATTTCGGCGATCGCACCATGCATGACCCTACCAAAACGCTGCAAAGCGCCCGTGGGATTGAAGTCGGTCACATTTTCAGCTGGGTACCAAATATTCCAAAGCCTTGGGAGCTACCTATACCAATGAACAGGGCGAAGAGGTGCCGTTGGTGATGGGATGCTACGGCGTCGGGGTGTCGCGTTTGGTGCAGTCCGCCGTCGAACAGTCGTACGACAAAGATGGGATTATTTGGCCAACGGCGATCGTCCCTTACCAGAAGATCTACTCATGCTGGCACGAACCGATCAATCAATTCCCAGCAAACCAGAAGTCGTGAATCTAAGAACGCTGCTGGTGCAATTGATCTAGCGTTACCAGTATCAGGCAGAGGCGAAGCAAGTTCATTTGCAGAGTCAGCAAGTTGAGGCGTTATGGATAGTGGGGAACAGCGTGCAGTTAACGCGTTTGTTCACTGTGCGCGATCCCGGAGTTGGCATTGCACCTGAGCATTTGGGGCAGGTATTTGACCGATTTTGGCAGGTTGACTAATCTCGATCGTATGAGACAAGTGGGTTTGGACTAGGATTGGCGATCGCCCAAGGCATTGCTCAACTGCACGGTGGCACCATTACTGTCAGCAGTGAGTTGGGTATTGGCAGTTGTTTTGTGGTGCGATTACCTCTACACATATCGTTCACGCCTGCTTGAATCAATCGAATCCTGAATGATCCAATCCAAATTTTCCATCTTTCCAAGTTCTTAACATTCTTTTTTTACAGTGTGAAGGCACGCCGAGTTAAAAGGGATTTAACTCATGAAGGATAGCTATTATGCAGAAGCTACTGAATAGGGTTCCAGAGGTCACAATTTATTTCTGGATGATCAAGGTTCTGGCAACCACTGTGGGTGAAACAGCAGCGGATTTTCTAGCAATTACGTTAAACCTTGGGTTAGATGTTACATCCCTAATCATGAGCGGTGTATTGCTATTTGCAGTGCTGTTTCAGTTGAGATTTAAACGCTATGTTCCGGCAAGCTTCTGGTCTGTAGTAGTGTTGATCAGCATTGTTGGCACCCTAATTAGTGACAAGTTGATTGATGATCTAGGCGTTAGTTTAGTTACTACCACCGCCATGTTTAGTGTTGCCCTACTGGCAGTTTTTACACTTTGGTATGCAAACGAGAAGACATTAGCGATGCACTCGATCAATACAGCTAAAAGAGAACTTTTCTACTGGGCGGCTGTCTTGTTTACGTTTGCCTTAGGCACCGCAACAGGAGATCTCTTGTCAGAAGCTTTAGGGCTAGGATATAAAACTGCTGCTTTCGTGTTTGGGGCTGCAATTGCAATCATCGCGGTTGGTTATTACCGCTTCGCAATGAATGCAATCCTAGCATTTTGGCTCGCCTATATCTTGACTCGTCCGCTTGGCGCATCTCTAGGTGATTTACTCTCTCAACCTACCACAAACGGCGGCTTTAACTATGGCACGCTTGGCACCAGTATGCTTTTTCTCTCGATCATTGCAAGTCTGGTCATCTACTTAAGTTTTAAGCAAAAGAAGCCAGCTTTACTCCCAATTGACCCACAAGACTAATTGGCGATCGCCTATGTTGCGCTCGTGAGGTGGCCGCGCGGCGGTAGTTCTGCGATGGTACCCAACAAGGGTAATGTCAACGCTGGAGTGCAAGCCTTACCTTTAAACAAATACGAGAATACTTGTTGGGGGTTGTAGCTTGCAGTTTATTCAACAGAACCAATTTGATCAACGAGTTGAACGCAACCCAACCACTGCAAAGGGTGCTCTCAAGTTGAATTTAGCTGCAATAAACCTCAGCAACATCGTGCTTGCCATCGCCCGCTGCCTTGGCATTTACGAGCAGCCAAACCCAAGTTTACCTAGGAGCACCATGATTGATCCAATCTTATATTGGAATGAAGTTGCACTCGAAGCAAATCGCGTTAGTCACACCAATGGGAAGAACGAGCAAACCGGGCCGACTCTGAGTTCGCGGGCGTTAGCAATCGTACACTTAGCCATGTATGACGCCTATGCCGGAGTCAAGGGTAATCCACTCACGCCAGTAAATTTATCGTCTTATCTTCCAGGGCTACCCAATCCTCAACCGAATGCAGCGGCGGCAGCGGCGGTGGCGGCGGCGGCTCATGCTACATTGTCTTATTTATTTCCCAGTCAAAAGCCCTTCTTTGACCTCAAACATACGCAGGCAGGATTACAAGAACCTGGCCTACAAGCCGGTCATGAATTTGGCCTGCTGGTCGCGCAAAAAATGCTGGAGAAGCGGCAGGATGACCCTAGCGCTAGCGATGATGGCTATGCGGCATCTATGGCGCGGGGTGCCCATCGCCCAGATCCAGATAATGCTGGTCAAGGGTTTCATGCTCCTTTCTATGGCGCAAAGTCGCGGTGTTTTGCCGTAACCGATCGCCATGAGCTAGATGCTCCACCTCAGCCCGACAGTGCGGAGTATGATGACGCCCTGCAACAGGTACGGGGCAAAGGAATTGCACCTGAACTCATGGGCACCTTGCCGCCTAGCATTACTTCGCGTTCGGCGAATGATACTTTGATTGGCATCTATTGGGGCTATGACGGGGCTGCTGAACTGGGTACACCACCTCGCCTGTATAACCAGATTATCCGTGCGGTGGCGATCGCCAAAATGAATAGCGTTGATCAAAATGCTCGTCTGTTTGCATTGGTGAATGCAGCCATGGGAGATGCGGGGGTTTTGGCTTGGGATCAAAAATACATTCACGATCTATGGCGGCCTACCGTTGGAATTCGCGAAGATGATCCATCGCTAGGGCCAGCAGGGATAGGCACCCCTACCCTATCTGAGGATTCTGACCCGGCTTGGCTACCGTTAGGGGCACCGAAAACTAATTCTAAAACGCTGGAGAAAAACTTTACACCACCGTTTCCCGCCTATCCATCTGGACATGCGACCTTTGGTGCCGCCGCGTTTCACATTACCCGCTTGTTCTATAACATTAGCGATCGCAATAACGACAGTTTATTCAACGGCCTTGCCTTTGTCTCCGATGAATTCAATGGCACTAACCGAGATAACAAAGGAACGGTTAGGCCAAAGCACGCCCGCACGTTTCCGGGTGGCCTATGGCAAATGATTGTAGAAAATGGACTCAGCCGGGTTTATTTGGGGGTGCATTGGCAGTTTGATGCGTTTGCTGTAGATGCGTTAGGCGCACCTGATCTGTCTCGCAATATCGGCGGAGTGCCGCTTGGAATTAAGATTGCTGAAGACATTGCCAGCAATGGGCTAAACCTATCGAGTGTAGGGCCTCGCCATTAGACTGGTTGCGCCAATTGATTCCTATCAGGGCGTACCTATCGGGACGTAATAGAGGAGCGCAATGGAGGAGCGCCATAGAGGAGCGCAATGGAGGAGCGCCATAGAGGAGCGCCATAGAGGGGCAAGGTTTTCTAGAGACTTTGTCCCTCTTGGCGCGGTTCACTTGAGACCAATTTCCTGAAGCCGCTGCGTTAAATATTCTCCGGCTGTCCACGATGGATAGAGCGGGGTACCACCAGTACGGGCTACACAGTTGGGTAGGGGAGTCAGGTCTACGGTTTTACGAGGATGGACAAAGAAGGGCATGGAGAAACGGCGATCGCGCTCATTATCTGGATTAG
>ENA-ORBV01015831-ORBV01015831.1-microbial-mat-metagenome-genome-assembly--contig:-NODE-15831-length-11037-cov-15.774635_pt1 | contig 11037 bp, 8 predicted proteins | sample MGYA00237777_ERZ505514 | MGnify/ENA primary metagenome ERZ505514 (study PRJEB26160, sample SAMN06269048) | microbial mat metagenome | isolation source: Oligotrophic lake microbial mat | place...
TGATACGGCGACCACCGAGATCTACACCTCTCTATTCGTCGGCAGCGTCAGATGTGTATAAGAGACAGGTCCGGTGCGACGCCGCTTAAGCGTTGATACGGAATGCCATTATCGACACCGCGCGCGTCGAACGGGATCAATTGATTGACGATGCCGTCGCCGTTGCGGTCGAACACGTCGAGCGCGAGCAAGCTCGCGCTGCCGCCATCGATGGCGGGGCTGCCCGGCAAAAGCGCGTGTGTCAGCACATCGCCGCCGTTGTTCGCCAGCCCACCGATGTTGGCGGCGACATTTTGACTATCCCCTGCTGCTGTTAAGCCTGTGCACGAAAGGTCACTGCTCAGGTTCGATCCGCCACTGGTGATCGTCGTGCCGCAGTTGCCACCCGGCAGGTTTTCTACCAGCAGCGCGTTAAACAGGCTGATGATCAACGACTGCCCCGTACCCGGCGCACCCACCCCCGCGCCTGATGCGGCGGTATTACGGGCGATGGTCGTGTTTCGCAGTGTAACCGTGCTGGTAAATTGTCCGTTGACATACACACCACCGCCGATCTGGTCAGCGCTGTTGCTGCTGATCGTGCTGTTGGCAAGCGTGCTTTCGCCGCGCACTGTGATCGCGCCGCCTGTATCGGCACTGCTGCCGCTCACCGTGCTGTCATACAGTGTGAGCGCCGTCGCGTTGATCGAGCCGCCGGAGGATGCCCAGTTGCCATAAAACGTGCTGGCGATGATCACGGTTGTGCCGTCGGCATACACACCGCCGCCGTTCGCCGCGTTATTCCCGTTGATAACACTGCTGCGGATATCGAGTTCGCCAGTGCTGTAAATCGCGCCGCCCGATGCCGACGCCGTATTCGACGTAAATTCTATGTTGGCGACGAACAGGCGTCCGGCGCTGTTGATCGCACCGCCGTTGGTGGCTGCGCCGTTCGAGAGCGTGACACCTTGCAGCAGCAGTTGACCGGATGTGTGCGAGATCAAGCCGAACAAGTCAGCACCGGCTCTGCGACGGATCGTGAGCACTTGCGCCCCCGGTGCAGTGATGATCACATCCTGCGTGATGGCGGGCAGCGTGCTACCCAACTGGATAACGCCGACCACAGAAAAACTGATCGCGTCCACATCGGGCAGCCGCTCGGCGTTCTGGATCGCCGCGCGCAGCGAACACTGTAAATCGGGCACGTTCAGGTCAATATCGCATAAGTCATCGTTGATGTTCGCATCGGCAGCATCGCTGACCGTGTTCACGGTGATGACCGCCGCCTGCACGGGCAGCAGTGTGAACAGACCGACGCCGATCAACAACAGCGTGAGCAAATAACGAGTCCAACGTCTCATCAGCAAGTCCCTTCATTGGGTGGCATTATAAATCGAGATGAAAGCCAAGTATTTAACTTGCACTTTTAACGATCTTTTGCATCATACGCCCAAATGACGAACGCCGACACCACCGAGTTGCCTGTGGTGGTTGTCGATTCAAACGTTCAAATTGACAACCTGAACGAGAACGGCGGGTTGGTTTCAAACCTGTTAGAAAATTCGTACCAAACCTCACCCTGAAGCATGACGAGGGTGAGGTCAAACGCAGCGATCCACTACGCGACGACGGGCGTATGCACAACCGCGATTTGTTCGCTCAGCGCCCACAGACGTTTCGCGTCCGCATCGTCGTATGCCGCCGTGGATGGACGCGCCAGGCGACGATTGTCGTAATACCCGCCGCTTGCCCCGTTCACATCCGGCGATGACGCCAGATAGATCGGCGTTTCAGCTCCCTTGTCAGGCGTAATCATGAGTCCTGTCAGGCGCATGATCGGCGACATAATCTGCATTGATAGTGACGCGATGCTGGTCTTGCCTTTGAAAAATTGGCTGTTCACCACGCCAGGATGCAGCGCGTTCACCGTCACTTGATCCGAGCCAATACCGCGTAACGCCAGCTTGCGGACGAGTTCCATCGTGAACAACAGATTCATCAGCTTCGTACGTCCGTAATGCAGAAAGCCCTGATAGCCATGTTCAGCTTGCAGATCGTTCCAGTTCAACCCCGAAAAACGGTGCGCCTCGCTGCTGACATTGATGATACGGGCGGGCGCAGATGCGATCAGCGTATCGAGCAGCGCGGTTGTCAGTACAAAATAATTCATGTGGTTGAGCGCAAACGTCATCTCCAAGCCTTCGCTCGTCACCTGACGAGTGGTGATCAAGGCACCCGCATTGTTGATCAACACATCGATGCGTGGATGCGCCGCTTTCAGCCGCTCGGCGAGCGCGGCAACCTGTGCAATCTCGGATAAATCGGCGATCTCGCCCGTCACGCGGTCATGTCCCGCGTGCGCTTTGATCTCGCTCACACTGGCAGCGAGTTTTTGCGGGTTGCGCCCGACCAAGACCACGGTCGCGCCCATACGCGCCAGTTCGCGCGCGGTGACTTTACCAATACCGTCCGTCGCCCCTGTGACGACGACGGTTTTCCCATTCATAGCGCTCATGTTCGATGTAGTCCTGATCTTTCATAACGATAACTGCTTGCTATAGTACGTGCGGCATGTGAGGCAGGGATGAACCCCATACAAGACGTTCATCATTTTGTCGAGGCGAATCAGCACGTCGGACGGTCTGTAATGGCGATAGTTTGCAGCGCAAGAATCGGATAGCGTGGATAGGTGCTTACGCGTACTTGTGGAAAGCGAGACGACCCGTATGAACGCAGTGAATGCCACTACGCCCAGCCTTCCGAAAACCGATTACCACGCCGCATTGGTGGGGCAAGTTGCCCGCTACATCCAGGATAATCCCGAAAAACCGACCTCTCTACTTGTCCCTTGCCACCGTGTCATTCAGGATGGCAGCGATCCGGTCGATTATCGTTGGGGCAGCGACCGTAAAGTCGCGCTGCCCGACCAGGAACACATTGTCAGCGAAGGACACCAGGACTAAAAATATGATCCGCGATGCGTTGTTGTTATTAACTCACCTTACGCAGATTGCCCTCATCCTAAATCCTTCTCCCTCAGGGAGAAGGATTTCCCCTACCGCGACGGTTTTTCACCCCTCGCCCTGAGGGTTAGAGGGGCAGGGGGTGAGGGCTGAAAACGAGAGTCATGCGTAAGGTGAGTTACTCAATTTCAACGCTACTGGCTTAGTCACAGGATAGGCATTTTGGACTGTCTTATCGCCTCGTCGGCTTATCGTCTACAACTCCCCCTCTACACTCAAAATATCGAACATTTCAAACCAATTCCCGGCACGCTGACGCAAAAGCCCTACTAGAAGCATTTCGCGTTATCTGGAAAGCGCCGTAAAACCCCTGCCTTCAGGCATGGGATATAAGGCGTCGGTCTTATATTTTTTCTGCTGAAATAGGGTATGATGAAAGGAGGTTAAGGTACGAGACGTAAAAATCCGACCTCGATCATAATCGTGCTTTAATGCAAAACGGATGGGACGCATCCGTGAACGATAACGTAGCGCCTCTGCCAACGCCGTAAGGCGACGGTAAGCGCAAGCGTCGTTCAGAAGCCCCTGCCTTTAGGCATGGGAGCGTCACAATCACCTTCCACTTTCATTTTTGATGATCTTTTTTTCACTGTTTTCAGGAGTCCCATCTCATGTCCGAGTCGCCGGAAATCCGCAACGCGCTATCCGCGCTCAATACACGCAGCCGCACACTTGTTGCGGGCGTCGATCGCGCCGCCGCCCGTTCAATGCTCAAAGCCATTGGCTTGACCGATGACGATCTCGCCAAACCGTTGATCGGCATCGCCAATACGTGGACGGAGATTGGCCCGTGTAATTATCACCTGCGCCGCTTAAGCGAAAAAATCAAAGATGGCATTCGTCGCGCAGGCGGCACACCGTTGGAGTTCAATACCATCACCATCAGCGACGGCATCACGATGGGGACGGAAGGCATGAAGGCATCGCTGATCAGCCGTGAGGTCATCGCGGACTCGATAGAACTGGTCGCGCGCGGCAATTATTTCGATGGCTTAATCGCGCTGTCGGCGTGCGATAAGACGATTCCCGGCACGATCATGGCGTTGATCCGGCTCGATATGCCATCGCTGATGTTGTACGGCGGCTCGATTGCGCCAGGTAATTTTCGTGGGCGCGATGTCACGATTCAGGATGTGTTTGAAGCCATGGGCGCGTATGCCGATGGGCGTATTTCGCTTGAAGAACTGACAGAAGTCGAAAATTGCGCGTGTCCGGGTCCTGGCGCGTGCGGCGGACAGTTCACCGCCAACACGATGGCGATGGTGGGCGAGATCATGGGCATCAGCCCGATGGGGACGGCGGATATTCCGGCGATGAGCGAAGCGAAAGACGATATTTCGATTGGCGTCGGTGAATTGATCCTGAAGTTGATCGAGCATGACATTCGTCCGAGCCGTGTGATCACACGCACCGCACTGGAAAACGCGGTCGCGGCGATCGCAGGCAGTGGCGGCAGCACCAACGGCGTATTGCACACGCTGGCGTTCGCGCGTGAGGCGGGCATCGATTTCAGCCTCGACGATATCGAAGCGATCAGCAAACGTACGCCCTTGATCGTGGATATGAAACCGACGGGTAAATACACGGCGATTGACCTGCACAACGCTGGCGGCATTCGATTAGTCACGCAGCGCTTGCTCGAAGGTGGGTATCTGCACGGCGATGCGCTGACCGTGAGCGGACGCACACTTGCGGAAGAAGCCGCCAGCGCGCACGAAAGTGTTGGACAGGACGTTATACGCGGGCTGGACAACCCGATCAGCGCTAATGGCGGGCTGCATATCTTGAAAGGCAATCTGGCGCTGAACGGCGGCGTTGTCAAGCTGAAGGGCACAGAACCTAAGATATTTACCGGTCCCGCGCGCATTTTTGAGCGCGAAGAGGATGCGTACCACGCCGTGCAAAGTCACATGATCAAGTCGGGCGATGTCGTCGTCATCAGATATGAGGGTCCGATTGGAGGACCTGGAATGCGCGAGATGTTGCAGGTGACAGCGGCAATTGTCGGGCAGGGTTTGGGTGAACATGTCATGTTGATCACCGATGGTCGTTTTAGCGGCGCAACGCGCGGCTTGATGATCGGTCACGTCGCGCCCGAAGCCGCTATCGGCGGGACGATTGGCTTGCTCCGCGAAGGTGACATCATCACCGTCGATGTCGAAGCGCGTTATCTCGGTGTCGCGCTGAGCGATGCCGAATTAAGCGAACGTCGCGCCGCCTGGCAGCCACCGAAACCGCATTATGTAAGTGGTGTCATGGCGAAGTATGCGCGGTTGGTCGCGGGTGCAGAAGACGGCGCGGTCACGAACAGTAAGAATGGATTAGTCCGTTCCTAAATCAAAAGTACGAAACTTGGCAAATCATCCCCACATCGTCGCATCGACGGCGACCAATGGCAGTTCGAAGCCAAAGAGATTGCCTTCTTCAGGCACGGCACTGAACAGCGTGCGTCCCCCATGCCATTCGACAATCTGCTTGACCAGATAGAGCGCTACGCTCGGTTTGGTCAGGATGGGTCTGTGTGTCGGTGATTGCTGCGCGCGCGGCTCGAACACGTGCGCCCGCTCGGATTCCTCGATGCAGATGCCCGAATCCTGCACCGAAAATCCGCCCCATCCCTGACCCGAGTCGGTCACGACATAATGGGCAATGATGATCGTTCCACCGTCGGGCGTTTTCTGTAAAGCGTTGTTCACCAGCGTCTGCATGGCACGGTTGAGCAAGGTCGCCTCGCCCTCGATCATGCCGTGACCATTCTGAATATACGCTTCGACATGCTGATGCCTGGCGGCGACATCCGGCGATGCACGTGTCAGATTGACAATCCCCTGCGTCATCTGATCGAGAAAAATCATGTTGCGCGGCAGTGCATCATCATTGAACATCCGTTCAAGCATGACACCGTCGTTGATCATGTCGTCGATCTGGTCGATAGCGCGGCGCATGCGCATGTAATACGCACGCTCTTTATCGCTCATGTATCTATCGACACTCTCCTTGAAAAACTCCAGATAGCCGAGAACGACCGTGAGCGGGTCATGCAGACCATGCGTGATCGTGCTGATCAATTGTGCCTTAACCGCTTTATGCTGCTGCGATGGGCTAAAGGTGAGTTCATCGGTGCGCGCTGTGATGGTATTGTCAGTATCCGTTCGCGAGGCGACCGTTTCATCTTGAAGTTCGTTGTTATTGTCGTAAGGATGAATTGTCATCATGCATCATCTCCATGAAGTGCGCCGTGCGCCCATGATTACTATATAATCTTCATAAATATAACAAAATGCATCCGCAATCGAAAGGGGACTAAAGTACACTTATGATGAGCGCTGAATAATAGGGTAATTTCTCGCTCAAAACGACGATATTAAGTTCGGGTATCAATTATCAGTGAGTTTGGGTATCAATTATCAGTGAGTTTAGGTATCAATTGGATTTAACCGACGTTGATCTTTTTCAAAACCGTATTACAATCGAAACACCATCCAATTTAGTGCATCTGAGGTGAGTCATGGATCAAACGATCCGCCCCCTCGCTCCACCCCAAACCGAACCCACGACAGCGAAAGCAGATCTGCTTTCGTTTGAAATCTGGCTCGTCATCATCACACTGGTAGCGCTGATAGGCAGCGTGACCGGCACAGCGCTGGCTGCACCGCTGTGGTTGATCATGCTGCTCAATCTGACCGCATACGCGGCAGGCGGGTATCACGGCGTCGTCGAAATTCTGTTGAGTTTTGGCGTGATAAAGTCATATGAACAAACGCACGCCGATTCATGCTGCGCGCGCGAAGCGGATGAACCCGCCAAACTCAATGTCGATCTGCTTATGATTTTGGCGGCGCTTGGCGCGGCAGCGATCGGCAGTTGGCACGAAGGCGCGCTGCTGCTGTTCCTGTTCTCGCTCAGCAATGTGCTGCAAGGCTACGCAATCGGTCGCAGCCGACAGGCGATTAAAGGCTTGCTCAAGCTGTACCCAAATCAAGCGACGATCAAGGACGGTGACACGCTGCGCATCGTCGCGGTCGCGGCGATTCAACCTGGCGACGTGATCCTGATCCAACCCGGTGAACGGATTCCGGTCGATGGCATCGTGTGCGCTGGAAGCTCGTCAATCGATCAAAGCCCGATCACAGGCGAGTCGATTCCAGTCGATAAAACCAGCGGCGATAAAGTCTTCGCTGGGACGCTTAACCAGCAGGGCGCGCTCGATGTCGAAGCGACCGGACAAGTGCAAGACACCATGCTGTCGCGCATCATTCAAATGGTCGAAAACGCGCAGGATAGTAAAGCGCCGACGCAGCGATTTCTCGAAGTCTTTGAGCAGCGCTACGCAGCGGCGATTTTGATCGGCGTCGCGTTGTTGATCGTCGTGCCGCCTGTGCTCAATCTGGTTGATTTTGAAAGTAACTTTTATCGGGCGATGGTCGTGCTGGTCGCCGCCACCCCTTGCGCGCTCGTCATCAGCACGCCCGCCGCTTTTATCAGCGCGATCGCGTCCGCCGCACGGCGCGGCGTTTTATTCAAAGGCGGCGCATATTTAGAAGGGCTTGCGGTGATTAAAGCCGTCGCCTTCGATAAAACCGGCACGCTCACGATGGGCAAGCCCGCCGTCACCGATGTCATCGGGTTTGGCGCATGGACGGAGGAGCAGGTACTGCGTCTCGCGGGCAGCGCCGAAGCGCGCAGCGAACACCCGCTCGCTAAAGCGGTGACGATGGCGGCGCGCGCGCGCGGGCTGACGTTGATCGAGCCAACCGATTTCAAGGGGCTGCCCGGTCGTGGCATCCGTACCACCCTTGAGGGGATTGTGGTCGAAGTCGGCAGCCCCACATCGATGGAGGCAGAGGGAATGATATTGAACGCCGACATTATCCAGATCATCGAGCGTCTGGAAGGTGAAGGCAAAACTGTGACCACAATGCGCCGCGCGGGCGATGTGATCGCGGTGATTGCGCTGGCAGATCAAGTGCGTCCTGCCGCTCGACAAATGATCGCCGAACTTAAACGCATTGGCGTGCAAACGGTCATGCTGACGGGCGATAATCCCCAAGCCGCCGCATCGATCGCGCGCTCGGTCGGCGTCGACCGTGTCTATGCAGGCTTACTGCCCGACGAAAAAGTCGGCATCATTGAACAGCTTCAGCGCGAGATCGGCGCGACCGCGATGGTCGGTGATGGCGTCAACGATGCGCCCGCGCTTGCAACCGCCAGCATCGGCATCGCCATGGGCGCAGCAGGCAGCGACGTGGCGTTAGAAACCGCCGACGTGGTCTTGATCGGCGATCGGCTTGAACTGATCCCGTTTGCGATCAGCCTGAGCCAGAAAGCGCGGCGTGTGGTGTGGCAAAATATCGCGTTCGCGCTGGCGGTGATCGTCATCCTGCTCATGAGTGCGTTCCTGATCGATTTGCCACTGCCGTTGAGCGTGCTCGGTCACGAAGGCAGCACGATCATCGTCGTTATGAACGGGCTGATTCAACTGCTGCTGATCCCGGAATTTGTTCGGCGGCGCGATGCGCGAACAACCGCGCCCACAACACGCGCGGACGCATTACCGCCGTCGGCGGATCGATCACGTGCAGCACGCGCAGAAACGATTGGCTGATCGTGAGGCTGTGCGGCAAGCGCGCGATCAACCAGTCGTTATAACGATTGAGCAGTTTATAAACCCCACGCCAGCGCACGCCGTCGGTTGTGGGGTAACGCGCATCTTCTGTCACCGCCATCAACCACATGGGCGCAATCGTGCGCGCCAACTGCCGCTGAAACGCCAGTTCAAACCCATTGCTTTCCTGCGCGCGCAAGTGTAAATCCAATACTTGCGCGCCTAATGCCGCCGCGGTCATGCCTTGTCCATAGACCGGATTGAACGCTGCGACCGCATCGCCCATCACGATCAAACCGCGCGGCATCCGCTTGAGCTTGTCATAACGCAGGCGGCGATTTTCGGTGCGGCGATAGCCATAAATCGGCGTGAGCGGGGTAGCGTGATGCAGCGCCTCACGCAGGGGCGGCGCGGCGATCGCGTCCACGAATGCCGATAATCCCGCTTCATCGGTGGGTGGCAGGTCGCCCACCCCTGCCAACGTCATCATCCATTTGCCACGCTCGATTTCGGTCAGCACGCCGCCGCGTGGAGACTCCACCGAGGGCAGCATGAGCAGCGCGTGCCAATCAGGTTGAAAACTGGCGTCCATCTGGTACGTCCGTGTCGCATAGCCCAGATGCGCGTTGATAATTTCTTCGCGCGGCGTTTCATAGCCGAGCGCCCCTAACCAGTCGGGCATTTTCGACGCCCGCCCGGTGCAATCGATGATGAGATCGGCATACAGGGAAAAGTTATTTGCCCCTTCTCCTAACACGCTCCCCGACTTCGAAGCCGAAGCATGACCCGTCGCACGTCTAGGCACGGTGTGAACGCCGATAACCTGCGTTTTTTCGGCATTTGTAATCAGGTCGGCAACCTGCACGCCCGTCATGAACGTCACATTTGGGATCGCTTTGACGCGCCGCCGGATAATCGCTTCAAGGGCGGCGCGGCTGACCGGGCGCGTCTCTAAACCACTGGCGTAGCGCGGTGCCCATCCTGACGGAATGTGTTGGATCGTTCCGCTCATCCATTCCATACGCGGCACGTCCGCTCCGTCGAGGTCGTCATCCAACGTGGGAAACATGGCGCGCATAATCTCCAGCCCGCGCACGAGTAAGCCATGCACATGGCGGCTTTGCGGTGTGCCCGCACGCTGCGCGTCGTCATCGGGCAGGGTATCACGTTCGATGATGATTACGCTGGCGAAATGGTCGCTCGCCACACGCGCCGCTAATAATCCTGCGATGCTTGCCCCGATGATGATGGCATAGTCGTGTTTCATCAACCTTCGTGCCTCCGTGTCTTCATATGATCTTCTTGGTGTTCACCCGTTCAGGAACGCATTGACTTGCGCCCGCGTCGGCAGCGACGGGATCGCGCCGCGTCCGGTCGTGGTCAACGCGCCCGCCGCGCAGGCAAAGCGCACAATCTGGTTCAAATGTTGATCCCATTCATCGCCACGCTTGCCGATCTCGGTCAGCAGCGCCGCGACAAAACTGTCACCTGCACCTGTGGTATCGACCGTCGATACTTTGAACCCGTCGGACTCGGCGCGTTTGCCGTCGCGCGTGTACAAAATGGCACCGTTTGCCCCGCGCGTCACGCAGATCAAGCGCGTGTTTTCGCGCCATAATGCCGCCACCGGGTCATCGTCGATGACTTCGACGCCGGGCAGCAAAAAGTCCAATTCTTCTTCGCTCACCTTGACGATATGCGCGTACTTCAAGCCCGCCAACATACCGGCGCGGGCGGCGTCCGCGTTTTCCCACAAACTCATGCGTAAATTCGGGTCATAGCTGATCAGCTTGCCCGCGCCGCGCGCATGATCAATCGCTGCCAGCGTCGCGGATCGGCTTGGTTCGTCGATCAACGTGATCGATCCGTAATGAAACACGTCGTAGCTGTCGATCACGTCCGTGGCGACATCGGCGGGCGTCATCAGCATATCGGCGCTGGGGTTGCGATAAAAGACGAAACTGCGTTCGCCATCCGCGCGCAAACTGACGAACGCCAACGCGGTGCGTGCAGCAGGCGAAAACTTTAAGCCGCGTGTATCGACGCCATCGGTGCGCAGTACATCCGCCAGATAATGCCCGAAAGGGTCATCACCGACCTGACCGAGAAATGCCGACTCCGCGCCCAAACGCACGGCGGCGACGGCGACATTGGCGGGCGCGCCGCCGGGCGCTTTCTGAAAGCCGGACGCTTCGCCAACGGTAACGCCGGATTCCAGCGCGACAAAATCGATCAAGAGTTCGCCAAAACACGCGATGGACATGAACACTCCAGGTAATGAGTGATGAGTGCAGAGTAATAAGAAACGTAGCATCAAGTATAGCCGTGCAACGGGTGGGCGGAAACGGAGAGATTGATTATCTGGAAAGCGCCGTAAAACCCCTGCCTTCAGGCATGGGATATAAGGCGTCGGTCTTATGTTTTTTCTGC
>ENA-ORBV01015833-ORBV01015833.1-microbial-mat-metagenome-genome-assembly--contig:-NODE-15833-length-11037-cov-5.993796_pt1 | contig 11037 bp, 11 predicted proteins | sample MGYA00237777_ERZ505514 | MGnify/ENA primary metagenome ERZ505514 (study PRJEB26160, sample SAMN06269048) | microbial mat metagenome | isolation source: Oligotrophic lake microbial mat | place...
AGGTTATTTCAAAGCATGAATGATTGAGGATTGAAGAATGGACAAAGTGCATGAGCACTCCCCAGGGCAGACCTTTCTTCATCCAGAACAACTCATCTTATCCTAAACCATTTTTCTAAGGATGCAGCAAATTTAAAATCTCTCCATCTAAGCACCAGACAACAACATGCACCTCCGCTTGGTGGTCCAGGCAACCATTTGTGAATATCAATTTAGGAATCACAGTTAAAAAAGAACACTTGATGACAGAGCAGCCTTTGTTCAGCATGTCAACTAACTCTTCACGCAACATTTATCAAGGGCCCTGGTCCTCTCAACAATGTCGATGTGAAAAGCAATTGGTGGAGGGTGAAAGCTAAGCCTCACTTTCCTCCATGCCTCTCTGGGCTTGTTTTGCCCTTAGCACCAGGTTGGTGTGTTCTTTGAAGGTTGGTGAAGCATCCGTCGATGCATCAAACCAGTGATGGAACTGGGCAAGGGGGCAACATTTGATCATCTGGTTCTTTAGTTCTATTCTACAAACAATCTAACAAACAAACAATGACTTCATACCATGACACAGAGGCCAGAGACGACAATGACTAAAGAAGGAACAACTACTCAAGATCATATATGAAACATGATTATTAAATCAGTATCTCAAACTATGTGATTTTGGTACAAGAATTCAATGCGTCGACATTGGAATATTCCAATGTATTTTCCAATGGCGTTACCAATCTTGAGTTTTTTTTTTGGCTGCTATGTAGAGCCAACCAAATTCAGTGGAGTCTTCTACAGAAGAATTCCACGGCGTCAATATTGGAACATTCCAATGGAATTGACAAGTCTTGAGGGTCTTCTTCTGTTGCCGGAATGCCGGTTGGCTTCTTCGGCTACTCGAATCGACTGTAGGCATTGAAACGATCCAATGTACATAGAGATGTCCTTTAAAATAAAGGACACTCTTCTTCCCTCTCGTTGTCGATCCTATCAACAACATCTTCTTGTTCACGTGTCGTCCCAGCGCCGGGTTCTTGTGTATGTCATCCCAGCGACAGATTTGTTTCATCATCGATCCAATCAAGCTTCCAAGCTCGAGCCCAATCTTCTTTCTTGTCCTTAACTCGCATCTTTCTCATCGGCGAGCTTCCACCAAGCTCAAGCCGGTCTTCACTCATATCGATACTGCCACTCTTCTTCTTCCTGTCATCCCAGCGACAGATTGGGCTCATCAATCCAATCGACGTTCTTGTGGTTCTTCGTTTCCATCGGCATGCAGCCGATCCTTCTTTAAACCCCTGCTAGCTAGGCTTGCTCTCAAAACATCGAATCGTCTCCAATATCTTGTGAACGATTCGATCCTTTGTACTTTGTACTCAACATGATACGGTACGATCCTTCTTTGTACTCATCTTCGTGCTTCGATTCGTACTCCAACGACGATGACGATGACACCTTCCATCGGCGTCGATCATTATCGATCACCATCCCTTATGGACTATCTGTCACCCGGCACCATTTCCGGGGATAATTTCTAATAAATGTTAGATAAAGAGACCTGCTTATTTGATGAAACAGTTCAGTTTATTAGAAATTATGAGCACTGTAGTGCTGCTAGCTATTGTTGTTGTAGATCTTCTAGAGTCTTCCATGCTGTTGACTCAGCTACACTTCAAGTTACTCACAGGTGCACACCTGCTCCTTATGCAATACTAGCTGTACCAGCTGCACTTCCAACACAATGGATGTAGACTGGAATGATTCATTGCATTTTTAATCCAAGGGAGTGTAGCTGATTCAACCTATGTGATATGTGCAGAACAGTCCAAAGATAGGATTCGATCCCTATCTTCGCAGGAGTGTGTTGGAAGATGTGTACATCTCCAACAATGGTATCTTTGAAGTTCCCACTTCAAGATCCACTACAACAAGTAGTAAGTAGCAACACTGCCATGATTTCTAATAAACTGAACTGTTTCATCAAACAAGCAGGTCTCTTTAATAATTATCCAACAGCGGCTGCCACAACAGCGCGAACCTGGTGATGAGGAATCGGTGGCTGCATGTTTTGGTTGAGTGTTGTTGCTACACTGTCAGTTTGCTTTCATCATCTGGACGAAGCTGTAGTTTACTTTGCGCGACTGAAATTTGCAAGTTCATTTAAAGATCGGAATTTTACGACCTTTTTATTCCGACGATTTAAGATCATTGGATGTCGCATGCAACTTTTTAGAAGTGGCGGAAACACACGACTTTATTAAAAAATGATCGGATCTTAATTCTGACGATCCACAAATTCCTCTAAGTAATAACATGACAAGTTCTGATGATTCTTAATAGTCAGAAAATTCCAATGTTTCATCAATAATCATCGGAGTGCCGGTGCGAGGATTATGAAAAGTTGTTAGAGCATTCCAACGATTTGCACGGAAGTGGAGATTGATTTCAGATGATTTCATTGGTTCTTTTCAATTTGTCCATAGTAAAATGGTACTGCCGTATTGTCCTTATGAATCAGAGATATCAGAATCATCCCTGGCCCTGTCGCCTACAGTTCTCCGTGGAGACCAGGGTCGGATTCCACTGGCATGAGATGCAACCTTATAGTCATCATAATTGTCAATACTGGACAAGGACATGTTCTTGTTGTTTATGGTGTGAACTTTGAGGCATTTTGTATTTTTGATTCTTCCATGTTGTTTGTTAGTCTAAAAAAAATGCCAAAACCATCACAAGAAACACTACAATGCACCAGATCAAGTAGTTTCGTTGACATTAGCTATGGTCTCAGACATCAGTCTACTAGCATGTGGTTGGCAATATCTTTGTCATTTGTAGATTGGTGACTTCATTGGCTCTTCTTAAACTACACGCAATTAGCTAACATTGCATTTTGAGAGACATCATGTAAAGACGCTTGTTGCATCCCAACTGATAACCACTAGCTAGCACAAAGGACAAACTAGGGCATCTAATTGTTTTTGATACATAACCACATCGTGATCTGAACAAGACTGTGGCAGACTTGTTGGTCCACCAGATCAAAAGTGTTGGTTGTGAAGGTAGTACAATGATTAACTGTGGGGTCTAATTGCTTTTGATTATCTAACTATCGGGATCTGTCAAAGAAACACCTGGTTAGAAGTGCTGATTCTGGCGACCGTAGACACCTTCTTCATCCTGAAGGTACTAATACATTGTAGCACTGTCAAAGTAGCAGCAAATAATAGTAACACAAAATGTTACCGTAGGACATGGCACAAGTTCTACAGGGCCATGCTACTGTTAGTACAAGCATCTCAATAAGTTGGAAGACACCGGTACTGGAATTTACTGGAATTTTTGTTAAGTCGGAATGTAGTAGAAACAGACAAAGCAGCACCATTCTGGCAGCAGACGCTTTTGTGACGAAGCCACAAGCACCAAAACAGTAGCTAAAAATGTTAACTACTAGCTGCTAGCTTGCCGTTGTCAGCAGCTACTAATGTTACACACTAGCTAGCTGCTAGCTTGCCGTTGTCAGAAATTCGATAGAACAGCAGCGTGTTGTGGAAGTGGTGGTAGTAGTAGTTGTTGTTTGTGCTAGGCCCGGCCAACAGATTTCAGTGACAATTCTCAGATTGTTAGATCAATCGGAATCCGTGTGCAATCCGTGTGCAATCTTAGGAAGACGACGAAGACCTCGTCCACAAATGAGCCAAAACAATCAGGACCCATGTGTTAAGAAGGATGGATTGGTGTCCGTTGCCAATGAACGAGGCTCGCGAGTCTGTTCCAAGCAAAAAGGAAGGAACAAGAGGCCAACAAGGAAGAAGAGGCTCGGCGAGGAGCGTGCCGAGGCAAGAGATCTGCCGTTAGTGGGTCGGCAACAACATTGACTAGGCCCGTAGGTCTGTCCCAAGCAATGAAGAACAAATCAAAGATAACAAAAAAAAACCAAAACATGATGCGACAGCAATGGACACCCAACAGGTGCTGTCATGCGAGATGACCCTTTGCAGCAACCAACTAGCATTGTTTTTCATTCCGTGTGAACTGTTTTGGGCACATTGCCAACTCAACATGCTGGACCCAATTCTACCAATTGTTGCATTAGCAAGGCCAAAGGGGGGCACCTATAATGACTCCAAACACAACACTCCCGGGCGTTCATCATAGACAACGAGTCATTGCTATGTGATTGATTCTGGTGGTAGCAATCACAGCTAAAAACTGTAGCAGCAGCAAGTGTCATCGTCAAACAGAAGCATGGACATCTTTGTTATTATGAAAATGTTGGAGTGGATCGGAGATCGATGCGTGCTGCACATGCTGGTTGTTGGATGGAGTTTGCACGATCCCCTTCCATTTACCTTTTGCACACAAATGAAATTTGCTCAAGCAAGTCATAACTCATCTAATTGTGCACTTGACAAGGCAACATTGACATTCATGTCCCTATGTCCAGGTAACATTTTGCTGCTTAAGAAATAGTGCTCTGGGTGTTACCAAATAGGAGCAAATACCATGTGGTAGATGTTCAACGCACCAGACTCCCCTGTACAAATCTATGTACATTTGAATGGTAAAGGTAAACATGCCCGATAAACACACTGGTTAACTACTAGTGGTCATTCTTGTGCACACCGTGGCGTGTTACCACCTGTAACATTTCCCTTTAATGTAATAGCATAGGGGGCAAACGTTGCGTGCTTTTGAGCAAAATGACCGGGACTAAAAATTTAGGAGTCCCGAATGAACAATAAAACAAATAACAAGCAGTGACAACACGAGCATTTTTTTGTTTTCATGCAATCTTCTATGTAGTTTAGACTCAACTAATCAACAATCAAAGCAAGCGACAGCCTGTCAGCCATTGTGGCTGCTCTATTAGTGAGTGTAGTAGCAGAGAGAATTCGATTATTGGTTCACCAGTGGAGAACCAAACTGAGCGCCGGCGATGGCTTACCTCGTTGCGCCATTGTGACATCTGATTATCTGAATTTGCACTCCAGCTGTCCAGAATCAATGTCGCATGAGCTGAGCAGTTATCCGGCTATGTCAATCAATGGAATGGGTTGACAGTGCCGCGGAAGTGACATGGAATCAAAATAAGGATGAAGTTAAGAGCAATCAACAGCAAGAAACAACAACAACTTACATCCAACTCGACTGCATCAATCAATGATGAACTTGAATGTTGACAGCACTCGAAATGCTTTTTTGCCTTCTCTGCTGCTGTCTTCATGTCAACACCTTCTTCAGTGATCAATCTTTGTGTTTCAAGCTGTTTCAGCAGGTCTTTTCTTCCGGTGATTTTGTCAGGCATGTTGGCTGGCAACGTCCCTCGATGAAGGAGTTCAACTTCCAATCCACGCATGTGATCATGCTTCTTCAAGAAAAGTTTGCCGTATGGAACAAGGCCAGACACAGTCGGAGTCTGGTGTTGCTGCTTGATCTGTTGTACCACATTTGGTTTCTTGTACTTTACTCCTTGGTCATCGACAGTAACTTTCTTGTCTCCGATTCTTACGGCTCGATAATGCTCCCGTGACAGAGCAGCAAGCGTCCTGTTGTACTGCAGCTGGTATCCCTCTTCCCTCCGCAAGATGTAATGCGGGTTCACTCGGTCACTCGTTGACTGAATAATTGCCTTGATCTTGTTGACGTTCCACCCTTTCTCCGTTTTTCCAAGTGGAGTAGCTGATCTGATGATAGCCAACCACGTGCGGTGCTGCTCCGATCTGTCTGTTTGGGATACAAGCTTTGCTTCCTTGACAATTGATTCAACGAATTGGGTTTGAGATGGCAGTTGCAAGTAAGTTGAGTGCATGTCAAGACGAATAGCACCAACAGCTCCCTCATAGTTTTTGATGCGGAGGTCAACGCCGTTAGCAACAAGCTCTGCCGCTCTCAAATTTTCTTGGGTGTACTCAGCGTCTCCATCAACAATCTTCCGAATGAATAAATCAAAACGTTTGAGGTCAACGACTCTTTTGTGGCAATCGGACTTGAAAGCAACCCGTTCATTGAAGATGTCAGGGATGAGGAGCTCTCCAAATGAATCGCGTGACGGCATGGCTTCTTTTCTCATGACAGCAGCAACAATTCGTGCCATTGGCGGCTCACTCAGCAGCATCATTGGCAGCATTTTGGGCGATAGCCACCGACTGAAATGAGTGTGGAGAGTGTCAAGGCTACTCGACATAAACACAAGCAACTTCTGCATGTGCCGCTTGTACTCATCGGTTCCGCGGACATGGCCAGCCTTTTCGATTGCTTCGACGTAATCATTTTGAGATGGGTGCGCTGGCAAACCAGAGAGATCTTCATCCATTAGAAAGAATCGCACTCCGATTTGGTGTGCTTGGAATCCCATGGTACCAGTCAAGTCAATGCTCGATTGGAGCAATCCAGATGTGGAGTGATGTATCCCTTATGGTAGCCTCGAATTAAAGCCACGTCGATGAAATTGTCAGTGTTTGACACATGGGCAAACAAGCATGAAGCAATACCATGAGGTCCGGAGCCAGAGTTGTACGCATTGATGACAGTTTGAGCAGCATGGAACAGTGGTAGGTAGTATTCAAATATATAAGATGATCCTGCCCCCACCGTCCACCAACGCGTTAGCATTGGAGCTGTCATCTTGCAATGTGTCGTCCCCTTGTATTTCATTGCTGTAGTTAGATTGACAACTTCTGTTGTGTTAAACTTTGTATGAAAGCCGAACAGAGCCGCCAGCTTCTGTTTGAACTCGTTTTCGCACTCTTGTGCTTTGGTTGTAGGAATTGTAGTACCAGCAGTTGCAGGATTGAATGCTGCAATGTACTGACAAGACCTCCACAAAACATGGCGCCATACTTCCAGCTCTATAGATTCTTGTAGGTCGTACACGGAGTGGATAAGTTGCATAGCATTTACTTTTTCCAATCCTCCATCACCAAGAGCTGTAACAACAGAGTTTCTAAGTTGCAGCTGTAGGCCGTGGATACAACAGTTAGCAATCAAATAATCATTTGCCGGAGCGCAAAGGTGATCGATTGCATGTAGTTTCTCTCCCAGACTATCTAAAATGCCACCTCCACCTGCGTCGGTACCTTGTCCATTTAAGAGATGCGTGTCATCATCATCGTGTGCTTTGAGTTTATTCATAGATGCAGCAATGCTGTTGGCGCACTCCTCGCTTGTGCCTCCTGCTGCGTCTATGTCGAGTAGATCAATGTCAACGATACCATCGTAGGGATCATACGATGCCATTGCTTTGGCAAAATGCCCAATTCCTTTCTTGTTGCCTTTGTCACAGGCGATGTGTATTTTCCGGTTACGAAGCTTGTTGCTGAGAAGAATGGTATCACGCACAGCCTGGTGCAAATTACATTTCCGAAGCGTAGTGTCACACGGAAACGACTTGACGTATTTGTCGGTATTGAATGCCCCATCGAACAAGCCAGTGTCATGGAACATTGCCATGACAATCAAAGGGAACAGAAATTGAGCTGCGGAGAGTGCTAATGCCGGAACTGATGCGGCCGCAATAGAAAATAAAGCTTGTCCAAACAGGGATGTTGACTGAAATTGATTTCCTTGTAGTTTCTTTCGGATTCGCATGTAAATGTCGTAGCCGTTCCTCCACCGTCCGACGTCTTTGCCGTGTTCAATTTGATGGGTTGAAGGCACCAAAATGCTTAGAAATCCCCCCTCACACCAGAATTCATTTGCCACCCAAGTAATATTGCGGCAAACTGGTTTTGGCGTCTCAGCGGGACCAGAGTTATCATTGTCGTTTGTTGCCGTGTTGGATGCATTCTCCACGGTTGTTGTTGTTGACTCATCAACGATTTCTTTCAGAGAATCAACATTGATGTGCAATTCATTGGTCAAGTGATTTTGAATATCCATCCAATGCTTCATTTTGGCAGGTTTTACTTCATCTATTGTCCTTTTCCACACTTGATAGCATTGCATCTCACGAGTCTTGGTCTCCACTCTTGGTTTCTTCTTCGACGATTCTTCCCATCGCACGCACCCAGAACAGAAATGTTTTTTGTCAAGATTATCAATGTCCTGACAATGTTGGAAATTACGGGAGCTTACACGCCGCTTTTTCATGGTTGGTCCCACTTGGGGCGCAGGATTGTTGAGGGTGCCGCCATTGTTTGTAGAATGACACGACGGTAGCGATTTTGATCTTCGTTTGCCATTGTCTCTATTGAATACATTCGTTCGAGTTGACACAATGAGTGTCGAATCAAGTTGACACGCTTGTGAGTACTGTCAGACTATGTATGAGAGAACGCCGTGCGAGTCCCTTATGTGTGTTGCTATCTGTGAGAGATGCATCGTTTGTTGCGATATTTGATGTTCCAGTTTATTATTTTCATTAAAAAATGAGGTTTAAACACATCGTAGCACCTGCACCAGAAACGTCTGTCATCACCAAAAAACAAGACTAGAAAACGAAAAGAAAAAAACTTCCTACTCTTGACTCGCAGTCACGGAATGTTTCTGACCGTTTCCACATGACTTTTTAACCTCATAACCCAATCCCCAACCCTAAATTAAACCCCCTGTAAAACTCATCTACGAAGGACGCTAATTAGACTAGCTAGCAGCTACCTGACCATCGCATCCTTCTAATACTAACTTCCTTATAGTAGATAGGAGCTACCTTAAGGATATTGCGATGGTCAAGTAGCTTTTAGCTAGTTTGTTAGTGTCGTACATAAGTAGACTGATATCACAGATTTTGTGGCGATAAGGATGTATCGTTGAAGCGTAACTCAAACTGCTCAAAAACCGTTACGTTTGCCCCCTATTAGCTAGCTTGCTAGCTACTGTAACACTAGCTTATTAATAGCTCGCTAGCTAGCTAGCTAGAGTAGCGACGATAATGGTTTGTGGTTCTTGATCCCAAAGGTACAGTACTAGTAGCTAGAACTATCTACCCTTCAAGCGGAACAGATTGATCTGAAACAATGGCTGACGAAGACGACAAGAGCGGGAACGAGGAGGGACAAGAGGAAGAAGAAGACGAAGACGAAGAAGTAAGTGGCGTGTTTTGCCTAACAGTATCTGCGATGACTGCAACACACTATAATCAAACAAAAATTGACGACTAACAAAATGTTTGACGTGATTCACACCATTCAATTCGATAGGAGGAAGGAGAGGTAAGTTGCTCGTGCTCACAGAAGCAATTGGTGTAAATTTTGAAAGCTTCAGCTAACCCATCTATACAATTTAATGCACACTGATTCCATGCAGGATGAAGTAAGTTCCGTCTGAAAACGTTTTAGACGAAGCCCTGGATTCACCATGACAATCGTACTGACAGTTATCATTCGGTCTTGTATCATTTTGTATTGCCATTGAACCAATCGAGGTCGAGCTAGGAAGCAAAGACACAGACGATAGAGAGGAAAACGAAAGCAGCAACGAAGAAGGTGATGAGGATGACCCTGAAGATGGCGATGGACGAAATGGAAACGTAGACAATGAGGATGGCAGCGGTAGCGGGTCGGACCCAAACGATGATGATGAGGCGGGTAGCGGAAGCGGCTCAGATGAAAGCGAGGACGAAGAGCTCGGAACGGCGGCATTGCTTGGACCAGAAATTCATGACGAGGATGATGCAGCCGAAGACTTTGTCCCCGACGATGATGGCGACGATGGGTCAGATCAAAGCGACGAGGATGACGACGACAACAACGACGATGACGAAGAAGAAGGTGAAGACGAGGATGGGGAGGAAGGAAATGAACACAAAAAACAAAAAATCCTGCATGTTGCCGACGAGGAACAAAGTAGCTCTCTCAAGCAGTCACTGGCACCACGATGATGCATGTTTTTGGAATGACCATTTTCTGATTTATTATAAATTGCTACGATCTTTCCACGCAGCTTTCAATGTCCGGTTGAAGCCCAGGTTATCCAGCTTCTTTTTACGATCACCTTTCAGCTTCTTATCAGCATAGTATTGCCGCTGGTTAGCAACCCACCAACCTAATGCTTTATATTCTACTGCTGATGTGGCACATTTGTATTTCCGAAACGTTTTTGCATTCCACCAACCCTTGTATTTATCTTCCATCTCTCGTCATTTTGTATTTGCACCCACGCGAAGCCCAAGGGCATTGACTAAAATGAGTGTACAGTTTATGGCCAACGAGGTCTCCAACCTCAGGACCACCAACAATAGCTAGTTTTCCTCTTGTGTTAGCTTCCAACTAAGCTTGAGCAATATCAGCAGCACACAGTTGTAAATCATTGAGTTTAGCCAAGAATAGTGCAATACCCCAAATACGGTATAACCAAGAGTATCCTCAAACAGGACTCACGTTCGTGATTGATTCACGGAATTGGCACTACTTAGTGCCACGGGATTAACTGATGTTAGCCCTAGCTTTTGCCGCAACTGAAGGTCACTCAGGAGAGTGACGAATACATCATCACAGATGATGTCTGACTAAACGCCTATATAACATAATGGCTGCATACTAGTATAATAATCCATGCATAACATCTAGAAGACATCTAGAAGACGTTTTTGTTCTGGATGGTGTAGCACGCGCTATTGTTGTGGACGATGGTCATTCATGAAGTCAACAAAGACGTGTTGATTCTTCACGTAGAAGCATTGTTCATCTCAGTGCTAATCATTGAGCTATTTATTTATTTATCTGTTCAGCCCTGACTCTTGTGACAATTTTTGGTAACACATAAACATGCAAACATGCCCATCTTTGTCCTTGCTACCGCATGCTTTGATCCATACCTCCCATTGAACCCAGAAAAAAACTAAATGTCTACTTTGCTTCAGACCAGACATGGTGCTCAGATCCGGCTGGCACTTTCTACACCCAAGCCCAACTGAAGTTGTGACTCCCATAGCTACCCAGGAGTGACAAGACAAAAGGCAATAAACTGACAGGGAGATGTCATTGCAAAGGGAGGAAGCGAGAGAGAAAGTCTGGTATTGTGGAGTCACGGTGAAGCGTGTGCACTACGCTAAAAGCTACAGGCCTTTTGAGTTGTTTGTAAATGAAAATTATAAGCTTTAGAATGAAGCTAAAA